>Ga0334882_1003082_pt1 | contig 15811 bp, 15 predicted proteins | sample GraSluR1_MG_5_FD_207226 | JGI IMG/M metagenome (GOLD analysis project Ga0334882, IMG submission 207226) | Sludge microbial communities from methane-producing bioreactor in Wageningen University, Netherlands - Granular Sludge_15_04-R1 | ecosystem: Engineered > Bioreactor > Anaerobic >... | reverse complement strand
ATCATGGAAACAGAAAAGGGATCAACATTCAAATACCTCCGGGAAAAAAGGGAAATACCGGAGTCTCTAAAAGAAAACCTGAAGAAGTTTACCAGGATCAAAAAATCAATCCTCGATTCCCTGCGAGAAAATGATCTGACCATTGATCAGCTCTCGCAAAAACTAAGCATGCCAAAGCACGAGGTCGTCTTTTACCTGATGACGCTTATCAAATACGGCCACGTTCAAACAGGAACAATTGATGATATGGACGAATACTTCACATATAAAATCAAAAAATAATGGCTTCTGTTAATACTGGATTAGGAACAGAATTGAAAGACCTTGGCGCGTTTGATTTTAACAAGTGCTATAACTGCGGAACATGCACGGCAATATGTTCCCTGTCAACCGGAGAGAATTCATTTCCAAGAGAGATGGTAAGGTTCAGCGTCCTCGGACTTAAAGATGATATCAGTTCATCACTTAAACCCTGGCTCTGCTATTATTGCGGACAATGCAGCACACATTGTCCCCAAAATGCCAATCCGGCAGAATTGATGATGTCGTTAAGAAGATATCTGACTTCAAAATATGACTGGACCGGGCTCGGCATGAAATTATATACATCCAAGATCTGGGAATTTGGCAGTATAATTTTCCTGTCACTGATAATTCTTGTTTTATTTTTATTTTTCCATGGCCCCATGACAACAGAATTAACCGCTGAGGGGGGGGTGAAACTGAATACATTTGCACCCTGGAAACAGATTGAAATAGGCGACTGGATCATGGCAGGATTCCTCAGTTTTTTCCTTCTTTCAAATATTTTCAATATGTATTTGAAAACCATAAGAAAGAACAAGGATCTGAAAATACCGCTCAGGTTGTATTTTACTGAATTATGGAATCTGATTGTACATTTTTCTACTCAGAAGCAGTTTTCCAAATGTGATGAGCAGGACTCCGGTAAAAAGTTTTCTTTAAGTACTTACTGGGTAATTCACTGGCTACTGATGAGCGGATATGTTATCATGTTCATAATGATCGTTTTTTTTCTCGGCTGGTTCCAGACAGATAATATTTACCACTGGACACACCCGCAAAGATTTTTTGGTTATTATGCCACAGCCGGTCTGATTGTGGGAGTTGCTTATTTTATTATCGCACGTATCAAAAGGAAAGATGAAAGAAGCAAGCATTCCCACGTTACTGACTGGACATTTTTAATATTACTCCTGCTTACTGCTGTCACCGGAATAATGGTTCACATTTTCAGAATCAGCGGACTGCCCTACCCTACCTACTATACGTACGTCATTCATCTTATGGTTTTATTTCCAATGCTGATGATTGAGGTTCCGTTCTCAAAATGGTCACATCTTGCATACAGACCTTTCGCAATTTATTTTGACCGCGTAATGCAGGCTGCCAGAAAAAAATAACTTCCCCGGGATGAAACAGTTAAGATGATATAAATTGTAAGCAAGCATGAAATATAGGCTGTTCTGCATCAAAGCCATTCACTGCATGTTTGTTTATCATCTGTTCAGCAGTCATTGATATTTGTTTCAGGCGGACCTTTATCCTGTATTTCCTGCAAAATTTACTTTGAAAATATTTTGAAAAGTATGTTGTTTTTCTTATTTTTACTTTTTCTTAGCTGAGAATAGTTATCATCTGATAATAATTCTTGGTTGACGTCCGCTTACTGTAACGAGTCAGTATCGACAGAGTGCCGTCTTTGTTTATGATATTACAACCACTGTTTTTTTAGACATTAAAGGCTACTAAATGGTAAATAAATCAGCTGTACAGATACTTGCGAAACAGGGAATGAAAATTACCCCGCAAAGGATTGCCATCCTTGATGTTATTCTCGGACTTAAGGAACACCCCTCGGCTGAAACCATTTATAACTATCTGAAATTAAACTATCCGCATATTTCAATTGCGACAATCTATAAAACGCTTGACCTGTTCCTGATGAAGGGCATTGTCAGAAAAGTATACTCGGAAACAGATACCATGAGATATGATGCCATTGCAGAAAAGCACCATCACCTGTACTGCTCAGAATCAGACCGGATAGAGGATTATTATGATGAAGAGCTTAATCATATGCTGGAGGAATACTTCAATATGAAAAAAATCCCCAACTTTTCCATTGAGGACTTCAAGGTTCAGCTGATAGGAAAATTTAAAGACAATAAAGAAAAGAAAGCCAAATCCACCTCACAATGAAAAAAAGTAAAAAACTTACCACAGCTTCGGGCAGACCGTACTTCGAAAACGAGGACAGTATGACCGTTGGCCCCAGAGGGCCGATCCTTCTGCAGGATTACTTCCTGCACGAAAAACTCGCACACTTCAACAGGGAAAGAATTCCTGAACGTGTGGTTCATGCAAAAGGTACAGGCGCTTACGGCAGGTTCACGGTTACCGGCAATATATCCAAATACTCGAAGGCAAAGCTCTTTGCCGGTGTTGGAAACACCTGTCGTGTCTTTGTGCGCTTTTCAACAGTCGGTGGTGAAAAGGGAAGCGCCGACACTGAAAGGGATCCCAGGGGATTTGCAGTTAAGTTCTACACTGAAGAAGGAAACTGGGACCTTGTCGGAAACAATACCCCTGTATTCTTCATTAAAGATCCTAAAAAATTTCCTGACTTTATACATACGCAAAAGCGTGATCCCAAATCAAATCTCAAAAGCCCGACAATGATATGGGATTTCTGGAGCCTTAATCCGGAAAGCCTCCACCAGGTAATGATACTCTTCAGCGACAGGGGAACTCCCGACGGCTACAGATTCATGAACGGATACGGAAGCCATACTTTCTCAATGGTTAACGGTAAAAACCAAAGGGTATGGGTCAAGTTTCACTTCAAAACCCTGCAGGGGATAAAGACACTCACAGGTCCGCGGGCTGAAGAACTAAGAGGAAAAGATCCTGATTATGCACAAAGAGATCTTGTGGAAGCGATCGAAAAGGGCGATTTTCCAAAATGGGCCCTGAAGATACAGGTAATGACTGATGAACAGTCGAAAAAATTCAGATGGAATCCTTTCGATGTCACCAAAGTGTGGCCCCATAAGGAATTCTCCCTGATCGAAGCAGGTATTATGGAGCTTAACGAGATCCCGGAAAATTATTACGCCGATGTAGAGCAGGCTGCGTTCGCACCTGCCCACACAATAGACGGTATTGGCCTTTCGCCTGATAAGCTTTTGCAGGGACGCATCCTTGCTTATCCCGATGCCCACAGGTACCGCCTCGGTGCCAATTATGAACAGCTGCCCGTCAATCGTCCGATAGTGCCTGTCCACAATCACCAGAGAGATGGATTCATGAGGGTTGACGGGAACAGCGGTGCTGGTCCCAACTACTATCCGAACAGTTTTGACAACATAGAAGCCGATCGCAGTTACAAAGAGCCCGCCATGAAGCTGGATTCAGATGTTGCAGACAGTTTTGACCGCAATAAAGATGATGATGATCACTTCACCCAGCCCGGTAACCTCTTCAGAAAAGTAATGACAGACCAGCAGAGGCTGAACACTGTTAGTAATCTGGTAAGCAGCATGAAAGATATCCGTGGCCCTAAAAGGAAAGAGATCATCGAGCGCCAGCTCGATCACTTTTACAGGGCTGACAGGGAACTTGCGATGAATGTTGCCAAAGGACTGGGAATTAAATACAAAGGCGGAAAATAAAAAACATTAAATATCAACAATTTAATTAATTAACTAAAACCAGATTATTATGGCTGAAATTGGAAGATCAATCGTTAAAATGGACGTTGATGAATTAATCAACCTGCTTAACAAAGCGCTGGCTGACGAATGGCTGGCTTATTATCAGTACTGGATCGGAGCCAAAGTGGTAAAAGGCCCTATGAAGGATGCCGTTATAAGCGAACTGGAACTGCACGCAACCGAAGAACTGACACATGCAGAGCTGCTCGTTGAAAGGATAGTGCAGCTTGGAGGAACTCCGGTTCTTTCACCGGACGAATGGTCAAAAATCACGAACTGCGGTTACGATACTCCTGAAGATCCTTTCGTGTCGGTGATACTCGACCAGAACATAAAAGGTGAACAATGTGCAATTCGTGTTTATAATAAGCTTCTTGATATCACCAGGGAAGCGGATCCAATAACATTCAACATTGTGCTGCAGATATTGACCGACGAAGTTGAGCACGAAGAAGATCTGGTTGCACTGAAAGAGGATTTTGACCTCATGATTGAAAAAAGAAAATAAAAGGATCTGATCGATTCAAACAATCAGTGAGATCAGAAATTTCTATATCAATTATTAACCAAATATTTAAATTATGGAAGAAACATCAGTATCAATGCCAAGAATTGGCGAAAAAGCACCTGAATTTAAGGCTGTTACAACACAGGGTGAAATTAATTTCCCGGCAGATTACAAAGGAAGCTGGGTAATACTTTTCAGCCACCCCGCAGATTTTACTCCGGTATGCACTTCAGAGTTCATGACGTTCGCTACAATGGAAAAGCAGTTCAACGAAGCTAACTGCAAACTTGTCGGCCTGTCGGTCGACGGACTCTACAGCCACATTGCATGGCTTCGTACCATCAGGGAAAAGATCGAATATAAAGGAATGAAAAATGTTGAGGTGACCTTTCCACTGATTGAAGATATTACAATGGATGTTGCAACGAAATATGGTATGATGATGCCGGGCGAAAGCAATACCAAAGCCGTAAGGGCTGTTTTCTTTATCGATCCGAAAGGTGTCATACGTACCATCATCTATTACCCCTTAAGCCTCGGGCGTAATTTTGACGAGCTTTACAGAGTGCTTATCGGCCTGCAGACCGCTGATGCATTTTCCGTTGCCCTTCCCGCCGACTGGAGACCGGGTGACGACGTAATAGTACCCACGGCCGGCTCATGCGGAACCGCAAAGGAGAGAATGGAAAGCAAAGGCGAAATGACCTGCTACGACTGGTTCTTCTGCACTAAAAAACTGGATAAGGAAAAAGTTCTGAAGACTGTTCTGAAGAAATAAAGCTGCAGTATTCAGTCATAACTGAACGTTTTATAAAGGTGGTGGCTTAAAAGCACCACCTTTTTTTGAAGACAGAAACGCTTTCAGTCAGAAGAACCAGATCCGGTATTTTCGCATCGCTTAAGAAATATTAACAAATAAGGATTGTTTTTGACGGGCTTTTTCAACAAATATCTTGTATATTTGGGCGATTTTGCGAAAAATCATTAAATGAAAGGTGTACGAAAGATAGCCGGTATTGTAGTACCTTTTTTACAGGTAGCAGCTGTGTGCTTTGTCATAAACACAATCATTAACCAGCACTATCATATATTATCATCGGGGATTGTTCTCAAACATTCCCATCCTTTTCATAAAGGGTCCATAGGTGATCCCCCCAGGGAACATAATCATACATCTTCAGAATATCTGTTCCTGGAGCAGATGTCAAATGCAATTTTCTGGATAAGTCTTTTTCTTGTTTCACTCGCTTTTATTATTAAATATCTGATCATTAATATTATTCCGGGATCAATTCCCCGTAATAATCCGGAGCTTTACTTCCTTAACAACTATCATGCCCCTCCCTTATTCTGTAGTTAACCTGAAATACAGGATAAATTAAAAAAAGATGATTGTTTAATTATTTCAGAGCCTGATCAGGCATTTTACCAGGGGGCATACATGAAAAAAAAATTATTTCTGTTTTCAATATTAACGGCGTTTCTTCACGGGCAGGCTGCCAGCCAGGACCAGCAAATGACGGTCAGGAGTCTTCAGGATTCCCTGAATGTGTTAAAACAAAAAATGATCTCAGTACAGACAGATAACATCAAAATTAAAAAAGATCTTGACTCCCTCCTTTCCGGTTTAAGGGCCGGCAGGGAACAGGAGGAAACGGACACGGATCTTCAGCAGCTCCTGGATGAGGCAAACCGGCTAGCCGATAAAGAAACCGTTAAAGATGAGGATCAGCTGAAAAAATTTCACAGTGGAATAAGACAGCAGCAGGCACTGAATCCCAATATAAGTCTTGGAGGAGATTTTTTTGCAGCGGCGAGCTCATCAAATAATGACTTTATTTCAGAACCGGGTGACGTTTCATACGGGAACAACGGATTTCATCTGAGGGAAATGGAACTTGCCCTTGAAGCTCCGCTTGATCCCTTCACACGCGGAAAAACTTTCATATCAATATCCAAAGAAGAGATAAGTATTGAAGAAGCTTACATGGAGTGGCTCAATCTGCCTTTGCACATGAACCTGAAAATAGGCGTTTTCTATTCTGAATTCGGCCCCATAAACAGATATCACGACCATGCTTTGCCACAGTTCGACCGACCTCGCGCGCTTGTAAATCTTTTCAGCAACAAGGGTCTGGGAGGAACAGGTCTTTCCTCGAATTTCATGTTGCCTGAAATTCTTTTTTCTGATGCTTCAATCTTTGATTTTGCTGTTGTAAAAGGCACTGATACCGGAGACAATTTCAGTTTCGGCAACCAGGGCTTGCTGTATATAGGCCAGTTTAAAAACTTTTATGAAACTTCACAAAACAGCTATTTTGAGGTCCGCATCAGTGGCGTGGCCGGAAGAAATCCGTATCCCGGAAAGAATAATTCATATGTCGGAAGCCTCGGGCTTAATTATAAGTGGGTTCCGGCAGGAAGGGAAAAATACAGGACCTTTGACTGGAAAACAGAGTTTCTGTACAGCCACCGCCATGAAAATTCAGAAGCTGTTCAAAGCATAGGGTTCTATTCGTCAGTGCAGAACAAACTGAACGCCAGATTCTGGATAGGTGGCAGGATCGGATACTCTGAACTGCCATACGATAATAGCCAGCACGAATGGGATTATACCCTGAACCTTGATTTCTGGCAAAGCGAATTTGTATTCACCCGGATTCAATACCAATATAACAGGAGAACCATTGAAAGTACCATTCCTGCGATGAACGGCTCACTGCCAAATGATCATACTATTCTCCTGCAGGTCTGCTGGGCGATGGGGCCGCATAAGCACGAAGCTTACTAAAAAATTAAAGAATAACCAAATATGAAGACTATTGAACTTAACAGAAAAGCAACATTAAATAAGATCATAATTTTTTCCATGATCCTTTATGTTGCGAATATGTTTCTGCCGGCACAGGCCCTTTCACAGGAAAGGGCACAGAACAGATACCGGGGAGGACAGCAGGGCAGGGTGCTCAACGTAGTCTGCTCATTTTCAGATTTCGCAAGTATTGCAGAATTCATCGGGGGAAACAAAGTAAAAGTATCATATATTGCCCGGGGAGAACAGGATCCTCACTTTGTCCCGCCCAAACCAAGTTACGCAGTGATGCTGTCCCAGGCCGATATGTGGATCTCAACGGGAATGGACCTGGAAATGTGGTCGGCTACTCTCCTGGATAAAGCACGTAACAGAAAGATAATGGATGGAGAAATTGGTTTCGTGTCTGCTTCTGACGGAGTCAATGTGGTCGAAAAGGTGGAATTTGCTGACCGTACCGAAGGGGATGTTCATCTTATGGGAAATCCGCATATAAATACAGGTCCGCTGAACCTGAGAATTGTTGCGCAGAACATTACGATAGGTTTCACCAAGGTAGATCCTGCCAATGCATCATTCTACCAGGCAAACAGGGATGCGTTCATTGACAGGGTCGATCGTGCATTGTTCGGAGACAAACTTGTAGACCTTTTTGGAGGAAATACACTGTCAAGGCTACTGGAAAATGGAACACTTTTTACATTTCTCGACAGATCATATGAAGGAGGGAAACTTTCCGATCACCTCGGCGGATGGCTGAAAAAGGCCTTGCCTTTCAGGGGAATGAGGATTATCACGTATCATAAAAACTGGTCATACTTTGCCAAAACCTTCGGGCTGGAGGTTGTCGGATACATAGAACCCAAACCGGGAATCCCCCCATCAGCCAAACATGTTCAAAGCATAATAGAAACCATTAAGAAACAAAACATTAATCTTATGATGGTTGCCAGCTATTTTGAGAAAAAAACGGCACAGATGATCGAGGAAAAAACAGGTATAAAACCTGTCTACCTGCCCCTTTATGTTAATGGGATTCCTGGCATTGATGATAATTTCAAACTTGTTGACTACTGGATTGATCAGATAAATTCAGCTCTTTAGCACCATGTAATGAACACCCGGCCTTACTGAAAATATTTTAAATCCTTACTTAAATGATTGAGAACATTTTGTTTCTTGCTGCGCCGATAACGGGAAGTATCCTTCTTGCCGGTATTTTAAGCTATTTTGGCAATCATATTCTTTCAAGGGGAATTATTTTTATAGATATCGCTGTTGCACAGATTGCGGCGCTGGGTACGATGATAGGTCTTCTTCTTGGCTATGCCGAGGAGTCGCTTAATGTTCAGCTTATCTCATATGCTTTTACGATAGTAATAATTTCGTTTTTCGCACTTACCAAATTTCAGAAACAGGTAATCCCGCAGGAAGCAATAATCGGAATTATTTATTGCATAGGACTCGGCCTGGCGATGCTTCTGGCAGAAAGAATCCCGGGTGGATCCAATTTTATTTCCAAGACCATTTCTGGTAACCTGCTTTGGGTTACATGGGACAAGGTTCTTTACTGTTTTATTGTTCCTGATGATCGGAATTGTTCACATTTTTTTCCATAAATACTTTATCCTCATATCGAATTCAAAGAACGGACTGCCGTTCAGCCTCTGGAAAACCAGATTCTATGAATTACTGTTTTATATTACATTCAGTGTTGTCATAGTCAAAGCAGTCCCAATTGCAGGCATTTTTCTCGTATTCACTTTACTAATAGCGCCTTCTGCGGCAGCAACCCTTTTCACCGACAGCTGGAAAAAAAGGTTCATCTGGAGCTGGATAATTGGTATAGCAGGTTCCGTATCAGGAATGTATATCTCTTACGCAATGAACATCTCAAATGCTCCTGCCATTGTTACCCTCCTGGGCATTCTGGTATTCATTCTGGCTTTTGGCAAGCTTGCTGCAAAGAAAATAACATTAAATAAAATTAAAAGCGAAAACTGATGGCCACAGCGCTGAATTTTATGCTTGCTCCCCTGGCAGCGAGCCTCCTGCTGATAATTATAATGTCCTATTTCGGGATTCATGTCATTGAAAGAGAAATAATCTTTATTGATATTGCCCTTGCACAGATCGCTGCCCTGGGAAGTGCCGTATCTGTGGTAATCAGTAATCCCACTATAGGTCCGGGCAGTGCATTTCATGAACATGACCCGCGAACTATTCTCGCCTATCTTTTCTGCCTGATTGCAGCCGGGTTATTCACATTGCTAAAAGACAAGCAATTAAGAATTCCTCTTGAGGCAATTATAGGGATTGCTTACGCTGTTGCCACAACAAGTGCCGTTATTATACTTGATAAAGGAGCTGGTAGTGATGTTCATATTCATGACATGCTGGCGGGAGCAATATTATGGGTTTCATGGCCTCAGGTCCTGCGTCTCTTTATTGTGATCGCGGTAATCGGAGGATTTCATTATTTCTTCAGAAATAAATTCAAGGAAATTACACTGGTTTACAAGGGTTCAGAATCAAATATCAGACATTCTAAAATCTGGGATTTTATATTCTATTTTACATTTGGGATAATCATTGTTGAAGCTGTCAGTGTCGGGGGAGTTCTGACAGTATTTGCTTTCCTTATCATTCCGGCTTCAATATCAGCTTTATTCGCAACACGTTGGACAACACGGATATCAATCGGATTGCTGATTGGCGGTGTTTCAACACTCATGGGACTCTATTTGTCATGGGTAATGGATATTCCATGTTCTCCTGCCATTATTCTTTTCCTTGGTCTGGGTCTGCTCGTTTCATTGCTCATTAAAGCTGTAATAAAACTTAAGCTGAAGCGGGCATCCGGACAGTAAAATAAAATCCAGGACTTTAACAGGTAAGTTTATAAAAAGAGTATTCAAATCAATCGCATGAATGAATTTGACAACAAAGCTGCCTTCTGGGACCAAAATCCTATGCACCTTGAGCGGTCAAAGGCTGTGGCAAAACAGATCACCGAAAGAATACCTGTCAATACTGAAATGAAAGCACTTGAATATGGGGCCGGTACAGGCTTGACAAGTTTTATTCTGAAACCCCGTCTCAAAGAGATTATTATGATGGATAACTCCCGGGAGATGGTAAAAATAATGGAAGAGAAGATTAAATCAACGGGGTCAGATAATCTGAAGGCAATATACCACGATCTCGAACAGGAAGATTACAACGGGGGATGCTTTGATCTGATAATAACCCAGATGGTTCTCCATCACATCACCAGTACAGATGATATTATAGGAAGGTTTAACAGCCTTCTCAGATCGGGCGGGTATCTGGCCATTGCTGATCTGAAAATTGAAGACGGGACCTACCACAAAGATGATTTTACCGGACATAAAGGCTTTGATATAAATGAATTATCAGATCTGATCGCCCGCGGGGGATTTACTGATATTTCAGTACGGGATTGTTTTACCATCACTAAAGAAATTACGGCCGGAAATGCCAGACAGTATGAGGTATTTCTTATGATCGCACAAAAAAAGTAAACATAAATCAAATTACTTTGTTATATGTCCGGAAAAATTAAAAAGACTTAATATGGAAATCACGTTCAATGGCGGAAAAGTAGTGGCGGCAAAAATCAATGAACATACAATATTAACAGATCAGCCACTTGATAATGGCGGTAATGATTCGGCCCCTGCACCTTTTGATCTTTATCTTGCATCCATCGGTACATGTGCCGGCATTTATGTAAAGTCATTCTGTGATAACCGCAATGTACCTACTGACAATATAAAGATCATACAGAGAACCGAATACAGTGAAGAAACAGGACTTCCTTCAAATATTGTGCTTGATATTCATCTGCCTGATGGTTTCCCCGAAAAATATAAGGCATCCATAATAAATGTCGCCGGATTGTGTAAAGTAAAGAAATCAATAGCTGATCCGCCGAAATTCGAAATTGTAACCTCACCTAAATAAACAGGTTCCTTTTTCAGCCGTGAAAGCTCAACTGACCCTAGATCATGGAGCTTCCTGTCAACAGAGATGATTGATGACGATCCCGGTTAAAGGGGATCTATTCCTGCCTGCACAGAAAAAACAAGCTATTCCAGATACATATTTATCAATTGCTCAAATAGTTCCTGCTTACCGCTTACCGTTCCAGGCTTATCCGATTTCATTGCAAACTCCCTGAGATCCGTAAGTGTTAATTTACCTTCCTCATAATCCCTGCCTGCGCCTTCGTCGAACGATTCGTACCTTTTCCGGCGTAACTCTGAATAATCACTTTCCTTAAGGATTTTATCGGCAATTATCAGAGCCCTGGCGAAAGTATCCATGCCGCTTATATGAGCAATAAAAAGATCCTCCGGGTCTGTAGAATTCCTGCGCACGTGTGCATCAAAATTTATTCCTCCGCTTGTAAAACCTCCTGACTGCAAAATTATCATCATTGCTTCCGTGACTTCATAAATGTTGGTCGGAAACTCGTCTGTATCCCAGCCGTTCTGGTAATCGCCTTTGTTGGCATCAATGCTCCCCAGCAGGCCTGCATCGGCTGCAACCTGCAGGTCGTGGGTGAATGTATGTCCGGCAAGTATGGCATGATTTACTTCAAGGTTCAGTTTAAAATCTTTTTCAAGCCCGTAATGGCGAAGGAACCCAATAACAGTTGCAGCATCATAATCATATTGATGCTTTGTAGGTTCCATCGGCTTTGGTTCAATCAGAAAGGTCCCCCTGAAGCCCTGTTTCCTGCCATAATCGCGTGCCAGTCCAAGCATCATTGCCATATGATCAAGCTCCCTTTTCATGTCAGTATTATGCAGGCTCGTATAACCTTCACGTCCTCCCCAGAAGACATAGTTCTCTCCTCCCAGCTCTATTGTTGCATCGATTGCATTTTTAAGCTGCACCGCCACGTTTGACACCACACTGAAATCGGGATTTGTAGCTGCTCCGTTCATATACCTCGGATGAGAAAAAAGATTTGCGGTTCCCCAGAGAAGCTTCACGCCTGACTGTTCCTGCATGGTCTTCATCACCGGAACGATCTTTTCAAGTCTCTTTTCTATGTCAAATACGGAGCCATCGTTGCCCACCACATCAACATCATGAAAGCAATAATACTCCGCTCCCGTTTTTGTTATGAATTCAAAAGCCGCATCGAGCCTTTGCCTGTTCTTTTCATCAATATCCGAAACCTTGCTCCACGGATATATTTTTGTCGGGTCTCCGAACTGGTCACTTCCGTCACCGCAGAAAGAATGCCAGTATGCTATTGCAAAGCGAAGGTGGTCCTTCATCTTTTTTCCCGATACTGTCTGTTCCGGGTCATACCAGCGGAATGCAAGAGGATTCTTCGATTTTCTTCCTTCAAAACCGATTTTTCCTATACCGGGATAGTACTCTTTTTTACTCAGGTAAATCATGATTTAAGATCTTGGTTATGTTTATATACTGTTAATTCCGGACAGTGGTGCTTATGTTTTCGTACTATAAAACCGCCGAGAGAGAATCTTTCCATCTTGAATAAGAGTCACTGTAAACCTGCAACAGCAAATTTTCAGGTTCTGTGATTCCTACTGTGGCCAATCCTCTGAATGCTTCCTTTTCCGATGCGAAGTATCCGCATCCAATTCCTGCTCCCCTTGCAGCGCCGGCAGACCCGTCAGTATTGTACAGGGTAATAACAGCTCCTGTTATACATGACAGTGCTTCCCTGAAAACCGGACTAAGAAACATATTCGCTTTACCTGCTCTTATTGTTTCAGGCACGATACCTGTTTCGTTCATAATGTCAAGTCCGTATCTGAAAGAGAAAGCGATTCCCTCCTGTGCTGCCCTGTAAAGATGGGCGTTTGAGTGTCTGTTGAAGTTGAGTCCCAGAATATGGGAGCCTGTATCTTTATTAAGAAGCATCCGTTCAGCCCCATTGCCAAAGGGTAGAATCGACAAACCCTCTGATCCCGGCGATATGGATGCAGCCAATTCGTTCATGTCTTCATATTCAAGGCCCTGCCCTGTGAAACGCTTCATCCACGAATTAAGTATTCCGGTGCCGTTTATGCAAAGCAGAACCCCAAGCCTCTGCCGTTCAAATGAATGATTGACATGCAGAAATGTGTTGACCCTTGACCGGGGATCAAATTTTCTCTGGTCGGTAACACCGTAAATGACTCCGGAGGTACCTGCTGTAGCAGCAACTTCCCCCGGTTCAAGGACATTCAGTGACAAGGCGTTATTGGGCTGGTCTCCGGCTCTGTAAGATACCGGTATGCCTTCAGGGAGGCCCAGCTCCATTGCAGCGCTTCTTAAAAGCTGACCCTGGACAGAGAAGGATGGCACCTGCCCGGGAAGCATGTCATGATCAAATCCGAAATAATCCATCAGCTCACCGGAAACAGCATTTCCGGGGAAATCCCAGAATATGCCTTCAGAAAGACCTGTGAATGTGGTCATTATCTCCCCCGTAAGCCTCATGGCAATATAATCACCCGGAAGCATTATTTTATATATCCGGTCATACAGATCCTTCTCGTTCTCTTTAACCCAGGCAAGCTTTGAAGCAGTGAAATTACCGGGAGAATTTAGCAAATGTGAAAGGCAGAACTCTTTTCCCAGATCATCAAATGCTTTTGCACCGTATTTAACGGCTCTGCTGTCACACCATATGATGGAGGGTCGCAGAACCTTCCTGTTCTTATCGATCGTAACCAGACCATGCATCTGATAGGAAATGCCTATGGCTCCTATGCTGCTTCTGTCATTTCCAAGTTCATTTAAACAACCTCCTACAGCTGCTTTAAGGTTAATCCACCATTCTTCCGGATCCTGTTCTGCCCATCCGGGCTTTCTGGCAATTATCTTCATCTCATCATGAGGATGAAAAGCGGCAGCAAGCAAACGGCCAGTCTCACCTTCAATTACCGAAGCCTTTACAGAAGAGCTCCCGATATCAATTCCCAGTAAAGTCATGTGTCGGTTTGATGTTTGGTTATTGCATCATGTGTTATCATGGTTACAAGTTAGCAAAAAATTAACCATGTCATCCATAAAAAGTAAATATGACCAGGTTTATCTGCTTCTGTTGTTCCTGTTTCCTGATACCATCAGTAATAATGAGGCATAAGATGTATCGGCTGATATTTTAACCTTAACAATATAAAGATTTTTACATTCTGTAAATTAAGAGCATAAAATCTTAAATTTGTTTTCAGATCACTGAATTTCACCGGATGGAAACTGAAATAAAAGTGTGTCCGGTCAAACCTTTTTGGGGAATGAAAAACAGCGTTATATTTTTATTGGCCTTTTTGCTGCCGCTCACTGTTCTCTCAGGACAGAAAATAGCCACAATTGAGGTTGAAATAAACCATCTTTCTGTTGATTTTGATCATCCCGTATCGGTTAACCTTGATGATATTACGAATATTTCTGATACTTTGCTGTCGCTCTGTGAGGTGGGCAGTAACTACAGGAAACCTGTCGCATTTCAGGTTGAAGCCGGTGACCAACGCCGTCTTTACTGGATGGTAAGTTCATCATCTGAAGGAAACTCCAGGCTGCGTTATGAATTAATCATTGCAGAGCCTGAGCATTATACCATTGTGAAAGCAACTGAGGGTGAAGGGGCTCTGACACTTAACCATGAAGATAAAAACCTGCTAAGGTACTGGTTCAGTACAGTGTATCCACCGCCGGGTGTTGACAGTTCATATAAAAGAAGCGGGTTCATCCACCCTCTGTGGTCACCTAACGGCCAGGTCCTCACCCGTATCCAGCCTCCCGACCATTATCATCATTACGGGATATGGAACCCATGGACCCGGGTGTTGTTTGAGGGAGACACTGTTGATTTCTGGAACATTGATTCACGTCAGGGAACTGTCAGGTTCGCAAATTTTGTCTCAGTGACGGAAGGCCCTGTTTTTGCATGTTTCGAAGTTCTTCACGAGCACGTTGTTTACAGGAAGGATGGAAATGAAAAAGTTGCTTTGAATGAACTTCAGAAGATCATGGTTTACAAACCAGGTCATCAGGGAGATCATTTCATCGTCGATTTCTGTTTTCGCTTCAGCTGCGCCGGGGAAAGCCCTTTCAGGATCCTTGAATACCGCTATTCAGGTCTGGGCTGGAGAACTACCTCTGAGTGGAACAAAGACAACAGCATGGTAATTACATCGGAGGGTAAAACCAGGAAGGACGCTGATGGAAGCATAGCCAGGTGGTGTATTGTTCAGGGAGAAGCTGACAACGATCATGCCGGGGTTGTTATGATGTCCTCACCCTCAAATTACAATCATCCTGAGCCACTTCGTGTGTGGCCGGAAAATCAGTATGAAAGAGGTGATATGTTCGTAAATTTCTGTCCTGTAAAAACTACAGACTGGCTGTTACGGCCACGAAAAAATTACTCACTGCGATACAGGTTCCTTGTTTTTAACGGCCGCATGAGAAACAGGCAGGCGGAACAGGCCTGGAATGATTTCTCAGTGATGCCCCGGATTACGATTACAAAATGTCATCCGGAAGAAGAATGAAATCTGATGCACTTTCTTAAGAAGATTAATTTGGAGATGAAAACAGAAAAAAGCACAATCAAAATATTATCTGAATGAAAAGAAGAAAATTCATATCTGATACTGTAACTGTAACTGCAGGTTCTGTAATTATGCCGGTTATTATTCCGTCCTCGGTAATTGGCAAGGATCCGCCCAGCGACAAGATCAATATCGGGCAGAT
>Ga0334882_1003081_pt1 | contig 15816 bp, 9 predicted proteins | sample GraSluR1_MG_5_FD_207226 | JGI IMG/M metagenome (GOLD analysis project Ga0334882, IMG submission 207226) | Sludge microbial communities from methane-producing bioreactor in Wageningen University, Netherlands - Granular Sludge_15_04-R1 | ecosystem: Engineered > Bioreactor > Anaerobic > Unclassified... | reverse complement strand
TAAGTCTGGTAGTTGCCGCCATCGTCGTAGTTCCTGTAGTCGGCCACCGCAAATCTCACATCCTCCGCACAGGGTACGTTGGCGTCAACGGCCGCAAGGATGCCGTTGAAAGCCTCCTGGAAAGCGCTAAGACCTCCCATACTGCTTGAACTGTCGATCAAAAGCAGCACATCGGTCGCCGCGAAAGTGCAGACAGTGGTAATCGCTACAACGCCGAGACCAAAGATCACTTTCTTCGCTGCCCCTCTCTGCAGAAAACCCGACACACCCCTCTTCATTGCCCCGCCTCGATGCCTCCATCCCCCACAAACCAACCTGGCCCCTCTACTCTCCGTACGCTCCATGACTTCCCCTTACCAAAAACTGTTCCCCGATTGCAGTTTCCGGCCTCCTAACATAAAAAGGAGCACCGCCACAAGTGCCCGCACAAGGCCCGCCAGGGCCCTCCCAGAACACATGCACGCGATGCCCCGACCTGGGGCAACGACAATTGCACGTCTCTGGGAAAGAAGATCTGGCGGTTCGAGTTGAGACGCCAGAAGTCCGTGGACTTTCAAGTATTCACTTTTCTCAATCTTATACTACCACCTTATCCGAATCCCGTCAACCACATTTTTCCACCAGCCAGAAAACTTACGCAACCCGCTCACCACGGGACACCCCCGCCTGCCATCTCCCCTCACTATAAGTGCAATGTTTCAAAAAAACGTGATGCGAAAAATCCCGCAAAAACAAAAAAACTTCCGCAACCCTCTGCTCCCTCCAAAAACTCCCCTCACTCACCAAAAACAAAAAAACAGCCTCCTCACCATCCCCAATTATAAACAAACAAGCATCCCCCCGTCAACATCTTTACGGAACAAACCCGAACAATTTTACCCCAAGCCACCCCCACCCGTATGTAATCCCAAACCCCCCCAAACAAGAATAAGACAAGACGCCCGAACCGCCGCCCCCCGCCCCGGCCTGTTCAGTCGCTGAACTGTGGAAGATCGTACAACCCCGATGGAATGGCAGCCAAACGATCCAGAATATCATCCTCAGTCAGTTGAAACAGTGAATCGATGGTCACCAAAAGGTGGTGATCGGCATTGCCGTTCGACTTGCGGAGCATCTGGACCTTGTCCCGGAGTATCCCCAACTCCTCAATAGCCTTCTCCAAAGCCTTGCGGCCCAACACCTTTGCACGTGTCGCCTGCCGCAATTCCCAAACGTACATCGCAATACCCAGAAGGTTATCGTGGTCCATTTTGCCCACTCCAATCAACCGCCCCCGCCTGTCAAAACGCACCTCAACGTCCGGATATTGCAAAATAATATAAAAAGCTCCGCTGAACCGCACCTGCGCGCAAAGGTCCTGCTCCACACCTTGTAGTTGGAGGAGGAGGAGGAGGAGTAACTACAGTAACAGGCTGAGCAGCACCTTTATGTGCCTTCCAGAAGAGGAAGGACTTGAGGGACGTGTATCCTATCGCGCCCCAACCACCCCTGCAAGTAAAAAAATAAAAAAATGTGAAAAAACGCTCTCTGCCTCGCAAAAAAACGCAGCCCAAAAAACGCGCATGCGAAAAAAACACCCACTTAAACTCACAGATTCCTGTTTCTACGAACTTTTTAGCCCCCAACAAGCCAGTAAACCGCCCATATCAGCCCCAAAACAGCCCCCCACGACCCAAAAAACCCCGCCAAACCCACCAAACTCGGCTTCGGTATCTCAAAATCTGCATGCTCAATCAGCACCCGACGAGGTGCCGCCTCAACACCAGCCGGAAGCGTGAAAACCGCACCCTCAGGCTCATTATCCCCGATTGGAGTGCGAATACACGCATACATGCAATCAAGACGCTCCTTCGATACACGCTTCGTCAACAAACTGACCACCACCATCGCCAAAAACCCCGCCAAAAGGTAAAAAACCATCTGCCACGGCAGGTGCAGTTTCCCCTCCCAAAGCATGAATTCCGGCAGCTTATCCGCGAAACGAGCGTTAAAATCCCACAAAACCACCCTCGATCCGGCCGCCCCAAAATCCACCGTGCCCGTAAAAAGCCACACCCCAAAGCTCGTCAAAGTCCCCGCCCAGGCACCCGCAACCGTAGCACGACGCCAGAAAAGCCCCACCCAGAACGCTATCCCCATCATAGCCGAGATCTTCCAGAAGATCTCTATCATATGCAAAATGCTTTCCGCCGTAACCGCAAACATGATGCCGCCCAGGACAACCACCAGCGAAACCACTCTCCCAACCAGGACGTAATGCTTGTCCGGCTTGTCTTTCACCAAAAACTTCCTGTAGTAGTTCTCAGTAAACAGCCCCGCCGAGGCGACCATGAAGGCATCGCACGAACTCATGACCGACGCCAGCATGCTCGCAATGAACAGCCCTATGAGGCCCGGAGCGATATTTGGCAGCAGCTTGTGCGCCATCAGCCCGTACACCTGGTCCACGTGCTCGATTTCCTCACCCGCGAAGACAGCAATCGCAAACAGCCCCGTGAACATCCATGCAACTATGCAGATTCTCTTCAGGAGCATGCCGAATGTCGTTCCGATGCGTCCCTCCATCTCGGTACGTCCCGCGGCGCAATTGGCCATCGTGTGCGGCTGCGTCACCCACCCCACAAGCGCATTGAAAGAAACAATGGCCACGTAGAACGCCGTAATCCCGCCGGGTGCAACGAGTTTGAGCATGTTCGGATCTGTTATCTGCTCCCGCAAACCGGCCATTCCGCCCGCAGCCGAAATCGCAAACGGCAGGATAATGAACGACAGAAGCACGGTGAGCAGCCCCTGGACCAGATCGGTGAATATCGCCGCGGCCATTCCGCCGGCGATACCGTAAAGAACAAACATGACCGTCATGGCTACGATGGCCACGTGCTGGTTGATGCTCCCGCCGGACACGGCTGTAACCATCGCGCTTGTGCCTTTCAGCATCATTCCGATGAAGAACGTTAATTGCAGCAAACCTACCACAACAAAGAGCATGCTGACGCTGGGGCTGTAACGCACCTCGAAGTAGTCCGCCGTGGTAACCGCCCGCATGCGTCTGAAGATGGGGGCAATGAGCCAGTAGAACGGCGTTACAAACAGGTACAGCCACTCGATCCATATGCCGGACACGCCCACCTTGTATGTCTTTGCGGCAACCCCCACAGCCTGATCGGAGTGCGTCCCCGTGCCAAACATGAAGAACAGCATCATCAATTTGCCGAACTTGCGGTCGCCGATGAAGAAACTCGCCGCGCTCTTGACCCTTCTGGCAGCCCACAATCCTATCGCCGTGATTCCCAACAGATACACGATGATGATCGCCCAGTCGATAGCGTTTACACCCAACATGTGCAGACTCCTTAATACGGCCACAGCGGCCCGCCGTTACAATATCTGTTCTTTCCAGAATACCCGTTCTTAAGTGAAGACAAAACGGGCGGCCCGTTCGTCAAAAGCGACCCTTTTGAGGGGCCGGATCACATCGATGTCGCAACCGATCAGTCGAAGCGGATTATACAGACCAACCTGCACCAACTGCTGTGTCGAAAGCAGTTTAAGCCCCGCGAGGTAATTCATACAATCGATCATCGTGGCGGATGAACCGACCATGTATCCGGTCTGCGGGTTGTAGAGTCGGCCGGCCTCGTCGAGCACCACCACGTTGTCCAGGGTTTCATATTGGCCCGGAGGCAGCCCAGCTATTGGCGAGGCATCGCTGGTGATTATAATCCTCTCCACGCCCTTTGATCGCAAAAACGTCTTGATCAGGGCGTCCGGGAGGTGATGACCATCAGTAATCAGCAGGGCGCTTAAGTCGTCGTGCGCCAAACCCGCCCAGATGGGGTTCTGGTGCCGGTCCAACATGGCCGGGACGCCATTTCCCAGATGTGTCAGCGCCCGTGCGCCGGCGGCCGCTGCGCGGCTCAGCGCACCGGCATCAGCCATCTGATGGCCAAGCGAAACAGCCGCACCGTTTTCGGCTGCATAAGCGATTACAGGCTCGATACCCTCCAACTCGGCGGCGACCGTGATGAGCCGCACACACCCGTCAGCCCAATCAAATATGCGCCGAAGAAACTCAACGTCTGGCGGACAAACCCAGCGCAGGTCATGGGCGCCGCGCGCCCCATCGGCCGCCGAGATAAAAGGACCCTCCATGTGTATTCCCAACAGCCTGCCGGCAAACTCCTTTCTCGCCATCACCTTGGCAATAAGCGGCAGGTTGCGACGATAGACCTCGGGGCTGCTCGTAATAACAGTGGGCAGAAATGCGCTGGTCGTCTCCGTCAGGATTTGCATGCAGGCGATCACAAAAGCTTCCTCGGTCAGGTGCACATCTGAGAAGCTGACCCCTTTGTAACCGTTGACCTGTAGATCGACCAGTGCAGGTATGTTCATGATGGCTCTCAGGTTACCGGGAGAGTTGACTCGCCGCGGGCTCATCCATGTATACGAAACAATTCCGATGTCTCTGCAAAATCGAAGATGGGCAGATGTTGGTCACCGGTCCTTCCAGAGCGCCAGCTACGGCCTGGGCTTTGCGCCGGTCCGGCACGGACACAATTATGCAACGGCTCTTCATGATCTGTCGAATGCTCATCGAAATAGCCCGGGACGGCACATCGTCGAACGTTGCGAACCACCCCTCGCCCAACTGCTGGCGACGACACTGCTCGTCGAGGTCGACTACGATGTAAGGCGCTTCCGTTTCAAAATCCGCCGGCGGATCATTGAACGCAAGGTGTCCATTTTCACCGATGCCCACAAGCGCCGCATCAATGGGGTTTTCGCTTATGAGTCGTCCCAATCGATCGCACTCGGCCTCCGGGTCTGCGGCGCCGCCGTTGACAAAGTGGACTGCCGCCAGGCGCGGCACCAATTCAACAAACCGCTCACGCAGATACCTGCGGAAACTCGCCGGATGGTCTTCATTGAGACCGATGTACTCATCGAGGTGAAACATCGTTACCCTGGACCAGTCGATATTGCCGGCCGCCACAAGATGGCTGAGGGTCTCAAACTGGCTGGCGCCCGTGGCGAGAATGATATTAGCCCGGGCGTTGTTTAAAACAGCAGTCCGGATTTGTGCCGCAGCCTTTTCGGCCGCCGCGGCGCCCATCTGCTCTTTTGTGGCAAAAACAAATCGTTCCATGCCTGATCCCCTGAATCTCAGTTGACTTTTCTGCCGGCCGCGGGCTATTCTGCCACCAATTAAAACGTTTGTCAAACAATTGAGTCGCAGGCAAACCAATCTTTGGGAATCGGACAGGCGCAGTGAGAACCGCGGCCTCACGGACCTGCAGCATCTGATTGCACAGTGTTGGCAAATATGGTATGCTAACGGCATTGCAGGAGTGTGCCCAAACGACCAAATGTGTCTCAAAGAAGGAGCAGGATTATGAATAAGCCGACGCGCCGCAGTTTTCTTGGAACTTCTCTTGCCGCCCCGGTGGTTCTGGCGGCGGCTAACCCTCTGATCGCATCGGCCGCCGAATCTGTCGAAGCACGGCACAAACCGGGCTCGAAGATGCGAATTGGCTTGTGTACCTACCTGTGGGGGCAGGACTGGGATGTGCCCACGCTTATCGCCAACTGCAAAAAGGCCGGCTATCCGGGCATTGAACTTCGGGTCGATCATGCGCACAAGGTAAGCGCCAAATTGACGCCCGCCGAGCGAAGAGAAGTGCGCAAGCAGTTTGCCGACGGCAAGACGGTCTTCGTCGGCATGGGCTGTAACTGGGACTTTCACCACACCGATCCGGCCAAGCTTGCCGCAAATGTCGAAGGCGCAAAGGCTGATGTGGTACTCAGTTATGACTGCGGCGGCAGCGGCGTCAAGGTTAAACCCAACGCACTGCCAAAAGATGTGCCGGTGGCCAGGACCTGCGAGCAGATAGGCAAAGCGCTCAACGTGCTCGGCAAATTCGCCGCGGATTATAAGCAGGAGATCCGCGTTGAGGTCCATGGTTCGGGAACGAGCGACCTGCCGGTAATGAAGCAGATATTCGACCACGTAACGGAGCCCAACGTCGGCGTGTGCTGGAATTGCAACAATGAGGATTTGAAAGGCGAGGGGCTCGATTATAATTTCAATCTCGTCAAAAAACGCTTCGCCATGACACTGCACGCCCGCGAGTTCAATATCGGCGACTATCCCTACCAAAAGCTCTTCGATCTGCTCGTAGCTATGGACTACAAGGGCTGGATTCTGCTGGAAGCACGAACCAAACCGCAGGACCGCATCGCGGCGATGATCGAACAGAAAGAGGTCTTCGAGCAGATGATCAGGAATGGGCAGGCAAAACTGAAAGCGTAATACTTTTACGGAGCCCGTCTGAGCAGGTATTGATGCATGGCTCGCGCGAGGTCACGCCCGAACGCCTTGGCGGTACCGGCGGTGACTTCACCATTGTTGGCACGGGCATAGGGAATCTCCAAGCCGGCGCTCAGGACCACTGAGTCCAACTCGCCCGCCCAGCGACTGAAGCTCTTGCCCGAGGCGTAATTAGCGCCAGTGTTCCACGCCTTGCCAAATGGCAGGTTATCCTCGGAGCGGTAGACCAGGGGCCCTTCTTGGACATTTGCCAGGATTTCGCCAAAGGCGCATTGCTCTTTCCAGATCGCCGGGTCGGAACTGCCAACTATATAGATAACCTCATTGTATTCGCCGCGAATCCACGGACAATGCAGGTCAAATGCGACGCGGAGTTTGCCCTTGGACCATTTCGGCAGCAGGTCGCGAATAGCCCGGACCTCCGGATAGATGCTTTCGCCTAAGTAATCGCGATTATGGTCGCGCGGCTTGCGGTTCTTACCCTGATCGCCATCCTCCACCCCGTCAAGGTCAACAAACGGAATCGCCAGTATCTCGGCATGTTCACGGAACCACCGGCCGGTTTCATTATCCGCAAGCACAGCATCAATAAAGCCCTCCATCACGTAACTGGCCAGCGATTCACAAGCATGGTGCCGCGCCGTGAGCACGATGCGATGCAAAGGCTCTCCAGCCAGGCAACCTAAACGCACTGCTGGAACGGGGCGGTGCTTTCGTGTACGGCAGAGGTTGAAGAGACGCAAATGCTCGGCAGACATGTGTGCTTCGGCAAAACGCTCGAAATCCGCCAACTGGTACGGAATCGCGAATGCAAACCGCACTTGCCGCTCGTCTCGGCCAAAGCCATACTCAAACGAGCTGTCCGATACACATTCTGCGCCAAGCCATCGCCATGAACCGCCGCCGTCAGCGCTCTTTGCAGGACCCAACACGCCTATTGGATTTCCGTCGGTGAATTGAAACGCCAGCTTGCGTCCCGCGGCGCCTTGTATCTGGAAGTTCCAGTAAAACCACCATCCTTCAGTGTCGCGGCGATCCTGCCGCAGGTAAACGGCGCCGCCGTCGATCTTCTCGACAATAATATTGCCGCCGGGGTAATCGCAATGAATCTTCACCGCCGGGGCATCTTCAGTCGCCCTTCAGGGCGGCGTAACCGCCGCGGCCTTCAAATTGTACAGCTCCACCTCCCAGATGCGAGCGGTATTGCTGCCGCCGCCAGTGATCCGAAGCCGCAGTGCCGTCGTGCGGACAGTCTCAAACGTACCGTGCCAGTCATATTGATTGTTGCCCACTACCTTGCCGTCGGGCACATCCTTCCATTCGCCGCCTTCATTGTACTGGAACACGAAATCGCTGATCACATCTACGGGGGCCCTGCCGGCCGACTGCGACCAGCCGCTGACGATCCTCGCCGCGTTAATGGTCTGAGGCTGGTCCCAGACAAACTCAACCCACTGCGGCATGGACCGATCGCTGACCCAACGAAGATCGTTATTGCGAATGTCGATTCTGCCGTCGTTTATCATTGCCGGGCGGTATTTCGCGTCGAGGGAGCTTGACGCCCTGACCTCGGCCTTGCGTGCGATATTATCACCGGCCTGCTCGAGCCATTCCGGCGGCGTCGCAGCGATCGCTTTTCGCGGAAACTTGCCCACGCCGCGCGTCGCCAGTTCCTTCAGCTCTTCAAGGTGATCTTTATAAACGCCGCGCGGCGTGGTATCGTACTTCTTGCAGAGCGACGCGGCCATCCCCAGAAGTTCGCCCATCATTCCGCCGGTACGCATCACGCGGATGGTGCCGAGTGCGACGTGTGTTACACTTATGTTGCGCCCCGCCATCATGAGGTTGGAAACGTCACGCGAATAGAGGCACCGGTACGGGATGGGATACGGATCCTTCTTACCGAACTCGGCAAAGGAACGAAACTCCTGGCCGGGAAAATGTCTGGTGTTTTGCGGGTGAGGGTAGTGAAGGTCGATGCTCCACGTCGCGGTAACGAATGCGTCGGGGTAAATTATCATCTGCTGGATGTCCTGCTGGCAGAGGACCAGGTCGCCCATGAGCCGGCGCGACTCGCGTTTGCCGCCTATCGGGGAGACCCAATCGAGCCTGCGGCGGGCATATTTGGCCTTCTGGGTGCTGTGATTCTTCATGAAGGCCCAGTTGCCGAAGATCACGCGCAGGCAGTGGTCGCGAACATATTCCGCCTCGGTAACCTGATTGCGATTCATGCCTGCTTCCCAATCCCAGTCGCCTCGCAGGACGGGCTGGCAGGTCTCTTCGGTAAAATGCATCGCCCACGGGCAATCCGGAAACACCGTTGGCTCGTGCGTCTCGGCGGAATACCACTGCACACTCATGCCCATTGTCATCTTGTCGGGCTCTTCGGGGGCGAGTGATTCGCCGGTTTCGCCCCGGCCTTCACGGCCCATCCGGTAATCCGCCCCGGCGAGCCAGCCGATTGTGCCGTCGCCGGTACAGTCGACAAAAAGCGGAGCGGCAAAGCGCAAGCGCCTGGCGGTCGGAATGTCCAGCGCAATGACCGCCCTGATGCAGTCGCCATCGGTCTCCACGTCGAAGGCATGGGTGCTGAGGAACAATTTGATATTCTTCTCGTCGCGGACGATGCGAAGTTTTCTTTCGTCGTCGTAGTGATGAGCAGGCTGGGCATTGCCGCGAAGGCCCGTATCGAGTTCGCGAACAACGTCCCCCAGTGCAGGATACGGCGGCAGGTTGATCTCGCCGTTGAGGTGCACCCGGATTTCGGTGCTGTTGTTGCCGCCGAGTACCGGGCGGTCCTGAATCAATGCGACGCTGAGTCCCAGCCGCGCGGCGCTGATCGCCGTGCATGTTCCCGCCATGCCGCCGCCCACGACCACGAGATCGTACCGGCCCGCATCTTCGACCTCCGTTAGGTTAAGGAGTTTCTGCCTGAAAACGGCCATTGCTTCGCCTTCGTTGGGCGGCGTCAGGTCGGCGTCCTTCGTGAACAGGATCGCGTCGCACCGGCCGTTGAAGCCCGTCAGATCGTGCAGAACGAGGCCAACACGCGTCCTGGCAATATTCACCTTGCCGCCGGATTGCCAGTGCCAGTCGGCGCCTTGCGTGCCGAAGACCGTCGGCAGGGGCTTGCCGTCGATCAGAAGCTGGAACCTGCCCGGCGAGCCGGGGGCATTCCAGGGGGCCACCCAGTCGCGGGTGCGCACCCAGACGTGGTATGTACCCGGCGACGGGACTGTAACCGTTGTCCTCGCGTCCGTAACAGGCACGCCAAGCCCGTGCGCCATTACATACGGCGACCCCATAACGCCTGCTGACTGCTGATCGACCACCCACCCGCCGAGATCGTCAAAACCTTCTGCCTCGACCAGGACCGTCTGCGCATGCGCCGCAACAGCCGGCAAAGCCAGACCCAGAAAGACCGCAAGAAGTCCGCTTGCACTACGCCACTGCCACATAGCACCTCCACAAGATATTGCCGCGTCGAAAATATATCACCATGCCGCCAGTATACGGCAAAGCCGGCAGGTTTTCAACGCCCAGTACCCTGCTCTTCCAGGTTGGTGGAATTGCCGCTGCCTGCGGAAGCAAGATCGAAGTAGCCTTTCTTTTTCAGGAATTGGTAAAGGTATGAGACTCCGACAAGGGTGATGCCCGTGGCAAAAAAGGCCGCTATGCGATAGACATGCTGGACCTTTTGCGTATCAATGATGAACACCTTGGCAAGCAGCAGAGCGAACAGCGCCAGCGCCATGTAGCGGAGTTTACGCACCTTCAGGATGAAACCTGCGATCATCATGGCCGCACCGTACAAAGCCCAGGTCACCGACAGGTACATATGGGCGAGGAACCGCCAGTTATCAAGGCCGCCGCCGTATCTGTCGAGACACGCCCAGTAGAACCACACCTCGCTGCTGACGAGGACCCACAGCACGAACACCCCCGTTAAGGCGAGTGAACCTCCCGTATTGCCCACGGCGGTTTCCCAGTCCCTAAGAAGCCAGGCCGCAGCGCCCAGCGATACGACGAAGACCATCACCGCCGCGAAATCGGCGTTAATGAATACCGTGAAGGCCGCCCCGTCGTGCATTACCGGCAGAGCCCAAATGACGAGTACCACGCCGGAAGCGGCGACAAGAATGGCAAAAATTCTGCACGCCAAACCCGGCGGACATACGGGCCGACCGGCGAAGAACAGCAGCATGAGAGCCGCAAGGATCACTTCACCCCGCAGGAAACAAGGCCTTGCAGCAACGAATCCGGCCGCGTCCTCGACGTTGTACTTGCAGTGAAAGTACCATTCAGCCGAAAAAGCGGCAAACAGCAGCAGGCCGATAAGGCCATAGAACAACTGGGACGCTATGCCTGCGCTGTCTTCAGCGTTTTCCGACCTGAATCGATGAATCAGGTGGTACACCGCAACCGCCGCGATGAAGCTCAGCACGATGACGAAGTCGCGGTTGGCGACAAGACGGAATTGGCGATTGTGCAGAAATGCCAAAGTTGAAAACATGCAGATAGAGCCGGCGGCGACCAGGCATATGCTCAGGCCCTCGCGGAGTATGCCTCGTGGGCAGATCGGCCGCGCTGTGAACAGCAGCGCCATAGCCGTCATCACCACGAGCTGGCCCTTGACCACGTTGGCTCCCGAGAAGCCCGGCAGGTTGTACTTGCAGTGCCAGTACCATTCCATCGACATCGCCGTAAGAAGAACACCCCCCATAAGCGCATAAAACAACTGAGACACCACCCCCCAGGCATCGTCATCCGCCTTTGAGGCAAAACGATAGAACAGATGACCGGCATAAACCGCCGCCCCAACGAACAGCCACGTTCCGAACGTAGCGTTGCGCACGAAATCGAAATCGCCGGTGTGCATCGGAAGCCGCAGCAGCAGATTGCCGCAGGCAAGTAACAGCGCAGCCGCGCCAAATGCCTGCGTAAGTATGCTGGCGAATCGCAGACCTATTAGAAGCAGGATCACACCCTGCAGGGCCCATGCGATCGCCAGAACATTGAAACGCCAGTACAGCGGCATCGCCGCAGTGAGAAAGGCCAACCCCAGCGCCAGCAGGATCGCCCGCAGATCGGCGTCCGCCCGGCATCGCAGGTATACAACCGCCGCCATAACCAGGTGCGCTGCACACAGGACCATCGCGGACCACGCCAGCGCCGGACGAGCTTCCGTGTAAAGCGTATTCCACAGATAGAAGAAGACTATCACCGCGTTGCCCAATACGCAGAGCACGTCGCCCTTCTCTGCTTTGACCCTGTGAACAAGACCGTTGAGAATCGGCATCACCAGATAAATCGCAAAGAACACCGCCAGCCAGCCCAAGGCAATCGCCGTCTGCTCCGGCAGGCCGTTGCCCGCCTGAATGGTCTCTCGAAAGAACTTCTCGTACCAGCCCGCGTAAAGGGCATAAGTGCCCAGATAGGACAATATGTTGACTGTTCGCCACTTGCGCCTGTAGGCACACAGCATCGCGCCGACACTCAGCACCAAAACATAACTGAAGAGAGGTACCGGCTGGTTCTGGCCGGTGGACAACAGCAGCGGCGTCAGATAGCCGCCAAACAGACTGAGAAATGCAATTATCACCTCGTCGAGGAACACTGCATATGCCATTGCACAGGCGGTTATACCTATCGCGATTGCGAACGCCGAAGGCGCCCCTACGATTTCAAAGATGCGATAGGCCGCAAAGACGGCAACGTACAGAAGGCCAAAGCCCATCGCGGTCACACCTTTGGCGACAATGTCGTACCCGCGGCGCCGCGTTACCTCGCCGGCCGCCAGGGCGACCAGGCCGGAAACTGCCACAGCTATCACCTTGGCTAATGGGCTGACACTGAAATTATCGTATGCATACTTGAGAAAAAACCCCGCCGCGAAGATCACCGCAATCACGCCGGCGACAAGCACCCATCGCGTCCCTATCCGTTCTTCAAGCATCCCGCCGCCTGACGCTGCCTTTGGAATTGATTGGATTACGGCTTCAGGTTCGACAACCGCCGCCTCAGGCTCCAACACTATCCCTGCCGCCGCCTCGTGAACACCAATACCACGGTCGGGCTCAACCGGCTCCGCCTCGGGCGGCATCGCATTCGCCTCGGAAGCCTCATCAGGCGGAGTGGCCTCCGCGCATGCGGCCTCCTCGCGGACCGCCTCAGCACGCTCTGCCAAACGCCTCTTAGGCTCTGCCGCGGCGGCTTGAATTCTATCCATGCGAGAACTAAGCCAGTCAATGTTCTGGGAAAGCCTCTCGACCCTCCGCAGCAGAACAAAACAGATGATCAGCGCAGACGGCCCGGCAAGCAGTATCATTACCGCAAGACACAATAACAGTTCCATCGCTTGTCTCCTGAAAACACCAAAGACCCATAATAACCTGCGGTCCAGCCCAATACGAGAATACTGCCGCACAAACCGTCAGCCGTATGCACATAACCCGAAAGCATTGCAAGCCACATGCCGAACTAAATTTTTACAGTAAGTCATTCAATAATAAAGACTTAAAACCCACCGTAACACTGCGGCCGCAACGAATATGCACCCTCAGGCGCACGGAATGCCGGTAACGTGTGCACGATATGTTCATAGCCTTCGGCGGGGTAATATCAGAGCTTGACAAATTGTTCTCTTTGTCCATAATGCGCACAGTGCGGCTGACATTTGTAGCTATGGCCTGATTCTCCTGACCTTTGGTGGAGGCGGTGCACACAATACCCATCAGGAGACCAGCCAATTGTGGCCGCGCCGCCGGATGATGAACTTCCACCGCAAAGGATACATCTTTAATGAGTCGCAAACGTCTGCTAACTCTGACTGTATACATCGTGGCTTTGGCGGCGACATCAAACGCGGCATGGACCGTCGACGGCGCCAAACTCGTGCAATTGACCAAAGACGGAAAATCAAAAGCCGTCGCATGGGCCTGGCACGGAGATCAAATCGTTCTCGTTCGGCAAGTCTCCAACACACAGGGCCAGTTAATGATTATGCGCAGCGACGGTACGGATGAACGAACTGTCAGCCCCATAGGTAATCCGTTCGCCGCCGAATGGTCATGGAGCGGCGACAAGATCGCCTACTCTTTCTCCAATACCATCGAGAGCCAGAGTCAGGCCGGCGTTTTTGTCTACGATCTCAAGACCAGAAAGACCCTTGCTGTCTCTGCGCCCTACACGCGGTCTTCCATGGACGCAGATGACGGGCCCTTCTGGTCCGCCGATGATCGGCATGTAACATACAAAGTCTACGTGGGTCCCGCCCGAACACGCCAGGTGTGGATCGCCGACGCTGTGACTGGAAGAAATTGGAGACTTCTGCCTGATCGCGGAGACGCTGAAGACCCTTGGTGGTCGCCCGCCGAGCCCGCCCGCATTACACTGCTCATTCAGTCAAGCGGCAACGGTTTTGACGTCGCCACAACGGATATCAACGGACGAAACTTCAGATTGCTGACGGATATCGACGCGCAATCGGTAACGAATGACCTGCCCAAATGGAGCCTTGACGGCAGATACGTTGCCTTTAAGAGCGACATGGAGATGACGCGGACCGAACACGAAATGGGCGTGGAGGATTGCTGGATATGCCGCCCGGACGGCTCCGAGGCGAGGAATCTCACGCGTGCCACCACGGCTTCGACCCAGGATATGCTCAATCTCGGAACGCTTTTCTGGACGTGGGACAATCAATGGCTGATCTCACGAGGGACGCGTTATGACCAGCAGGGAAACGCCATTGGAGCCCTTTACCGCATCGACCCGGAAGCCGGCGGATATGAGATTCTGATAACTTCCAATCCTCGCCGAACGGGTATTATCGAATCAATCCGCACTTGCAGAAACTCCTATGACGGGACGAAGATCGCCTTTGTAACCAAGCGTCTGACAGTTCGCAACTGGGGACCGCAGCCGGAATACGAGAATCCCAAATGGGTGCTTGGATTGTATGATCTGCGACGCCGCGAGACATTCGATCTGCTGGTCCTGGACGAGCAGCTTGACCGCACGGAGATACAGGCTTCCGATTCACGGTATACGATCGAAGATATCTCATGGTCGCCCGACAGCCGTTCAATATTGTTGACTATTGCAGCCATCGTCAGCCAGGAGGACAGGATTACACAGCCCGATGTGTATCGAATGGACCTGCCGCCGCGATTCGTGGATGCGTCGGCGTCGCGGTATGACGGCCCACCGATCGGCGGAGGTGCACGTCACCATGCACCGACTGCCTCCGCGCCTTTGGAAAATACGGACACAAAAACCGCCGCCGACAAGCACAATGGTCCACCAGCGGATCACAAGCTCAGTGCTTCCAACCTCGACTCCTATATCACTGAGGTCATTCAGCCCCGGCATGTGACGGTTGCGGAGGCGACCGGATCGCTCATGGCCGACTACGGCCAGTACTTCACCGTCAATCCCTCCCGCAACATCATCCTCTTCAAGGGTCCGCCCCACATTCTGGCTGAGATGAAAAGCGACTTGAAGCTTATCGATTCACCGCCGCCGCACATTCTGGTCGATCTGCTTGCCGTAGAATTGTCCGAGGAAGCCAACCGCGACCTTGGCCTGGACTGGACTTACTCGCAAGGCCGCTTCGCATTTTTTCAGCCGCGCGGCAACGCCGTTCGCGACCTTACGCCTGATCCGGGACTCGGAGGCATCACGACGTTTCCGGGAGTCGGCCAGGCGTTTTATCAGGGCGTCGGCACGCTGCCGCGCGAGTTCTTCGTTCGCCTGAGTATCCTGGTCAAAGACGGCGAAGGAACAATCCTGGCCAATCCGCGAACCGTCGCAACCAGCGGCGTCGAATCCTCGATCAACATCCGCAAGACTCTGAACTACTTTTTCAACGAAGGCTTTGATGTCGCTGGCCGCCCCGTCGTCAAGAAGAGCGACATCTCATCCGACACCATCGGCCGGATCACGCCGACCCTGCTGCCCGACGGGCGCATACACCTCGTGGTCGATGTCAAGGTCGGCACGTTTACGTTCACTCAGGACGCAGGACTCCCCGAATTGACCACGAGAGAATCGGCGACCGAAGTAACCGTCGACCAGGGCGAAACAATTGTAATCGGCGGCCTTCGTCAGCAGGAGAAAAGCAATACCGTCAACAAGGTGCCGCTGTTAGGAGATCTGCCGCTGCTCGGTTTTCTCTTCAGACATCAGGAAACCCGCACGCGACACAATGTATTGACCATCTTCATCACCCCGCAGGTGCTAAGTGGCGACAATCTGCGGCCGGACTGGCTACAACTGGACCCGAGTGAGCACCAAATCGTGCCCATCATGAAAGAGCAGGACGATCAGGCGCGTTGAACCCCGAGAGCACGCGCCGATTATCACCACCCCGGCGTTGGCTCGGCGGCCTGCCAGTTGATTATGTCGTTGCCGTATTCGGCGCTGTTGATTCGCGTCAGGCTCAGCCCCGCGCCGTCGGCTTCCGCCGGCCAGTCGGGCGAATCCTT
>Ga0334882_1003076_pt1 | contig 15834 bp, 13 predicted proteins | sample GraSluR1_MG_5_FD_207226 | JGI IMG/M metagenome (GOLD analysis project Ga0334882, IMG submission 207226) | Sludge microbial communities from methane-producing bioreactor in Wageningen University, Netherlands - Granular Sludge_15_04-R1 | ecosystem: Engineered > Bioreactor > Anaerobic >... | reverse complement strand
CTGACCATTAAAACCATGACTGAAGGGGGTTACCTGAGCCGCAATGAATGGGAAACAGAGATCAATCTGAAAGATGCTGAACAGATAATGAATACCTGTCTCCCCGGCAGGGTAGTAAAGACCAGATATTATGTGCCGGCCGGAAAGCACACTTTCGAAGTGGATGTTTTTCACGAAAAGAATGAGGGACTGGTCATAGCCGAAATAGAGCTCTCTCACCCCGAAGAATCCTTTCTGCGCCCCGAATGGCTCGGAAAAGAGGTTACCGGCAACCCCCTCTACTATAATTCCAACCTGATCAAATAAAAACCACCAAATAAAACACTCTTTCCATCCCCTCTCAGGGGAGGGCAGGGAGGGGTCCCCTGCTCAATTTCCGTCAGCTTCAGCTGACGGTTTTGGAATATATCTGCTTCGGATCGTCCGGACCATAGAAATCTTCCAGGCTGGCCGCAAGAGTATAGCCATTCCTCTTATAAAACTCTTCCGTAGGCTTATAAAGCGGCCTGCCCGATGTCTCAATCCACAGGATCTTTCCGCCGGCTTTCCTTACATTCTCCTCTACAGCCCCGAGAAGCAGGGTCCCGAGTTTCTTGTTCCTGGAGTTCGCGTGTACAGCTATCCAGTAGAGATCCCACGAATGGACCGAAAAACTGTTCCTGCCATAATTGGCAAATGCAACAAGCCCATCTTCATCAATAGCTTTAACCCAGAAATAACCGCTTTTCTCCTGTCCCTTTAAAAGCGTCTGATCGGCTATCTCAAGGGCTGTTTGTATCTCATACTCGTAAAAGAAAACGGTCGACCTCAGTATCTGTTCAATTACGGGCCTGTCATCTTCAATTATGCCTGTAGATATCTGTACCATAACATTATCTGTTCATATCATTGATTATGCGGTAAACAACTTCAGCAAATGTCAGTCCCGCCTCAACTGTTGCTGCAACCACCCCGCTGTCAGGAGAGAGGCACGGATTGGCATTAACCTCTATTACATATGGTTCGTTGTTGTTGTCAATCCTCATGTCAACCCTGGCATAGCCCTTCAGGCCGAAAAGATCCCAGCATTTGAGGGCTGCTGTTTCAATCTTATCCCTGAGTCGGAGATCAAGAAACTCCCCCGGAAACTCCCTTAAGGTGTTCTTATACTCAAAGCTTTCAAGATCCCACTTTGCCTTGTAATCCACTATTCTGGGCTTCTCGCTCCCATAATCCCTGAAAAGGATTTCGGCAGCAGGCATGACCTCAACACCTTCAATGCCCGCAAGAAGAGTTATATTAAACTCTCTGCCGTCGATAAAATCCTGTATAAGCCAGTGAGAATCAGAATATGCTGATAGTCCTTTATACTTTCCGGGCTCAAAGGTGAATACTGAATCTGAGGTTATGCCGAGAGAACCATCTTCCCATACGGGCTTGATGATATAACGCTTCCCGGGAATCAGTAACCTGTGCTCCGAAGGCTTGAATACAAAGGGCCCGTTAATGCCTGAATCCCTTAATGCTTTTGCCGTAAGTATTTTACTGGTTGTCAGAAACATGGTTTCGAGGGGACTCCCGGTATAAGGTATTGAATACATATTAAGCAACGCAGGGATGAAATAGCAAAACTCACCCTTGTTGTTAATGGATTCAACCAGGTTAAAGACAAAATCGGGTTGTTTGCCTGCCATCTCTGCCATCTCTGCCATGAAATTGAGCGTAATGCCGCTCCTGAAGCTCATGATCCCCAGTCCGTCAAGCGTCCTTTCAATGTACTTAACCTGATCAAGAACATCAAGCTCATCTGACTGAGCCCCCGGGAGTGGCTGATTGAACAGTATGCAGCAGGTTGATCCTTTCATACACTTAAGCGTAACCGTTTCAGCACCGATCGCATGATCATCTCAAGAAGGGTCTGATAATCAATACCAGTCTTTCCTGCCAGGATCGGCAGATCAGAGTGTACGGGGTGAAGACCCGCTAAAGGATTCACCTCCATGAAACAGATACGGCCGTTCCTGTCAGCCTTTAGATCGACCCTGCCGGCATCAACCGCTTCAAGTGCTCTCCATACATCCAGTGCAACCCGCTTACACTCCTCTGCATAATCATCAGCCATGGGTATGTATTTGCAGTAATGCTGGTAATTCTCTTTGTATTCCACCGAATATGGCAGATTGTCCATGCAAATTATCTCCATGCCTCCGATGGCTTCAGCGTCAGCTCCCGTTCCCACTATTCCCACGGTAAACTCCCTGCCCGGAAGATACTCCTCCACAAGAGCGGCCTGCTCAAACCGCTCCAGTATCCATTCCGCCATCTCACGCAATTCTCCGGGGGATTTGACAAGACTCTTTGATGTGATCCCCTTGCCGGTCCCCTCCGAAACGGGCTTTATGAAAAGAGGATATTCAAGATCGCACTTGTCAATACCTGATATATCTGAAATCAGCATGCCCGGACTAACAGGAACACCAGCGGCTGAAACCATAAGCCTGGTCAGATATTTGTTCAGTGAGATCCCCATAATAACGGGACCACTGAAAACATAGGGTATTTTGTACTGATCGAGTATGGCTGGAACAACCGATTCCCTCCCGTCTCCGTAAAGACCCTCTGCTATATTGAACACAAGATCCCATTTTTTACCTGCCGCAAGAGCCTCAATCAGCTGAAAGCAGTTGCCAACAGGCTCCGTTTCAAAACCCATGTTACGGAGAGCATTTTCGATGGCATCAATTGTCTCCTGCTTGTCAAACTCGGCAGTATCCTCCAAGGAATAACCACGGTCAAGATACCATGACCGAAGGTCAAATGTCAGACCAACCTTCATCTGTCAGTTCCTTTTTTCAGGATATTCGCATAAAACACCCTTGTAGTTACGGAGAACAATATGCTCGTTGTCATGTTCGACCACATAATTGGGAAGAAGAGGTATCTTGCCCCCTCCTCCGGGTGCATCAACAACAAATGTCGGTACCGCATACCCGCTTGTGAAACCTCTCAGGCCCTTTAATATTTCAAGTCCTTTTCTGACCGATGTCCTGAAATGACCCGAACCGGGTATCAGGTCACACTGGTAGAGGTAATAGGGTCTGACCCTGATTTTTAACAGTTTGTGCATCAGCTCTTTCATTACCGGGATATTATCGTTTATTCCCTTCAGCAGTACTGTCTGGCTGCCCAGAGGAAATCCTCCGTCGGCCAGCCTGTTGCACGCTTTTTCACACTCGGGCGTAATCTCCGCAGGATGCGAAAAATGCAGGCTTATAAAAAGCGGATGATATTTTCTTAAGATACTTATCAGGTTAACGGTAATCCTCTGCGGAAGAACGACAGGAACTCTTGTGCCTATCCTGATTATCTCAACATGTTCTATCTTCCTGATATTCGACAGAATATAATCCAGCGTCTCGTCGGAAAGGGTGAGCGGGTCACCGCCACTGATAAGGACATCCCGGACTTCCCTGTGTGTGGCTATGTAATTAAAAGCTCTTTCATAATCATGCCGGGTTGGCTTGTCAAGTTTCCCGACAGAATGGGATCGGGTACAGTACCTGCAATAGTTTGAACAAATCTGTGTGACAGTGAAAAGAACCCTGTCGGGATACCTGTGAACAATACCCTTTACAGGCGAAAAAGAGTTCTCGTGAAGAGGGTCAGACTGTTCTTTAGCCGACTCAAGCAATTCCTCAACAACCGGCACAACATTGCGCCTTAATGGATGTGAAGGCTTTGTGTCATAAATGAGCGATGCAAAAAACGGAGTTATCCGCAACGGAAGCCGTCCCTTCAGATTATTGATAGCCATAATCTCCTTCTGGGACAATTTAATGACCTTGCTCAGGCTCCCGAGGCTCGTATAGGAGTTCCTCATTTGCCATTTCCAGTCATTCCAGGAGTCTGAAGTCGTTAGGGGAAAGTAGCGGCGCATAAATTCCGCACTTCGGTTGCTAACTAACTGATTGGGGATTTCGATTTGCGAAAAAAACATGGTTTTCGCGCCAGGTTCTTCATCGGAAGAACAACCCACGAGGCGGCCCTCACAGTGGAGTGCCGTAGCCTCATTATTGTTAGCATTCATAACAGATGATGAAAAATTTTCACCTTTTGTTTTTTAAGTTTTTTCTGTTTTTAATTAGTAAAATGTTTAAAAAAATCGGGACGAAAATATATATTAAGTGAATACAATGTATCATTCGACCCATAAAAATTTTAACACAATATTTTTTTTATAAACACACGATTTCAACGCATTCTCTACTTAACTTATAAAACAATGTTAATCAATATATTAAAAAATATTTCCATCATATAAAAAGATCTGCTTATCCTCTGTTTTTTTCTCATAATTTTTTTCGAACCGAAACAACAAGTCACTAAAAAACGTAATCTTGTGTCTTTTTTATGTGTCCTGGTATCAGAAATATTATCAACACTGCCAGATTGAAATCGCTTTTCAGCGACATAGGTGAAGCCATATCAGGGACCGAGCAGGATTTCACCGAAGGAAGGCTGAGCAGGGCGATCCTCCTTCTCTCAATCCCTGCTGTTCTGGAAATGATAATGGAATCCGTCTTTGTTATTGTTGATATATACTTCGTGTCAAAGCTGGGAGCCGATGCAGTTGCCACAGTAGGATTATCCGAATCGCTTGTGTTTATTGTGTATGCCATTTCCGTAGGTTTGGCAACTGCAACTACATCGATGGTATCGCGGAGAATAGGGGAGAAGAATCCCGACAAGGCCTCCTTTACCGCTGTTCAGGCTATCCTTACCGGGATTGTGGTCTCCCTGTTCATTGCAATACCCGGCGCCCTTTTCGCCGGCGACCTCCTTCACCTGATGGGCGCATCAAGGGAAATCACTGAACGCTATTCATCATATGCCGCTATAATGCTCGGAAGCAATACGGTTATAATGATGCTATTCATCATCAACGCTGTCTTCAGAAGCGCTGGCGATGCTGCCATTGCAATGCGTGTCCTCTGGGTGGGTAATATTCTGAATATTATTCTCGATCCCTGTCTTATTTTCGGGATCGGACCATTCCCTGAACTGGGAATCAAAGGTGCGGCAATTGCCACTACAACAGGACGCGGAATCGCCGTTCTGTATCAGCTCTGGCTGCTCTTCTTCGGAAAGACACGTATCAGGATATCCCTCAGACATTTCGGGATTAACTTCAGGATCATCGCCAGGTTATTAAGGCTCTCCCTGGGAACCATAGGTCAGAACCTTATAGGCACCACAAGCTGGATAGCACTCGTCAGAATTATTTCAGTATTTGGCAGTGAGATAGTTGCCGGTTATACTATTGCCCTTCGCATAATAAGCTTTGTGATGCTTCCCTCCTGGGGTATTGCAAATGCCGCATCCACCCTGGTGGGCCAGAACCTCGGGGCCCGCAAACCCGAAAGGGCTGAAAGATCAGTAATGGTAACCGGCTGGGTAAACATGATTCTCCTGGGAATGATCGGTTTCGTTCTTGTAGCCTTTCCGGCAACCTTCATACGGTTCTTTATCGAAGAACCGGCAGTGGTGGACGCAGGAATATCTTGTCTCAGGATTATTAGCATCGGTTTTATCGCCTATGGATTCGGGATGGTACTAGTCAATTCATTCAACGGAGCAGGAGATACCTTTACCCCTCTCAGGATCAACATCTTCGCATTCTGGATCCTCGAAATACCTCTGGCATACCTGCTGGCAATACCTTCAGGCATGAATGAACAGGGTGTATTCATCGCCATCGTAATAGCGGAAACAATAATGACCATCACCGCCTGGATTGTCTTCCGCCGCGGCAAATGGAAACTGAAGACAGTGTAACTGGTGAATGGTAATTGGTGAACGGGTACTGGCTTTGTCCGCCGTAGCCTTCTTCGACAGCCGTAGCTTTAGCGGAGGTGGTGGCGAAGGCTGGAGCCCTGAGCTACACAAAGAATAGTGCTGTTCCTGCAACACCGATAAATGCCCCGGTAATTTCCCAGATTGTTACTCTCTGCCTGTACAGCAAAACAGCAGGTACTAATATGAATACCGGTACAAGAGCCATAATGGTTGACGCTATGCCGGCCTGCGTGTATTTTACCGCTATGAGGGAGAATGAAACACCGAGAAAAGGTCCGAAGAATGCCCCCAGAGTAGTCGCCTTCATCCCTTTCCTGTCACTGAGTGCATTTAATACCGCCTTCCATCTGGACATTGCTGCAGCAAGAACGGAAAAACCTATTATGCCTGCGATTATCCTGATTTGCGTGGCGGCAAAAGGATCATAATCCTTCATCCCTATCTTGCTGAGCACCAGCCCAAGAGCCTGGCCAACTGCACCGCCCAGTGCATAAACTATTCCTCTCGGTGCCAGCTTCAGAGATATTCGCACACTTTTTTCCTGCCTGCTGAAAATTGCAAGCGCAATACCTGAAAAAGTAATGGTCATCCCAATTAAATGATGGATAGCGAGTTTTTCTCCTATCATTATAAAGCTGAAAATAACAGTGATGGGAGGAACAAGAGTCATGATCAGCATCGAAAAACGCGATCCGATTATAGTATATGATTTGAAAAGGAAAAGATCACCGAAAACAAAACCGACGAGACCCGACAAACCCAGCCATAGCCAGTTATGAGCACCTGCATCAATCGGGAGAAGAGCACCCCTCCTGATAAGTGTGAACAGGCTCAGAAACAGAAAACCAATTACCAGCCTAATGATGTTAAGTGACAGGGAACCTATTCTGTTAGCTGCCGATTCAAACGACAATGCAGTTATCGTCCAGAAAACAGCAGTCAGAAGGGCGGCAAATTCCCCGAGATGATTCTGATAAAATTCCATCTGTTACGGACGGATTCCTATTCTGAATATTCGAAGAGATACTCCCCTGATCCTGCCTCCATGGTAACTTTGCCTCCTGCAACCCTCAGATCCGAAAGACCTTCATTCATCGAAAGGCTTCTTCCACTTTCTGTCACAACATCAACACTGTGTGCAGGAAGTATAATCGTCGCCCTTGCATTGGCAGGAATCCTTACCTTTACTGCCACCTTGCCCTCCTTCCTTTCCCATCCTGATTCTGCCGTGCCATAAGGGCTCTCAAAAGAGGCGCGTGAATATTCCAGCTTTTCCGTCGGATTTGGCTGAATAAGAAGATGCCGGTAACCCGGCTCCAGTGTCTCCAAACCGGCGGAGACCCTGTACATCCAGTCACCTATCGCCCCGTAAGCATAATGATTGAAGGAATTCATACCCGCATCCTGGAAAGTACTGTCGGTCTTCTGACCGTCCCAGCGCTCCCATATGGTGGTAGCCCCCATCTTTACAGGATAAAGCCATGAAGGATAAGTCTCCTGAAGAAGAAGATCATATGCCACATCTGTAAAACCGTTCTGCGAAAGAATATGGCACAGGAATGGGGTACCAAGAAAACCTGTGGAAAGATGATTCCTGCGGCTTCTGATATCTTCAACCAGGAAGTTCACTGCTTTTTCCCTCAATAACTCCGGCAAAAGGTCAAACATCAGGGCAAGAACATAAGAGGTCTGCGATCCGGTTCCAACCCTGCCGGCCGGCGTTACATATTCGTGATTGAATACATTTTTGATCCTGTTGTAAATATCAGTGTAGGTTTTCTCATCCTCAGTTTTGCCCAGCTCTTTTGCCGTAAGTGCCAGAAGTTTTGATGAATAAGCATAAAAAGCCGTTGCGATGAAATCCTGTTCGGTATATCCGTCAGCTGCCCTGTGATCGTTCACCGGCGGATGATAGAAGAGCCAGTCGCCATATTTGCTTCCCCCTTTCCACTGATATGAGTCGCCAGCTCTTTTTCTTATGTATTCAACCCATGCTTTCATCCCCGGATACTGTGTTTCAAGAAGCCTCCTGTCCCCGTAAACCTGGTACATAGTCCACGGCGCTATCACTGCAACATCTCCCCAGCCTGCCGATGGTGCAGCTGTAGTGGCATCCTGCCGGTTAAGGACATCGGGCACTACGTCGGGAACTTCACCACCCGGTTTCTGGTCTGCCGATACATCCTTCAGCCATTTGGTGAAGAATGGGGCCACATTGTAGTTAAAGGCCGCGGTCCTGGCGAATGCCTGGGCATCGCCTGTCCAACCCAGACGCTCATCCCTTTGCGGACAGTCGGTGGGAACATCGAGGAAATTCCCTTTCTGCCCCCATACAATATTATGCTGCAACTGATTGATAAGCTCGTTTGAGCTCTCATAGGTGCCCGTCAGGTCCATGTCGGAGTGCACAACAACCCCGGTCAGATTATCGGCTGTCAGCTCACCCGGAAATCCTTCCACCTTTACATACCTGAATCCCATAAAGGTGAACCTGGGCTCATAAATCTCTTCGCCGGAACCTGCGAGCGTATAAACCAGCTCGCATTTAGCCCTTCGCAGATTCTCCGTATAGAATTCACCGTATTTATCCATCACCTCAGCGTGTTTGAGAGTCACTACTGTTCCTCCGGGCCCGCGTACCTTAAGTCTTATCCAGCCTACCATGTTCTGACCCATATCAGCCACAAGATCACCCTTAGGCGTACGGAAAATTTTTACAGGCTTAATTTCCTGTATTTTACGAACAGGCGACCCTTCAGATGCAATGATGTTATTCATGTTATAATTACCAGTCCTGACCCTGAGCCAGCTCGCATCGTTGTAGCCCGGAATGCTCCATCCCGTAAGCCTTTTATTGGCATCGTAGATCTCACCGTTGTACAGATCATTCATCCTTATCGCACCGTCATTGTACCCTTTCCAGGTATCATCAGTAATTATCAGCGTTTCCGTTCCGTCAGTATGCGTTATTCTCATTTGCATCAGAACACCGAGTCTCTTTCCGTAAACAGCCCAGTTATTGCCCCATGCCAGCGTTCCCCTGTACCAGCCGTCACCCAGAACGGCACCTACGGCATTATTGCCCCGGGTTAACATTGACGTAACATCATAAACCTGATATTGAAGCCGTTTCCCGTATGAGGTCCAGCCCGGGGTAAAAACCTGGTCACCGACTTTACTGCCATTAATATGCAACTCATATAATCCGTGAGAGGTAATATAAACCCTTGCGCTGGCAACAGGCTTCGCTATTGAGAACTCCTTCCTGAAATGGGGCGAAGGAGAGTATCTTAGCGTATCTCCTTCAATTTCAATCCATTTGGCTTTCCACTCAGATAGATCCATCAGACCGGTCTCCCACCATGCCGTCTCGCTCCAGCGTGAGACCCGTCCTTTATTATCCCATATCCTTACCTGCCAGTAATATCGGTGTCCGGGCTTCAGTTGAGGCCCCCCGTACTCATTCAACACTGATTCATCAGAAGCAACCCTTCCCGATTCCCAGACAATATTCCTGCCGGAAAACCCCGGATTAGTTGCCACCCTCACCGACCATGCACTCTGCATAATGTTGCCTCCCGTACCCTTTATCTTCCATGAGAACCTGGGCTGAGACACATCGATACCAAGAGGGTTCTTCCTGTGCTCTACAGTGAGACCTTCCACGGTAAGATTCTGGGAATAGGCTGTCCCTAAAATACTTAGAAGTACGATAAACACTATAAATGATTTCATTGTAATAGAGGTTTTAGATTTCATGTTCAAGGTAAAGCAAAATTATGGAATAAAAAAATCTCTTAAACGGCATTTTCAAGCTTTAAAGTTTATAAATTGCGGTTCATGTTTTATTTAAACGATCTTCAATGAATCCGATAGCTGGCATTTTACTTATTGCTCTTGGCAGTATAGGCGCCGCAAGTTTCTATGTCCCGTTTAAAAAGGTGAAGTCGTGGGCCTGGGAATCATACTGGATAAGCCAGGGCCTGTTTGCCTGGATAATCATACCGTGGTTATTTGCAATAATTTTCATTCCCCGGGGCGAACTGATGCCAATTATCAGAGAGGCTCCATCACAGGCCAAACTAATGGCTGTCTTCTTTGGAATTCTCTGGGGATTCGGAGGACTCACCTTCGGACTGAGTATACGCTATCTCGGAGTGGCCCTGGGCCAGAGTATTGCACTCGGTCTCTGTGCTGCCTTCGGAACACTGATACCGCCAATAGTGGCAGGAGAAAACCTGTTTGGATCAACCGCAGGCATCCTTACAATGGCCGGAGTGGCAGTAATTGTGGCAGGAATTGCAATAATAGGTTACGCCGGATCACTCAAGAGCCAGAACATGTCGGAGGAGGAGAAGAAGGCAGCAGTTAAGGAGTTCGCTCTCAAAAAAGGTATTCTGATTGCCATCTTTGCCGGAGTAATGAGCGCGTGCTTTAACTTCGGATTCGAGGCAGGAAAACCAATTGAGAATGTCGCTCTTGCTCATGGGACAAACCCACTATTCCAGAAAAACACATCACTCATCTTCATCCTGCTCGGAGGATTTATTACTAACCTGATCTATTGTGTGTTTCTGAATATCAGAAATAAAACATATACCGATTATTATTCAGGATCAGGCTCTCTTATACTTAACAACCTTTTCTTTACTTTCCTGGCAGGATTCCTCTGGTTCCTGCAGTTCCACTTCTTCGGCATGGGTTCAAGCAAACTTCCTCCGGGAATGGCGGTATTCGGATGGAGCATCCTGATGGCCCTCAATATAGCCATCAGCAATATATGGGGAATAATCCTCAAAGAATGGAAAGGAGCAGGAAAGAAAACGATGCTGGTTCTCGTGATCGGAATAGTGGTGCTTATCCTTGCAACTTTTATCGTTAAATTAGGCTAAACACAGTATTATGAAACCTACATCCCGATTAATCGGGACGACTTGTCCCGCCTCAGGCGGGAGGCTGTCAGACCAATAAAAAAAAATTATATACTGATGAAACCTCCATGTATTTTTATACGCAAACTCAATAGTATAATAATTAACTACATGGAGGTTCCATCATACCATTAAAATAAATTATTATATGATGAAAAGATTTGGTTTTAAAATGAAGCTGCGCCCCGGTTTCAGGGAAGAATACCGGAAACGTCACAGCGAAATCTGGCCGGAGCTCGTAACACTGCTGAAAAATGAAGGAATAGGAAATTATTCCATATTCCTCGATGAAGAGACCAATACACTTTTTGCATACCAGGAACAGTCCGGCGAGAGTTCGTCACAGGATCTTGGTACAACGGAAATCGTTCAGAGATGGTGGAAACATATGGCCGATATAATGGAAACAAACCCCGATAACTCCCCGGTCACAATCCCCCTCGAACAGGTCTTCTTCCTGAAATAACAATGTACCAATATAACTACTAACACTTTCCCCCCCTAGGGGGGAAACACAAAGGGGGGAAAAACGGAACTGGGGGGAAACACAAAGGGGGAAAAACGGAATCCCCCGGGGGGAAAGCAGAAGACACGATATACGATAAACAAATACATAAAAATATGAAAACAGATATTATCAAAAAATCATACCGGCTTGCAAAAGAGCAATATGCCGGGCTTGGAATTGACACAGAGAAAGTAATTGCCGAAATGGACAATATAGCAATAAGCCTTCACTGCTGGCAGACAGACGACGTGGGAGGATTCGAGAAGGAGGGTGCGGAACTCGGTGGAGGAGGCATACAGGCCACCGGCAATTTTCCGGGTAAAGCCCGTACTATCGAACAGATGAGAGCAGACCTCGATAAGGTTATGTCGCTGCTCCCTGGTAAACAGAGGCTAAGCCTGCATGCCATCTACGGAGAATTCGGAGGTAAACTTGTCGATCGCGACCAGATAAAAGTCAAACATTTCCAGGGATGGATAGACTGGGCCAAAAAGAGAAAAATAGGCCTCGACTTTAACTGCACCTGCTTTTCTCACCCTTATGCCGACGACGGCTTCACACTATCCAGCAAAAATCCGAAGATCAGGAAGTTCTGGGTTGAACATGTCAAGCGATGCCGTCAGATAGGAGCCGAAATGGGAAAACAGCTTGGAACACCTTCAGTTCATAACCTCTGGATACCCGATGGCTCAAAAGATACCCCGGTCGACAGATATACTCTGAGAAAACTACTGAAAAAATCTCTCGACGAAATCTTGTCAGTCAAATACCCGAAAAAATATCTGAAGGATTCAATTGAGAGCAAACTCTTCGGAATCGGATCGGAATCGATGGTTGTCGGTTCGCATGACTTCTACACGGGTTATGCGGTAAAAAACAATACCCTGATAACTCTCGATAACGGCCATTTCCACCCTACTGAACAGGTGGGGGACAAGATATCATCATTATTGCTCTATGTGGATGAACTGATGCTGCACCTCACAAGGGGTGTCCGGTGGGACAGCGATCATGTGGTGACTTTAAATGACGAGATCGTCCTTATTGCACAGGAAATTGTACGTGCAAAAGCCCTTGGCAGAGTGAATATTGGGCTCGACTTCTTCGATGCAAGCCTGAACAGAATAGGTGCATACGTAACGGGAACCCGGGCAGCACAGACAGCTTTCATGTACGCTCTGCTCGAACCATTCGCTGCCCTTGTTGAGTACGAGGAAAAAGGCAGAAATTTCGAAAGACTTGCATTGCTTGAGCTGCTTAAGACGAAACCATTCGGCGCTGTCTGGGACTATTACTGTATGATCAGCAAAGTACCTGTCGGACAGGATTATATAGACGAAATAGTAAAATATGAAAAGGAGGTATTATTGAAACGATAATCTGGTATGCAATCATGCTGTTGTACGGGCGTATCATGTTACGCCCCCACATCATATCATGTTACGCCCCCACAAACTTTACCGGCTCATATCCGGTGAAATATTAATATGAAAGAAAAAGCAATCGCCATATTTGACATCGGAAAGACCAACAAGAAAGTACTGGTCTTCAACTATGAACTGAAACTGATTTCAGAAGAGGAGGAAAAATTTCCGGAGATACTCGATGACGACGGCTTTGCTTGTGACGATATTGAACTTATAGAGGAATGGGTAGGTGAAACAATCCTCAGACTGGCGGCATCGGAAAAGTATGATCTCACAGCGGTTAATTTTGCCACTTATGGCGCAACAATGGCTTATCTGAATAACAGCGGAAAACGAATAACCCCCATATATAACTATCTGAAAACCATTGATGAAAGGATCCCTGAAAGACTTTACCGCCGATATGGGGGTCAGGATGAATTCTGCAGACGAACCGCTTCGCCTGCCCTCGGAATGCTTAACTCGGGAATCCAGATCCTCTGGCTCAAAACAGAAAAACCACAAATCTACGAACAGGTAAAACATATCCTGCATTTTCCGCAATATATCTCTTACCTGGTAACAGGCAAGATGGCGTCAGAACACACATCGATAGGCTGCCATACAGCTTTGTGGGACTTTGACAACATGTGCTACCACCCATGGGTGGCCAACGAGGGACTTACCCTGCCTGAACCGGTCCCGGTAGAGACACTGGTCGGAATCAGAGCCGGAAATAAAACAATCATGGCAGCACCGGGGATTCACGACAGTTCTGCATCGCTGGCCCCCTATCTCATTGGAAAGCATGGCAAATTCATGCTTATCTCAACAGGAACCTGGTGCATAAATATGAACCCTTTCAATACCGAAACCCTTACCACAGAACAACTCGACAGAGACTGTCTCTGCTATCTGAGTATCAACAGACAGCCTGTAAAATCATCACGACTATTCCTGGGTCATATGCATGAAACAGCTCTCGATATGCTGAATAACCATTTCAGGACAACACCTGATTTCTACAGAAAGGTAAAATTTGACCCTGATCTTAAAGAAATTCTCAGGCGAAAATATACAGGTGATAAAAGAGCATTTTTTAACAGCGGCCCGGGTTCCAGAGAGTTCAGGGAAAGAATAGATCTGTTCGATTTCAAATCGTTCGACGAGGGCTACCACCAGCTTATGATAGAACTTGTTGATCTGACCGCCGAAGCCATTAAACTTATTATTCCGGCAAATGATGAGACTGAAAATATCTTTGTTACAGGCGGATTTTCAAACAACATTATCTTTCTGAAATTACTTGCCGCGGCTTTCTCCTGGAAAAAGGTATTCACATCCGAAATCAGTAATGCAACCGCACTTGGTGCTGCTCTTGTTATTCTTAAGAGTACTCTGCCGGAAAGAATGCCCAAACTGAATCTCGGACTTACGGAAATAGTACCATAGAAAGCAAAATAAAAAAGAATAGACGCCGTTAATTCCAATATCCTGAAACATAAACTGAATGAATCCTCTTTACCAGACTGCAATCATACCGGTAATCTCTGCCATAACAGAATTGATAAACACCTCCGGATTTCTCGAATTGCTATGGAGATTCATTCTGAACACAACGGTTATTCTCATCCTTGTCAGAGTACTCTATTACCCGGCAACAAGAAGAAAAGATTATCTCTTTACTTATATACTGATTGCCACAATCGTGTTCCTGCTCTGTTATATGCTGGAAAGCGTTACACTTCAGATCGGCTTTGCACTTGGACTTTTTGCTATCTTCGGAATAATCAGGTATCGTACCAACCAGATCCCCATAAAGGAAATGACCTATCTTTTCATAATAATAGGGATATCGGTCATTAATGCTCTGGCTAACTCAAAATCTAGTCTCGCTGAAGTGCTCTTTTCAAATATTGCCATTATTCTGATCACTTTCGGACTCGAGAAGGTGTGGCTTTTAAAACATGAATCATCCAAAAGAATCATTTACGAACGGATCGAGCTCGTAAAACCCGAACATTACGACGAATTACTGAAGGACGTAAAGGAGAGGACAGGGATAACAAAAATCAAGCGGATAGAAACAGGCAAGATCGATTTCCTCAAAAATACGTGTGAAATAATTATATATTATGTAACACCTGAACCAACCATCGATCAGTATTCTCAGGCTGAAAATAACGAAAACGATAATGACGATGATTAGAGGAAGTTTACTGTCTGTACTTTTTTTATTTACCGCCCTTATCACATTTTCACAGGAGCAGGATTTTGGAGTCTGGCTCTCCGTAAATGCCGAATACTCAATCTTAAAAAAACTGGAACTCGATGCCTCTGTGGAAATGAGAACTTTTAACAGGGCATCGGAAATCGAACAGACATTCATTCAGGCCGGGCTAACATATAAAATAAACAAGATCTTTTCAGTCGCTGGGGCCTACCGGATTGCTAACTCCATTGAAAATGACGATGCTTACTACCTGAGACATAAATGGTTCATAGATGCCAAAGCCAAAATTGAACCGGGGAGGTTTACTCTCAGGGGAAGGCTGAGGTTACAGGAACAGCGCAGGACCTACTACAAAAATGAAGAATATATTCTTCCCCGCTACCAGGTCAGGCTTAAACTTACAACTGTTTACCGGACTCGTTCATTCCCGGTAAATCCATATATGGAATTTGAAACCTTTATGCCTGTGTTTTCCGACGATTCTAAGGTGATAGGCAAAAACAGGTTTACTGCCGGAATCGAATACAAATTCAATAAAACTCATGCCGTGGAACTCGAATATATGTTCGAGCGGGATTACCTGCCCAAAATAGCTGACATCAACATTATCGGTCTCGGCTATAACCTTAAATTCTAACCACTTACACTGGTTTATCTGATTACCGGTCACCAATTACCAATTACCAGTCACCAATCACCAGTCACCAATCACCAGTCACCATGAAACCTCTCCGCAAACCCACCCTCACCATTCTCCTCGTACTCCTCGTACTCACCGTCACCACTATCCGGGCTCAGATCAACCCTCAGCGCCAATGGCCAGGATATCGCGGTTATATGGCTTCGGGAGTGCTCGACAACGCAAATCTCCCCGAAAGCTTTGACCTGCAGAAGAACATCAATATCAAATGGAAGACACCA
>Ga0334882_1003073_pt1 | contig 15849 bp, 6 predicted proteins | sample GraSluR1_MG_5_FD_207226 | JGI IMG/M metagenome (GOLD analysis project Ga0334882, IMG submission 207226) | Sludge microbial communities from methane-producing bioreactor in Wageningen University, Netherlands - Granular Sludge_15_04-R1 | ecosystem: Engineered > Bioreactor > Anaerobic > Unclassified... | reverse complement strand
GGATTGAGCTGAAAGGATAACCGTTCATGCTGGCTGAATCGTGCAGGAGTCGACATGGCTCACGAGCACGATGTTTTAGAAGCTTCCGCGCAGCGGATTAGTTCAATAAAAATTCAATTTGTGCCAGGACTGGATTACATTGTTCTCCTGACGCTCACAAATTTTTCAATACATTCCCAGGTGGCACAATTCGATTCAGCGTTGGTTGGTTTACTACTGAAGAAGATATTGATTTATTAGCTTCAGTTATTCATGAGCTGTTGGAGGTATAGCATGGAAAACTTAATTGACTACTTGAATACACTTCATAGGTGCAATAGCAACAATAAGAATGCTACAGCTGAAGCTAACTTTCAATCCCGATTCAATAAAGACATACTGGTTGAAGATACAGAGATAATTGATACAATTTGTAAGGGGTTATATTCAGATGGCAGTAAGGTGTTGCTTACAGGTTTTGCTGGAGATGGTAAAACAACCTTGGCACAACAAGTTGTAAAGAAAATTGCGTATGGAGCACAACTTACTGATCCTATCCAGCTGTTTGGAGAAACTACATTAAGTAAGGCGTTGGTTGTGGTCAAGGACTTGAGTGAAAGCGGAACCTTGGAAGAGAAACAAACTATTGCTGAGTATCTATCGAATCCAGAATTTGCAGTTTTATTAGTTTCCAACACAGGCACCATACTAGATTGCTTAAAAAGTGTCGCCTCAAAATACGAGTTGTCAGAAAGCGAAACAGAAAGTGCTGTGCTGCAGGGTATTGGAGCCGATTCTTCAACTGGGATTGGGAAGATTACCTTACCAAATATTAGTATAACGGTTATAAATCTCGTCAGGCATGATAATTTAAAAATCGCCAAACAAGTATTACATAAAATCATCCATCATCCATATTGGACTAGTTCAGCAGCTGATAAAGAATCGTATCCCAATATATTTGAGAACATTGCAGCATTGAAAAATTCGTTGGTAATAGATCGCTTGTTCTTAATGTATCAACGGCTCTATGAATATGGTGAGCGTCTTACGATGCGTAATCTCCTTGAACACTTTGCTTACATTGTTACCGGGAATAACAAGGGTTTAAACACAGATATATATTTCTTTGATAACATTTTTGGTGGATTGGATGATCATGCAAGTGAAATTACTGCAATATCTCTAATACGAAGGCAGGGATTCGGGGAACATATACCTTCAAGTTGGAAACGAGAAGTATGGATGAATTCCAATCCCTTAGGATCTTTTCTGATAATGAAATCATTTCAACCTGTATTCTCTAAATGCTTGCAGGAAGGCAAAAGTAAGTTGGAGAAAGGAAGTCTTGCACGATTGCGATTGTATAGAATGTTGTATTTTCTTTCTCCACTATCAAACGAGGGATTTGATGGAGACAAATATATTTGTAGTTTCCTGAACTCCCCAGGGTTGTTGATTTGGCGGAAATTGCAAGAGAAACAAACGCTTGATAGTAAGTTGGAAAGCAATCTTATTAATAGAGTTAGGCATGTAATAAAGGAATATTTTGCTGGAGTAAAACTCCCTGAGAATGAAAAGGAAGGTTACGAAGATATTTACATTACCATGAGCCGACATTCTCAAGATATTCGACAGAGTGCCCAGGCTGTGATTGCAAGTTTTAAATGGCAGTGGCAAACTACAGTTGCGCTTACTATTGAGACGGACTATCGAGGCAATAAGCAACTTGTATTACTAAAAGCTTGTAAAGGTAAATCACTAAATGAGTGTTGCAATGATCAGGACTGCTTAAAGCTTCTGCTGCCTCTCCCCTTTCTTGATTATTTACTTAAGCGTCATATGGGACATGTCGGTCAAATCGAATTCCAAAATTATCAGAAAAGACTTGATGCGTTTAAGATTGCAATATTAAACGATGAAAGGAAAGGATTGAATTTTGCAGATGATGACAGCATCTTACTTGTTCGGTTGAATTCAAGACGAATGCTAAAAGATATCCGATTTAGACTGGTACAAGAAAATAGCAAGAATTACTTGGAGGTTTTGTAAATGGAGAAATTCTTTCCGAAAAAAGCTTGGATTGATTCAAAAAAACAAGCAGAGCCAATAACGGCAACTTCCAATTTTAGTCTTCCGGTACAGGAATTATTTGGCAATCGTTTTTATTCAGATCAAACGACGATTGAAATATTAAGTGAATTTCTCCTGATCTCTACTTCCCCTGAAAAGAAAATTGTTGAGTTTGATAAAAGTAAAGATGAATTCAGCTATACCTCAGTGTTTCCCGAGAAATGGTTGCTGGACTCAGTAACATCGGGAGCAATAGAATATAAGCAAGAATCAAGAATTAATCTTAAACTTTTTGCTATTTTGTTGAATAGTGGAAACCCCAATCCTTATCCTGGTCATAAATTGCAATATGACTCCATTACTAAGAATGTAATGGCTTCAACACAAATTCTTGATGTGCAAAAAGTAGGCAGCCCTGAGGATGTTATAGCGATTTTATCCAATCTCTTTATGGGCTTTCAAGGAATAGGGGCAAATAGAGACTGGTGTGCACAAAGCTTCATTCCTGTGACCAAAAATTTACTTGCTGGAGAAACTATTTGGAAATCTACGCAGGCAAAACGAAAAAATCTTACAGACTTTAGTGTGGACTCGATTAAGCCTTTTTTTGAACGTTCCTCACGAAATTTCTATTCGCATGGCGGAGAATTGTTGTATTTGCAACTATTACTTCTAATGAACCAAACAGAACAATCTATTTCAGAGTGGCTTGAATCAAATTACGAATATAGAAAGTTAAAAATCAGCAAGGAAGAAAAGAATCCAGAATATTTATTGCGGCACATTGAGGCTGGGATATATAGAATACTCAATGAAAAAAGTCCAAAGATGCTTGGTGAGCTAGCAGAATTTATTGACAACAGTGGGACATCTTTTGGTTTAACGCAATTTACTCGAGCTGGATGGATTCCTGAGGCTGTTTGGGAAGAGGGTTACTTCTTTGCGCTTGATTTAGTTCGCATATTTGAAACGGAATTTGATGTAATAGAATGGTTGAAAATGCTCGAGATGGCATGTGTTATGCAAGTATTTCGAACTTTCCTGAGAAACTCGGCACGATATCTTGGGACAGAATTACCACTCTTGGCTACCGTCTCAACAGAGTGTCAAGATCGACGTTTGAAGCTAATATCAAAACACTCGCTCAAGCATTGCCAGTTAATGATTCATTCTGCAATTGAAATGAAAGCGAAAGACATCAGAATGGATTCTGTAAAAGGTTTACGTAACATGCACCAGAAATATGGTGACAAGGTATTTCTAAAATTGGCAAAAAGCTTACAATTTGTTGTTCCAATGAAAGGGGATACTGAGCATTTTGTTATGACAAAGACGATGCTTACATATTTAGTTATCACAACATTGAAACCAAACGAAAAGATTTCATTTCAGAGCTTTTTGGGAGAAGTCCGGACAAAACATGGTCTAGTTTTTGACGAGAAAGGTTTCAATGAGGTCAATCGTGTTACAAATACTCGGCAGGAAATTAGCAATGGGATGATCCCACCTTGGCTCCCTAAGATGTTAGATGAATGCGGGTTTCTTATTCCTCTATCTGATTCTTTATCACTGGTAGTAAATTCTGCCGGCTACAGCAAGGAGGCGTCAATATGGCATTGATTGAAGCAACCATGATTGAGTTGATAAAACAGAAAATTGAAAGTAATGTCTCGAGTACGGATTCTACTGTTCAATTTAAAATCCCAACGGATGTTTTTCCTCTCTCTGTCATATATCATGTCTTGGACTCAATTCAAGAATGCTACTCACTAGATACCAATAAGAAAGTCATTATAAAGATTGCCTCGCAGGCTTTTCAGTATTGGGAAGAATCAGGGAATGGTGAGAAAGAAATTATTACCAGAATTAATGAAAATCATCGTGCTTGGGTTGATACGAGGGGTAATCTGACGTTCTATCGTAATGCTTTAGCAACTTCCCAAGATAAAGATATTCAGCAAATCCTAATTTTGGTTGGTGGAGATAAAGTCAATGATCAGGCAAGTCTTGAACACATTCCATCGATTGGAATTCATGAGATATGGACTCAAGGTATGAATTCTTCATTCATTTCATGGATAAAGGAAACTGCAAAAGATACCGGTCATGCGGATAGGCTTCAAGATGATAGGTCTCTTTTGTACGACTGCGATGCTTTATTAAAAATCGTATTATTGTACACAGACCAATTAGTGATTGCAGGATACTTAGAAGCTCTTCCGATCGAGAGCGATTTGGAGAATGGATTTACATTATTTGATTCAATAGCGATGCATCTGGATAAGTTGCAGTTGGGATCATGCTTAACAGTAGACAGGAAAAAAGCGAGATGGAAAAGTGATTTACAGAATGTGCTTACTCAAACATATTCGTTATATTCTGGTCATATAGCACTTGAAAATGCTAAGTATTCAAGATGTTTGAAGAGTGTTCAGGATATTTATGACACTCTGGCTACTGAGGAATTCGATACAAAGAAATTATCCTTCCTAAATAATCAAGCAAAGGTGTACCCAACCTTTGAATCTCCTGAATCCTATATTGAAGCTTGCATGTCAGTTTTAAAAAGAAATGCTGATGATGCCACAATCGAAAAACTACGGCAATGTGATAGTCTATCTTTAGTTAATAAAGTGCTTAAGTATAAAGCCAGCAAGAAAAAAACTAAGACATCGGATACTGAAGTGTTTGGTAATCCATTTGAGATGGTTTTATCGGCGTTATGGGATTCTCTGGCTTTGTACACAAGGAGTGAGTTTCACGGTTTTGAAGAAATCTCCTTAATTAGAATTGAACCGATTAATTTTTATCACAATGTGCCTGCCGCCGACATCAATAGTAATGTAGTTGTTGGAGATCAATATGAATTTATTTTTGAAGAAAAGCTATTAACACTTCTTGGTGGGATAGATGAAGTTTTAAATAACCGAGTTATTTCAGAGCTAAAGGAGTCTTTCTCTCCAGAGTTTAATTTCATCTCACTGCTAGGTGATAAAAATTGCTATATTGGAATAACAACCGCAAAACCAGCATCTACACCAGCCTTACAATTTATAATTTGGATTAATGAGGAACTCTCTACAAAATATATATGGAAGATTCCTGACACCAATGCTTATACGATAAGTGGTAATCTTGTTAAAGTCATTGATGAACAAATCTCCCTTCATCGAGAGAATGTATTCTTACCAGCTTTTAAAATCCATGATTTTCAAGAAGTATTTTCAATGCTAAGTGAAGACGATATGAGGGAATCATTTCTATCCTCAATCGGAAGAAGCAAGGAAACAATCATTGAGAATCTGCTTGATAATCTACCAAATGAGAGTTTGAATAGTGATCACTATATTAGATTCTCCTCATTAGGGAGTATCGCTGTAAGATTCTACAATACATATGCCAAACATGGTCTCTATTATGTACTAGAAAGTGCTATTCAAAAAGAATTTGTTAATTCCTATAGCGCATTACTAGATAGTGTTGTTGATGAGGCTTACGAGTATGATGATCTCTTTTTCCCACTTCTTACTTCTGCATTTTGGATGATTGATTATCAGCTCCTAAGAAATGATTCCTGGAAGTATGATGGATATTTGAAGGCTGGGATCATCTCTCTTTTGCATCCTGCGATGGTTGAGATGCTTCATAGCCAAATGGCTTTTTTAGCTGACTCCTTTATTGACCAATTCATGAATGCTAAACATCTATTGGACAATAAGGGGCGAATGACACTTAGGATGTGGAACCGAAGTATTGAGTTGGCGACGTTGCAATCTCCCATCCCTTGTTTATTAATAAACAGAAGTAACATATCGACAAGGGTTCGAGGAGAAGAAGTATTTTATAGAATTGGAATTCAAACAGGTTCATTGGATGATACAGTCTTACTTACTCGATTTCGGATGGTAAATGAAGATGACTATGACACAATTTCAGACTCTGCATTAACTAGAGAAGGTGAAGAGTCTGCTTTGTTGAAGAGATTGCTCAGTGACTATTTTCATGTATATGCATTAGCACAAGACGGAATCAATATAGCAGTATTTAAGAATTTCAATATTCAGCCGATAATTGCTTCGCTTATTACACTTGTAAAGGAAGTTGTTCCTCAAGGCAATGATGCTGGTGATAGATGGTACGATGAGTACCCATTTTCTCTAAATGTAACCTTCTATTCGGATACAAGTGATGATAGTGGGATTAGTAATTGGATAAATAGGTGGCAAGATTATTGGGAAATAAAGACACAGACTGATATACGGTTTTTACGCTGTAAACTTATAATAAGTCACCGAATGTTGGAAATTAACGGTAATGGACAAAATGCAGCTTCCTTTGAATCGATGATCAGTGGTGAATTAGATACTGATATTTCTATTCTATATGAAATGCCGATGGGTGATTCGGGTAATACTAATCTAATTAGAATACCCAAGTTACCTGATAATGAAGTTGCAATAAAATTTCCTCTGCTTGAAAAATTGGCACAACGAAGAATTGGTTTTAAAACAAATTTTAGAAGATCGAGAATTCTTTCAAATCGTCAATTCCGTGTATACCGGGCATTTCTTCGATATCTTTATGCGATGAAATTGCATGAGTTCGGATCATTTGCTGAAAGCGAGATAATTATCAATGAAGAAAGAGATTTTTCAAAATGGAAAAAAACACTTGATTGGTGCCATGAGAAATCTGAACGAGTAATCTGTATTGGTGGTGAGATTGATAAAGACTTGATTACTGATTCAGAGTCAGAGTCAGAAGGACCTGAGCCTATAGTTGTCGGGTTTGGTTCTGGTGTTGGTTCTCATGCTGAATTAAATTATACGGTATCGTGCAAAGTTGATAAGAATGAGACTCTATTTAGACAGTTGTCTGCATCATTTAAAAACATCTATACAATGATCCCGGAGAATAAGGCTGAAACAATTGTGAAGAATCTGTATCAGCAGAGTAAACGGATGGCTGATCTTTCTTTGGTTCGGACAATTGGAACAACCGATTATTATAAACATGATTATTTTGGTTATACTCTTGCGAGACGACTGCTAAAGATATCCGATGATTCCTATGACTGTGACGTTGTACTTGCATTAGACTCCTACCGACATTGGTTTCATGAAGAAATATGTGGAAAACGAGCTGATTTACTTTGGTTGCGTGCCAAACAAGTTCCTAATGGACCTAGAATGAAGTATGAATTAGACCTTACCATTATTGAAGTCAAGATGGGTTTCAATGTTGAACATACACATTTGGATAAGGCTATCAAACAAGTACAAGCTACTATACCAGTATTGACTAAGCATTTTGCAACTGCATCTACAACGATCTCTCCTGACTCGAGATACTGGTGGATGCAATTGTATAGAATTATTGCTACAAATCCCCGGAAACACTCAAATTTGGCGAAGAATGGCCTTGAATGTTTGGAAAGCTTAGCTGAGGGTGTATTTGAAATAAATTGGGATGCAAATATTTTCTGTTTTGATGGGAATGATTTGCCAGATGGCGAAAAAGTTGCACTAAGATATTGCAGGTTTGATGATGTTTCAATTGAAGCCTGTGGGGTCCATGGTTGTGATGCATACATATTCTCGCCAGCTTTTGTTGAGGAATTTGGAGGCACAAATGATGCAAGTATATGTGATTGGGAAGAACAGAAGGCAAAGCTTGAAGCTTCCTATGTAAAAAAAGATCACGATTTCGATTTATTCCAGGCTCAATCTCAAGACAAAGAGGAATCAGACGATGATATCAGATTTGATTTTGAGGATGATACACAACAGGCAAACGATCAGTGTGATATAGACGGCATTGATAAATCGTATGATGGGGAAGAGCTGATTGAACGTGGAAATATACTCTACTCTACTGATGATTTACCAGTTTCTGAAGCGGCTGAAGAAAAAGATCCCTACCATTTTGATCATCAATCTTCTATAGCTGATTTTAGAGTTCTCATTGGGACGACCAAACAAGGTAGATCCGTACATTGGGATTTTGGGTCCCAGGGGCAAATTGTAAATAGGCACATGTTTATTCTTGGTGGTTCTGGTAGCGGAAAGACATATGCAATTCAAGGTATGCTTGCAGAATTGGCAAAATCAAGACAAGCGTCATTGATAATTGATTACACAAATGGATTCACAATGAACCAGGTTGAGAATGAAGTAAAAGCTTATATGAGAAAGCAATGGTATGTTGCTAACAAGAAACTTTCTTTTAATCCATTCCTTGCTTATACATTACAAATTGATCCTGATGATCCTGATTCTTTCTATACAGATCAACCAGTGAATATTGCGCAAAGAATAGTAGATGTCTTTATCCGAGTTTATGGCTCAATCGGAGAGAACCAAATCTCAATCTTAACTGATACGATTGAAGCTGGAATTAAGACAAACAAAGGGAATTATTCATTGACTAAGCTTTATGATGATTTGCAATCACGTAGCGATGATCAATCGGTAAAATCCTCGATTGTTGGGCTACTGAATAAGTTTGGAGTTCTGTTGAAAATGGATCCTTTTGGTACAGAAGAATCTGATATTGGATGGAATGAGATTTATGGTTCAGAGGGTCAAGAACAGATAACTGTGTTTCAACTAGCCCAAATTGCTCCATATGTGCAGAAAATTATAATTGAATTTTCTCTTTGGGATTTATGGAATCATGTTATAGCTATGAAAGCGACCCAAAATAGTCCACGAGTGGTAGTGCTTGATGAAATTCAAAATCTTAGTCTATCTGAGAGTTCTCCTGTACGTAAATATTTACAAGAAGGAAGGAAACTTGGTCTTTCGTTGATAGCCGCTACTCAATCTTTTGCAGGCATGAAAGGGATAAACTCTCCAGAAATGAATAGTTTGATGAATGCAGGTACCAAATTATTTTTCAGGCCGACTGACCAAGAAATTCCAAGCGTGGCCAAGTTGATTTATAATTTTGATTCTACTCGTTCAGAGGCTGATTGGCGTTCTGAATTGGGAAAACTTGGAAAGGGACAGTGCATTGTTGTAATTAACAATGGAACTAACCGAAAACAGAATGCAATGATTGTGAATGTCCCTTCAATGAAAGAGAGAGGTATATAGATGCCACTTCTGAGTGTAAATTTTCCAATGACATTTTTTTGTGAGAGACAGAGTATCTCAAAAATTCTTGATTTGGCAGCAAACAATTACTGTGGATCAATTCAAGATATAAGTAATAATACGGGGATCCCAACGGGAAAAAGCTCAGGGAAGGTAAAACCCCATATAGATTATGCGAAAGGAATGGGACTGATAGATTATCAACTGGATAAAGGTATTTATAACTTAGTTATAACTCCATTTGGTACTGTGGTGAAGAGATCAGATCCATTCTTAGATGAACCATTAACTCAGTGGTTAGCACATGCAAACTTGTGTGATCCGGTCGATGGGGCAAGTACTTGGAATACAGTTTTTATGGGCTGGACGACCAATGAGTATCGTAGTGAGGATCAAATTTCTTCCATTTCAAATATTCCAAAACTAAAGCTTCGCCCGTTGTTTCAAATGTATGAAAGAAAAGAAAGTTTTGGAAAAATTGGAGCATTGAGAAGAAGCGGTGATGGATTATGTAGAGTACAGGCTACGATTTCGTATGAGTGGAATAGGGGTTTTGCTGCACTTGTTCTTTCTTTACTTGAACAATATTTTCATTCTGAGGAGAGGAAACAAATTAGCCTTCCTGAGTTTGTCCAAGTTACAAAGCTTCCTTGTCGCTTTCATTGGCAAGTAGATGAATTCTTTCATGTAATCCAAAATCTCACAAGCTTGGGTTTTATAAGAATTTCAAATTTGGTAGATCCCCCAGTGATTCAAGGTTTAGTGTCATCAGAGCAGGTTTGGGGAAATATTTACGACGACATTGTATGATTAGGAGAAACTGATGAGTAGAACACTGCAGGATTTAGTAAATTATCATGGGGATAGATTGTTTGATGGTGCGATTGATCTTGATTGGTTCATTCGTAATCCAAAAAAATCTGCAGAAATTTCAACTGCTTATGTCTTTCATGGTAGCCGGTACCATGATGTCAATATTCTAGATAAGCCTGTCATTACTGGTAAGCAACTTACTGATACCATAACGATGGTGAATGAAGTCTTAGCCTCCCTCAACCATCCAGACAAAGCTTTTATGCTTGCAATTGCTGGCTATGGGGCAGGTAAATCTCATTTTGCACTCATGCTCGCAAATCTACTTGGCACTAATGATCAGAAAATTAAAAGTACGATTATTGATAATATTGGACAAATTGAACCAGAACAAGCCAGCATAATCCGAGAAACCCTTGATAAAGATTCGCGCCCAGTTCTCGTAATCCCTGTCAATGGGATGAGAAATTGTAATTTGCAACAAGAATTTTTTACTATCACCAAATCAATTCTTGAAAGAGATAATCAATCGTTGGATTGCTTAAATAAATTTGATGCAAAATTTGAAAATCTCAAACTTAAAGTATTGGATCATAGAAATCAAGAAAAAATGCAACGCATTCTGAATGCATCTGGTTTAGAAAGTATTGAAATGTTTATTCAGAAGATGGATTCTTTCGATAGAGTTACCTATCAAAACGTCAAAAAGCAACTAGAACTCCAAGATGAGAAAGTATTTGAACCCCAAGCTGAGGGAGAATTAAAGGATTTAATTCCTGCAATTGCTACAGAGCATTGTGGGTCGGGCAAGCATTATAAATCGATGTTGATACTTTTTGATGAGTTTGGAAAGTACATGGCTTTCGCTGCTTCTTCTGAGCAAAGGGCTGGTAGTGGCATCATGCAACAACTCTATGAAGGAGTTCAAGCCGTAAATAGTTTCACTAATGAAAATGATAATAATGGCTATTGTTCTTTTATAGGATTTAGTCAACTTGATCTTAATGAGTATCAGCAGTCAACATCTATGGATCTGAATACTCTTAATAATATGAAACGATATGTTTCCCGTTTTGATGGTGCTGAGAAACATTACCTTAGCGTTAGTTTTGAAAGTCTTGTTGCTAATCTTATTGAAGTCAAAGACCGCCATCCAATAGATCTAAACGATCATAAAATTGTTAAGGATTTGGAATTTCAACAAGCAGTGATTGGAGAATTCTTTCAATCATCAAAGATGTATCCTGTTTGGAATGATTTCAAGCGATTTGCTCAAACTGTGGTTTTGGGGTGTTGGCCATTATCACCGCTTGCTACTTGGACCCTATCTTATATCAGTTCAGTAAATACAGTATTACAACAACGTTCTGCGCTTAATATTCTAGGTAACGTATTTAGATCTCATCAACAGCTTACACTAGATGGAAAAGATCTATTCTACATAAGTGCTGTCGATTTATATGATGCAGGTTTAGGTGGAGAATTTTACCTTTCAGAGTCAAATTCCTCAGCTAGTTCTCAACTAGCATTGAAGCAAGAAGGGTTATTTGAAAAATATGGGGCGCAATTTTCTGAGGAAGAGAAAAAGGTAATTAAAGCAATCGTCTTAAGTATAAAATTGGGTAGTTTTAGTAAGACTCGTGATAGTGCAATCTATCTACTTAGCTCTTTATGTGGCCTTAGTAGCCAAATAGTGAAAGCGGTTACGATTCGCCTCGAGGAAGAATACAACGTCATTGAATATGATTCACGAACAAAACTGTTTGAAATAAAAGCAGATGCACCATCTATCCATGAGCTTGAAAAAATTCTTATGAAAAAAGTTCAAGAACTAAGAAAGGAAAATTCAGAATATTCACAATTACGTTATGTAAATACCAATATTTTGGCACTTCTGGGGAATCATTCAGTAATATTTCCAGACATTGAAACTTCATTCTCTTCGACTCATAAAATTGATTCACTAGAGTGGATATACAAAGCAATTGTTAGAGTATCTATCGACTTTGAGAAAGACCTGGCTGATGATGATTTTATTCGACATGGAGGGATTGAATCTGGTTTTTCTGAGCCGAGGGGGAGAGTATTTTATTTTATAGTTCCTGGCAATAATGATGTAGCTTCAGTAAAAAGTCGAATTCTTCATTGGATTGAATCCTATCACGAGAAATTAGGATGGCAAGTTCCAATTATGTGTTTAGTTTTACATGATGTAGATGGAGTAATCTTCGAAGCTGCTGAAAAGATTACATCGATTGATTCACTAAGTCAGAATGAGAAAAGTCTATTTGGCAATATGCTTCCTAAACTCAGAGAAAAGTCTTGCAATATGCTTGTGGATGAGTTAACAAAACAGAAAACAGCACAGCATTATGTCAGTATTGCTCAAGATGGCAATAACTTGAAAAATATTGGTTTTGAGCTTTTTCAATTAGGTTACTCACAGGTAATCCCGTTCCCTATCGATGGGTTTACCAGTAGTTCTGGTAATGGCCCAAACACTATCAAAAAAATAATTATTGCATTAGTGACAGGAGGTAATACTTGGAAGAGTATTATTGATAGTTGCAACACTGTTGACAAAAAAAGAGCTATATCTTTACTTCAAAATTCATGGAAAGTTGTCGATTCATCCGGATTGTTTCTTGCAAATCCAAATTGTCAAGAATTAGCATTACTATATAGAGATTTCGATAAACAGTACGAAGAAACTAAAACATTGAACTTCGCAAGTATGATGGATATGGCAATGCAGGCTCCCTATGGAGCAAACGCTTCAGCTGCAAGTCTTATTGTCTTCATTTATTACGCAGCGCATTCACTTCAAAGGGATATTCAAATTGAGGGGAACCAGTTAAAATTATCCGATTTTTTCATCCAGAATGAGAAAAGCCTTTTTGATCCGAAAACTAAAGGCCTCAAAATTGATATTGCTAAAAAGATAAGTATGTTTCCGATTATTAGGGATGATACGCGCTGGAATAACTTGATGAGGCGGTGGATGTGTAGTAACACTGCTTCTGAGTTAATCCGATTTCAAGATGAATCTCAAAAGCTTATCAATCAAAAAGTGAAACTTCCAGATGAAATTTATAGTCAGTATCATTCAAATTTGAATCGTTCTGCAGATGCCCGTCAGTTTCTAAAAGATTGGAAGGTGGATTGTGAAGGATTGCTTCGTGACTTACGAGTATTTACTTCAGAGAATCAGTCTGTAGTAAAGGTCATCCATTCGCTTAATGAGTTTCAAATAGCATATAGGAAATTTTCCAAGACTCACGAGAATCTATTCTCAGAAAGTGAGAAGGAAGTTATAGATGAGGCTGTTGACCTGGCTAAAGCGCATATATCGCTTAACTTGGTAGGTTGGATTGAAGCTCATCCATTCCCGGAGGATTATGAACCTGACCTATACAAGAAAAGATTTGATGGTTATAAGTCATTGATTGAAGCACTCAATTCTATTGGTATGGGAGAGCAGAAAGAATTACTTAAAGAAATTCTGTTGAAGAGTGAAGAAAAATACTCACGAATAATTGACTATTATAAGACATTGAAAACAGCAAAAAATTTTGCTGATGAACTAAAAAATCGATTTGCGAATATCGATTCTGCAACCGTTCAGAATATGGAACAGTCTGTACGAGACTTGCAGATTGAACTGAATAAGCTGCAAGAATTTGATGTTCAGAATCGAGGGTTGATCAATTTGAATATGAGTAGCATTTGTGAGTACTACAATAATACGATTGAGATTTTTAGCAATCAGCTAAACTTGAAAAAGGAAGCTTACAATAATCTTTTTAATGTAGAGATATCTGATATAGATGGATTGGAAAGTGTCGAAGGACAAGTAAGAAGCCTTATGGCTTTTTATATTCAAGACAAGAATGAGGAAGCTTTGCATGATATGCTTAAAGAGATTAAGTTGTTAAGAGATGCCAACAACAAGCTTTCTGACTACAACACTACCTGGGAACAATTAGCTGAGTTGTTAAATATAAAAAAGAATGAAATCTATGAAGAACTAGATGGTGATGGTTGTTTTGACGATGATGCAATTCTTGATTCTTTTTATACGGAGATAGTGCAGAAAAGGTTTGTTCAGAGCCAGCAATGGATCAATTCGCTTGAGAATGAGCTAAAAAATGTGAAAGATATTGCTGGTGCTAACAGAATCATGTCACGTACCAGCATAGTACCAATTTATCTAGCTGAAGAGCATAGAGCTCGAGCTGAAGCTATCCAGAATGAGGTAGAACAATTTCTTGTCAAGCAGAAAGTAGAATACATTCTTTCATTATATAGGGAGCTAACCGAAGAACAAAAGCAAGTATTGTTAAAACAATTGGTCACTGAGAGAAAAGCGGAGAAGGGCAAAATATGAAATGTATGTGAATTAATACTAAACCGTGAACCCAAACCCCATACCTATGCTATGCTGTACCTACCTAATCTTTGGAGGAAGAGCTGTGAAACGGAATACATCTAGGATTATTCTTTCTTTGGTGATTGTCTTGTTGGTCTCTGCAGGCTTGTTCGCACAGACGACTACTTCCGGTACGCTGAAATTTACCGGTGCTTGGGATGGAAAGAAGAGCATTGAAGCCAAGGCTGAAGCTGCCTATCAGGTGAAGATACCCATGCTTGTTGGTGAAGGTCCGCTGATGAGCGGCAACAACCTGAAACTCAAAACGCAGATCGGCGTCTCCCCGATTGCAGCAAGCGCAACATTGGACGCAGTCTTGACCCCGATTGCCGTTCTGGAAATCAGTCTTGGCGGTGGAGCCGGAACAGGTTGGGATTTCTCACTTATGAATCTTGAGGGGCTTCGCATCGCTTCCGGTGGTATCGGGACAGCACTTACTTCCGACCAGCTTGCCGGAACCTACTATATGGGAAGAGTGGGGGCAGCCTTCCAATTTGACACCGGTGCCATCCTCGAGGGCGATTGGACCAGTATTGTCATTCGTGCCTACCAGGAATTGAACTACAAAGGCTATTCTGGTGCATCTGATACCACCACTGCCTGGGAGTTTGAGAATGGTGGAGCAATGGTCAACGGCTTCAACTACAAGGGTGAGTATATTCTCGGCTACCAGATGCCGCTGATCGTCAACCTCATCGGTGTACAGCTTGAAACCTATGCATACAATGTATTTGATGGTGCCAGAACCGGTCTATTCAGTGACTTGAGCATCCTTGCCAACACCCAGATCAACGAAAACCTTTCTCTGCTTACGGCCGTACAGTTTACGAATTTCGAGAAGGATTCCAACAGGGTTATCGTGAAGAAGGCAGAGCCTGCCTTCAAACGCGTCGCAATAATTCTCAGTTATGGCTATTAAACAGTTTTGATACTTTTGACTAAATAGCGATACTGCGGTATCTTGTCAGTAAGGATCACACCCCGGTTTCTCTCAGGTCCCGGGGTGTTTCTTATACCATGATTGGAGGGAAGGATGAAAACGAATCAATTGGCGGATGCAATCCGCATATTAAGTATGGATGGTGTACAGAAAGCAAACTCCGGACACCCCGGGGCACCCATGGGAATGGCCGATATCGCCGAGGTTCTCTGGCGAAAAATCATGGCACACAACCCCAAGAATCCAAGTTGGGCGAACCGTGACCGTTTCGTACTTTCCAACGGCCATGCCTCGATGTTGCTCTATTCACTGCTGCATTTGAGCGGCTATGACTTGGGAATCGAAGACCTCAAGCAGTTCAGACAGCTGCACAGCAGAACCGCCGGCCACCCTGAATATAAACTTACTCCGGGCGTAGAGACCACAACCGGACCTCTTGGACAGGGACTTGCCAATGCCGTTGGTATGGCTTTGGCTGAAAAAATGCTTGCCGCCCAGTTCAACAAGGAAGGCTTTCC
>Ga0334882_1003069_pt1 | contig 15864 bp, 15 predicted proteins | sample GraSluR1_MG_5_FD_207226 | JGI IMG/M metagenome (GOLD analysis project Ga0334882, IMG submission 207226) | Sludge microbial communities from methane-producing bioreactor in Wageningen University, Netherlands - Granular Sludge_15_04-R1 | ecosystem: Engineered > Bioreactor > Anaerobic >... | reverse complement strand
CGATCCTTGCGGCTTCAGCTAAAAGGTTACCCCGTTAACTGCGCAATTCTCTTGCCGGTGAACAACCAATTGCCGGCTTCAGGTCTCTCACCTAATAGGGTCACACAGGCTTCGCCTGGCGCACCTGCGCCTCTGTGGCAGGAAAAGTCAGGCTAATACTTTATGCGGGCTCTGACTATGATTTATTTGAGGTGATGATAATTGTTTAGATAAGACAATGTCATATAAATACAGAAGGACTAACATTAAATTTTTCTGATAATAATTTTATTTGTCTGATGTTTAATTCCCGTTTCCCGTTTAAAATTTCTGATATCACTCCTTGAGAGCCAATTTCTTTTAAATCTGTTTGTTTTAAATTATTCTCATTCATTAATTCTTTTAAAGTATTGATTCCTGATATATCTTTTACCCTATAATGTTCATCTTCATATTTGGAAATCAATAGTCCTATCGTTTCCATTAGTGAAGATAGAGGATGTTTCTCATTATTTCTGACTTCATCAATTAAGTTATCTAATGTATTGCATAATTTTAAATATTCTTTTTTATTATGCGGCACACTTAAATAATCTGAAACTGATGGCCAGATTTTTTCTACTTTTTTTAATTCTGAATTTATCATATTATTCCCTCCATTTATTTTTATCATATTCTTTATGTGTTAGTATGTGACGAATATATAAAATTTGTCTATTATAATGAATTGCAGCAATTAGCCTATATTTATTTCCTCCAATATTGAATACTGTTAAATTATCCACTATATCTGCATTGGGGAAAGTTTTTCTTAAATCATTAAAAGATATAAAATCAGTTTTTGATATAATCTTATACCATGTATTCAATGAATTTTCGCTATCCTGATGCATTTTAGAAAATTCAATTATTTTTCTTTTCGTAATTACTCTCATTAGCTTAATATATCTCATTTAGAGATATACGTCAATGCCTTTTTGTATGAATTATTATTTCTTCCGGTTCCCGGTTTTTTTATTTCCGGTCTGCTCGACCCCTGAAAATAAAAAAATTCTGTAAAGAGTTGCTATAAGCCGGAAAATGAATATTTGCAGCTTTTAAGATACCTTGTAAATATATGGTCATATCAGGAGAAGAACAGGGAGCCTTTAACACTGGTAATTCCTGTTATTTTTTATCACGGAAAAGAAAAATGGAAAAATTTGAGGATAGACTAAAGGCCATGCAGTAAACTGATATGCTTAAACCAGAATCCGCCAAACCGCAAAAAAAATTTCTCCATCTGTACCAATTCCTGAATTTTTTATTATATTAAATTATTATGAAAAAACAAAACTCTAATACAGCATACCTATTATTACAGGTTACGAACCGAATATTGAACAGAACGAATCTGTTGTTTTTACACTTCGTGTGCTTTACGCGCTAGTGCCATGCCTCTGTAATGCAGCAGGTTTTCTCATAGCGCTCCTCTACCCTCTGGATGGGGAGACTTACAGCAATATACGCAGGGAAATAGACTCAAGGAAGGTATAATAAAATGAATGAAATATTAAATATAATTCTATATAATCTTGCAGCAGTAGCTCTCCTCATGTCAGCAGGATGGATATACAGCATAGTTAAAAACAATGTAACAATAGCAGACAGTCTCTGGGGATTATGTTTTATGCTTATTGCATGGCTCACATGGTTTCAGTCAGATGGGTGGTTCTACAGGAAAACCGTAATCGCCATACTGGTAACCCTCTGGGGGATAAGACTTTTTATACATATTACTAAAAGAAATATGGGCAAGGGTGAGGACCCCAGGTACACAGAGTGGCGAAAGCAGTATGGGGATAATTTCCGTATTGTGAGCCTTTTCAAGGTGTTTCTGGTACAGGCATTATTTTCATGGATAATAGCTTTTTCAATGCAGGCAGGGCAGATCTCATCAACTCCGGAATTAATTACAATCTTTGACATTGCAGGAATTATTATATGGATCGCAGGCTTTATATTTGAATCATCAGCAGACAGACAGCTTGCCAGTTTCCTCGCGCAGCCCTCAAATAAGGGGAAGGTGATGAAGCAGGGTCTATGGAGATACAGCAGACACCCCAATTATTTCGGCGAATCATCAATGTGGTGGGGCATATTTGTAATAAGCCTATCCGTACCCTGGGGATGGATAACAGTAATAAGCCCCATAGTCATAACCTGGACACTACTGCGAATAACAGGGGTCACACTCATGGAGGAGACAATTTTCGGGAACAACCCGGAATATAAAGAGTATGTGAATAAAACCAGTTCATTTATACCCTGGTTTCCGAAGAAGTGAAAGGGCAGATCGAAAATCATTTGTTAAAAATATAGCTTTTTCTATTCCAGGCTCATAAGATAATCTTTTATACTGGAGTAAACCTTTTCAGCAAATTTATAATAACTGAGCGCTTCATCAGTAGTAGGTTTCCCCTCTGGAAGAAGCCCGGTAATGCCCGGATACCTTGAATCTATATATAACTGATCAAGTGTTTTTAACATATCAAGATCGGCTTTAATATCAAAATATACACCGGCAAGCTCATAAAGCCGTATAAGACCGTGTATTCTCGGATTTTCTGAATCCTTTTCTTCAAGCACTGATTTAAAAGATTTTTCTACGCACTGCTGAGCATGAAAAGCGGCCAGATTAGTCAATTCCGGATTATTCATCAGCTCCCTGACAGCAAGCAGGTCATCACCGGCGGCTTTAATCCATTCTGAAGATAAAAATTTCACAGCAGCCTGATCCCCTCATCTACTATGTTTCTGGAAAAACCGCCCCCCATCTCTATAAAGCGCCTGTTCATCTCTCTTGTATGAACAATCAGGTCAACAGGTATCTCTTTTTCGATATCATATAGTTTTCTTGCCACATTAAGATAAATCGCATTTTTTTCAGTAAAACTTTGCGGCATAAACTCATCTTTAGTAATAACATAAAGATCAATATCACTGTCTTTACCCGGATTTCCCCGGGCATAGCTGCCGAATAGAAACACTCCCTCAGGGTCAAGAGGTTTCAACGCTTCAACAATTCTCTTCTTCAATTTTAATGGTAATTTCATAATAAATTAATTACAGCATGTAAATATTATTAATGTCAAGTTAAATACAGTTTATAAATCTCAATCAGCCCAGAGCCCTCTTTTCTTTACCCTGGCTTCCCTGTAGGCTTTTAAAAAGCGGTCTTTGTATTTAACATTCGGCGGGACAGTCATTAAAGTTGCGTAACCTGCTTTCAGCATAAGCTCATTAACCATACGGCCGTCAGCCAGATAAACATAGGCAAGGAGGCGCCTGTAGCGGTCTCTTTGCTGCACATCAAACTCAAGGTAAATATATTTTTCACCTGCCAAAAGGGACTCTGCAAAAGATTTTGATTTTTTACCTTCTTTCACAATTTTTTCAATTGATAAATTTTTCCTTTCCGAATCCCTTCGTGCCTTGGGATTGTTCGAAGCTTCGGGGGTGTCAATACCTGTGAGGCGCAATCTTTCATTTTTCCCTTTGTACTGGATAATAAAGGTATCCCCGTCAACAATCCTTACAAGCCTGCATTTTTCATATTCAGAAAAAAGGGGGGAGATCAGAACTGATACAAGCAGAAATGAAATAATACTATATCGTTTATTTTTTTTCATAATAGACGATTTTACCTTCATCCCCGATCGCGGACAAGTTATTTTTTTAAATTATATCCACACAAAAAAATACCCCCTTGCGGGGGTATTTTTCAGCAATATAAATATTAAGAGTTTCCCGAAAGCTCAGAAAACCTTTTATTAAAGATTTTCTCCGCAGGCAAAGCTTGCGTCATTTATTTTAAGGATAGACATATCCTCTTTTTTAATACCTTCAGCAATAGATTTCGCTGCAGGAAGAATACTCTTTATGTAGTATTCAGCACTGAATACCTTACCCTGGTAAAATGCCGCTTCTTTATCTTCGTTAGGAAGATCTTTAACAGCCTTTTTATCGGAAGGATCAATCCCTTTAGCTTTGTATATTGCCTGAAGCTTCTCTTCAGCAACACCAGCCATCCAGAGGTGAAGCCATCCAAGGGAAACACATCCAACAAGGTTAAGAAATGGGTAAGCGTTTACTATTGGGACCATGAACTTCCCTTCTTTACCGCAATTGGCAAAATACATCCCCATACCTGCCATGACATCGATATATTCCTTAACATCTTTAGCCATATCAGCAAGTCTTTCGTTCCCTTTATATGCATCATAGGTCTTGTTCATCTCAGCAAGGTAGCTCATAAAAACAGCACCTTTTTTGGCGCCAAGTTTTCTTGCCACAAGGTCAAGGGACTGAATTCCATTTGTACCTTCATAAAGAGAAGCGATTTTAAGGTCTCTCATAAACTGGTGCATTGGATAGTCATTACAGTAGCCGTATCCGCCAAAGCACTGAACACCAAGCTCTGTTACACGGAAGCCCATATCTGTTCCGTATGCTTTACAAACAGGAATAAGAAATTCCATAATACCGTGCCATTTATCAACTTCCTCTCCTGAACTGGCATGAGCCTTATCAAGACATAAGCCGCAAAGATAAACAAGAGCCCTCAAGCCTTCAGTATGGCTCTTCATCCACATAAGCATTCTTCTTACATCCGGATGCTGGATAATTGGTACACTTTTCGCTTCAGGGTTCATCATGTCCTTGATGTTTGTTCCCTGTACCCTCTCTTTACAATACTGGAGAGCGTGTAGATAGGAAACAGATGATGTACTTACACCCTGAAGTCCCATACCGAGACGGGCTTCGTTCATCATCTGGAACATGATTCTCATCCCCTTTCTCTCTTCGCCAAGAAGCTCGCCTATACAGTTTCCATTGTCGCCAAAACTTATAGAACATGTGGCGCTCCCTTTAAGCCCCATTTTATGTTCAATACCTGTACAGGCAACATCATTTAATTCGCCAAGTGAACCATCAGCATTTACCCTGTACTTGGGAACAAGAAAAATAGATATCCCCTTTGTACCTGCAGGGTCACCTTCAATCCGGGCCAGCACAGGATGAACCATATTTTCATAAAGATCATTCTCGCCGCTTGTTATAAATATCTTGGAACCTGAAATTTTAAAGGTTCCATCATCCTGTCTGACAGCCTTTGTTTTAAGTGCACCTACATCGGAACCTGCATCAGCTTCAGTAAGACACATGGTGCCCCCCCACTGCTGAGCATACATCTTATCCATATACTTTCTTTTCTGCTCTTCTGTGCCGAAATTATCAATAAGATGTGCTGCTCCCACTGTAGCCTCAGGATAAAGCATAAATCCCATATGGAATGCATAGTACTCATTTGCAGCCATTGCTATTGAATAAGGCATACCCTGTCCGCCCGACTCAGGATCAATAGCCATAGTAAAAAGTCCCGCCTCATTCATTACTTTATGTACATTATGATACTGTTTAGGAATAGTCACCTTGCCGTTATCAAACTTTGCTCCACCTTCTGAATCCACCTCGCTATAGCAGCCCAGCACATGCTCTTCGCAGATCTGCTTAGTAAGATCAAGGGTCATGTCAAACATCTCCTGATCAAAATCACCAAATTTCTCTGTTTTTAACAGTTCCTGAACTTCAAGCAGTTCATAAAGCACAAACTTCTGGTCACGGGAATCAATTATAAGATCCATAAAACTACCTCTCTTAAAATATTTTTAAATAAATTCAGTAAAGCCGATTTGCTGATATAAAAATGAACAACCGCGACTTTATCTATATTACGGTTCATGCTCAAACAAATGCCGCGGGCAAAACAGCTTTACACTTTGTTCTTCAGGAAGCTGAACCGGCCTTTACCGGCAAAACCCCCTGATAAATGTATTTTCACCAGCAGTTCTCCGGACACTTCATATCCGGGAATAAAAACATCTGACTGCCGAATTTAATGCCTATTAGGAAAGTTATTGCATATAAATCCACAAAAATTTTAATTCTGCTAAACTTAATGCTTATTTTTTGCCGCATCATCACAAAAAAGAATGGGTCTCTTTTTAATGAAAAACTAAACATATAGCGGTAAATATCAGAAAAATTATTATAAAAGGTAAGATTTCAATAATGCGATATAAATACCAGGGAGTTATTTTATCAATATACTGAATAAAGGCAGGATTAAACGGCAATAATCTATAATTTTATAAAGAGTTACTAAAAATGATATTATGAGGAAAAACAAAAAAAAGATTAACAAAACCGGTCATTTAAAGAAAAATATAACCGGATCATGTTAATCCTGATAAAACCACTTAAGCTGTATCAAAAAAATTTCAGGTCTACGTTACATCACTGCAGTAATCTTTAAGCCTGCTCCTGAGATAAAAAAGAAGCTCTTTTTCAATCTTGCAGATTTTGTATAAAGTAACATCTCTCTCCTCAGATATTGCACGCAGATTCTTATCATGTATTACCCTGTCAAAAAATACCTGCCGTGTTTTCTCCGGAAATTCGCTGAGAATATCATGAACTGTGCTCAAAACCTCACCATCAATAACATAGTTCTCAACCTGTGAATAAAAATCCTTATCCATCTCCTTTAATTCGGGCAGAAACCTGTTACTGTTTTTATAATCGCGGGCAAGTTTCCTCTTATAATCAATTGCCGCATTTTTAGCCGACTTATAAAGGTAATTCCTTGCATTATCGGAATCAAAATCGAGCTTATCCCTGCAATTATATATTTTAATAAAACACTCCTGTGCCAGATCCTCAGCTGCTTCATAATCAGCAACATACTTCAGAATCTGAGCAATAATACCCCTGAAATTTTTTTCATAGAGCTTTCCGAAATCACTCTCCGTATCTGATATCTTTTTCACCTGCTGCCCTCCTTTTTACGGCTTACACCGCAGTATTTCCTTAATGTTTTTTCCGGTAAATATACAGCAATAGCCCCGGCCCGGAGAAGACCGTGCATAGATTTTAACGCTGTTTTTAAATTTACCAGAAAGTTGTATTTGTTTGTGAGAAATTTATATATATTTTATATATTTATGATTTAATGTTACATGCAGAAATCAAAAAAGTCAAATTTTAACTACAAATTTTTAAATAAATAGCAAAAAATGTAACATTTTTTGCTATAATCAACCACAAGATTCTTCGGGAAAATTTAACCTCCGGGAAATCGGTGTAGAATATTATCCTTCTCAGATTAATTCCTTTACATTTAAAATATTTTTTATTGATCTGAAAAGAAGATAAGAAATATTACAACCCGCTGACCGGATAATAATTACATGGAAAAGATAAAAGTTATACTTTACCAGAAATCACTTGGGATCGAAGTATCAAGAAATGATCTGCGTGAAATGGCGGAATTCAGGCCCCACTTTGTATGTTTCCCTGAATATTTCTTCGTAAACAGGCGCCTGGGTAACCACGGGCAGACACACCTTAACCAGAAAAGGCAGATAGAACGAATCTCACTTATTTCAGAGGCGCTTGAAACAGTTGTAATAGGTGGAACAATGCCTGAACTTGCTGACGGCGTAATGTATAATACCACATACATCTATCAGAACGGCGAAGAGATCGGTTTTTATAGAAAAAAAAATCTCTTCTTTGCTGAAGAGGGGATAATAACTCCAGGGAAAGAGCTTAAAGTATTTTCAGCTCATGGGATTAAGTTCGGGATACTGATATGCGCAGACGTTTTTCACGATGACAGCTTTCAGTTTATGAAAGATAATGGCGCCAGAATTATATTTTCACCTACATTCTCTCTCATCAAGGATGAACCGGTTGAAGAAAAATTTAAACGTGACAATGATATTTATGTGAGGGGGGCTGCAATCGCTGGTTCACCTATTATTAAAGTCTGCGGTGTCAGATCGGAATACAAAACCTTTCTTCAGGCAAGGAGCCTTATTGCAGATCCTCAAAAAGTTCTTTACAGGGTTTCACCCGATGAAGAGCATACAGAGATGATAATAAAAAAGGAAATTGAAATTTAATATGCTGGATAATAAGCTTAATTGTAAAAAATGCAAAAAACAATCAGCTCAGGATGCACTCTTCTGCCAGCACTGCGGCTATAAATTCGAAGTAAGAAAAGATGGAACTGCATCTGATGGAATAATTAATCACAAATATGTAATATACACATTAGTAATAGTATTCATGGCAGAAATGATCTTTTCCTTTATTGCAGGATTAGGCTGGTACATATTCTACCCCGATGCAATGGAGGATATACCTAAACTCGTTATTGTTGCCTCCATAGGATCACTTTCAGGGGTCTTTTTCGGATCACTATTTGCAGCATACCGCTTTGCAGAAAGATCAATAAAGGAAGTTACTGCAGGGGCTCTTGCCTGTGTAGTAATTTCCAAAACTATCGATATTTTTGTAACAGGGAGTTTCAGTATTGATATTTTAACAGGTCTTCTGGTATCATCTGTTATTGCATTTGCAGGGATATTAGCGGGACATTTTTTAAAGAGAAAAATCAGCGGATAATGCTTATTCTATTTACCCCCTGCCCCCAAAGGCTCACTACTACCCACTTCTCAAAAGCCCCCTAAGGAAATACAGGCACAAATAATATTATTACCTTTCCCGGAACCGGAACGATCCTGCCTTATTAAATTAAATTTAACACCATCTTATCATCCGCCTGTATAATCTCATAAAACATTTATTGACAATCAGTAATAATTCCCATTTTTTTAACCCAAAATGATTATATTTCCCCGCCGCCGAAGGCGGCGGGGAAATATAATCATTTATTTTACACTAAAACCAATATTAAGGAATTAACATTGATTGACAATAATCATACCCCTTTTATCTATATATATCTATATTATTAACCTGAGGTATAGTACAATATGAAAAAGATAATAAATATCGGGCTCATAGGATTCGGAACTGTGGGTTCCGGTGTTTTTAACATAATAAAAGAGAACCATGAAGTAATATGCATAAGAACCGGTATGGAGTTAGTAATTAAAACCATCTGCGACCTTGATACTGAAAAAGTTAAAAAGATTGCAGGAGCTGCTTCTGTAACAGAGAACTGGAGGGACATTACCGATGATCCGGAAATTGATATTGTGGTTGAACTTATTGGCGGGACTGAACCGGCAAAGAGCATAATAACTGAATCGCTGCAGAACGGGAAAAATGTTGTTACTGCAAATAAAATGCTCCTTGCAGTAAACAGCATTGAAATCCTTGAAACATTGATAAAAACAGGAAATTCCATAGGCTTTGAAGCAGCAGTTGGAGGAGGGATACCCTGCATACTGACACTTAAAAAAGGGCTGGTTGCAAACCGGATTAAATCTGTTACAGGAATATTAAACGGAACTACAAACTATATACTTACTAAAATGGAGGACGAGGGAATATCATTTGCCGGGGCGCTTAAAGATGCCCAGGAAAAAGGTTTTGCCGAATCTGATCCCACCTTCGATGTTGAAGGTATAGATGCAGGGCACAAAATCGCACTCCTGGCCATGCTCTCCTACGGCAGATCATTTAATTTCAGCGAAATTTCAATCGAAGGAATTACAAAGATAAGCCCCATTGATATTTCATACGCCAATGACATGGGTTATGCGATTAAGCTGCTTGGAATAACAAAAATGGCAAAGGGGAAACTGGACATTCGAGTTCACCCCACAATGATCCCCAAAGACCACCCCATGGCTTCAGTGAGGAATGAATTCAACTCCATAATGTTTGATACAGATATGGCTGATGCAGTTGTTCTTAACGGCCGCGGCGCCGGGAGCAGACCCACCTCATCAGCAGTAATAAGCGATATAGTTGAACTGGCGGACAAAAAGGAATTTCTGGGGAAATTTACAGGCCAGGCGGAGCTTATGCTCCCCAGTGAAAGGGTTTCAAGATACTATATAAGGCTGCAGACTGAAGACAGCCCCGGTATTCTTTCACAGATATCAGGTGTTCTGGGGAGTCACAATATTTCTATAGCCTCTGTAATACAGAAAGAGGTGAGTGATGCATATGTACCGCTGATTATTGTTACACATGAAGCGATTGAAAGTGAAATATTTAAATGTATAAATGAAATTGAAAATTTTGAATTTGTTAAAGACAGTATAACCATTATTCGGGTTGAAGATCTATAAAGAGGGATATAATGAACAATTACAAAGCTGAATTCAGATGTATATCCGGGTGTACAGAAAGATACCCCCTTGATGAAATAGTATACAGGTGTAGAAACTGCGGCTCCCTTCTTGAAGTACACCACGACATGGAAAAACTTGCGGCTAAAAGCGCTGCAGAATGGAAAGAAATATTCGATAAAAGAACCGGCACAAGCCAGTGGCCATACGGGAGCGGGGTATGGAGTAAAAAGGAGTGGGTAATACCGGGGATTGACAGTGAAAATATTGTGTCAATGTATGAAGGGAACACAAATCTCTTCTGGGCAAAACGTTTCGGTGCCATGTTCGGAATGAATGACCTGTGGGTAAAAATGTGCGGCAACAGCCACACTGGATCATTCAAGGACCTGGGAATGACCGTTCTTGTATCAATGGTCAATGAAATGATAAGTAAAGGTAAAAAAATAAAAGCCGTTGCCTGTGCTTCAACCGGAGACACCTCAGCAGCACTTGCAGCATATGCAGCTTATGCAGGCATACCATCAATTGTGTTTCTCCCCAATAATAAAATATCAACTGCCCAGCTTGTACAGCCCATGTCCAATAATTCAATAGTAATATCCATGGACACCGACTTTGACGGATGCATGAAAATTGTTCAGGAAATAACAAATGATAACAGTATATACCTGGCCAACTCAATGAACTCACTCCGTATTGAAGGGCAGAAAAGCATTTCAATTGAAATGGTGCAGCAGTTTGACTGGGAAGTCCCTGATGTGGTAATTATACCCGGCGGGAACCTGGGGAATGTTTCAGCCCTGGGGAGCGGATTTAAGATGATGCTGGAACTTGGACTTATTAAAAAGAAGCCGCGCATAGTTCTTGCCCAGGCTGAAAAAGCGAATCCTCTCTACCTGGCCTACATCAATGGATATGAAAATTTCTCACCTGTAACACCGGGCAATACCCTGGCATCTGCAATCCAGATTGGCGACCCTGTGTCTGTTGAAAAGGCAATAAGAACCCTTAAGGAATTTGACGGCATTGTTGAGCAGGCAAGTGAGGACGAACTGGCAAATGCCGCTGCCCTTGCTGACAAAACCGGCATGTACTGCTGCCCCCACACAGGTGTTGCCCTTGCAGTAATGATAAAACTGCTGGAAAAGCAGAAAATATCTAAAACAGATAAAACCGTTGTAATATCTACAGCACATGGACTTAAGTTTTCCGAATTTAAAGTAGGATACCATGAAAAAAATCTTTTAGGTGTAAACTCACTACATGCCAATATGCCGGTTATGCTTCCCCCTGATACCGGCATGGTACGGGAAGCGATAGAAAAGGAACTTTCCGCAAGAAAATAGTCACCACAGATAATATCCCCCCTACCCTATGTGGAGGTTCTGGGGGGGGGATTTCATAATATAAAACGGAAAAAAATTTTTTTTATAATAGAATTATTATATTAAAAATGTACAGTTATTCACTTTTTATCAGGGCGGTCTGAATGGTTACCCACATATTCAACTCATTGCTGGAAAATTATGATCAGTCCGATTACAGGAAGTCCCAGCAGGCAGGGATTATTCTCACAATTATTCTTACTGCTTATATTTTTCTAACTGCATCCCTCATATACTATTACTACATAAATTATAAACCTATTGTAGTCTATGCTGTATCAGCATCCATGAGTTTACATTTATTATATCTATACCTACTTAAGATGGGGTTCCTTGAAACGGTTTCCCAGGCTACACTCATCACAAATCTTGCAATGCTGTGGACAGCCATCTTCTTCCAGAGCGGCCCGGTTATCCACAGGATCGATACCCTTTTTATTATTTTCGGCGCACTTGCTCTGACCCCTCTCATTGACAGAAGGCGGGGATACTACATACTTGCCTATTACGTGGTAAATATTATTATACTGGGCGGTTTTCTCCTAATGATGTCATCAAACGGGGAACTTGCTGCAAGATCTTCGATTTCAATTTTTGCAGATGCTCTTACAGGATTTTCCTTTTCAGGAGCAATATCTTTTTTAATCTATACTATAAATTTAAAAATGCATGAGAGAGACGCGGGAAAGGAGAAAGAACTAATTCATAAGAAGGAGGAGCTGGAAGCAACCAATGAGGAGTTAACAGCCTCGATGGAGGAACTGGAAGCAACCTCAGAGGAGCTATACGTTTCAATAGATCAGATGGAAGCATCAAACCAGGCCCTTGAAGAGGAGAAGGAGAGACTCCTTGTTACTCTCCGCAGTCTCAGTGAAGGTGTAATCACAACAGACATTAATAACAATATTGTTCTCATGAATCCTGTTGCAGAAAAGCTTACAGGATTTGTTCAGCGAAAATCTTCAGGACAGCCTCTTGAGAATATACTTCACCTGAAAGAGTCTGACAGCAGTGATGCAGTGGAGCTTAATAAACCCCTCAAACCGAGAGAAGGATCTCTGCGTGAGAAGAAAATACTGACCCCTCAAAGCGGCAATATGGAATACATTGTTGAATTCAGCTCTGACCCCATAAGAAATAATAACGGGGATATTACAGGCTCGGTAATTATTTTCAGGGATATAACCGATGAGGAATTCATTGAAAAGGAAATGAAAAAAATTCAGCAGCTCGAATCTCTCGGTCTCCTTGCAGGGGGAATAGCGCACGATTTTAATAACATCCTCACCTCTGTATTGGGAAATGTAAACCTTGCAGGACTCAGCACAATCAGTAATTACGATAAGGAGCAGTGTCTCCAGGACGCGGAAAGCGGGCTTCTCCAGGCCAGGGAATTGACAAAACAGCTTCTCACATTTTCAAAAGGGGGGATGCCTATTAAAAAAACAACTTCAATTAAAAATATAATAGAGGAATCAGTTAAGTTTATTCTCAGGGGATCGAACATAATATGCAGACAGCAATATGATGATAATCTCTGGAACGGGATTGCAGATAAAAGCCAGATAAGCCAGGTAATACAGAACCTCATAATAAACGCCAAGCAGGCAATGCCTGATGGAGGGAAAATTGACATAACAGTGGAAAATCTGTCAGTAGAAAAAAATAATGATCTGCTTATTACGGAGGGTAATTACATTCTTATAAGGCTGAGTGATAACGGATCTGGAATTGATAAAAACATATTGCCCGATATTTTCAACCCCTATTTCACCACAAAAGAGCGCGGCCACGGCCTGGGCCTGTCAGTTGTCTATTCAATAATTACAAAGCACAATGGATACATATTCGTTGAATCTGAAATCGGAGAAGGAACACTGTTTTCCATATATCTCCCTGCAACAATTAAGGGAATACAACCTGAGAATATAGTTACAACTTCCGCTTTTACAGGAGGGAAAAAAATTCTTTTCATGGATGATGATGAAGAGATAAGGAAATTGGCAGTAAAGATGATAGAGCTCCTTAACTGTGAAGCTGTTACTGTACCGGACAGTGAATCAGCAGTGTCAATTTTTACGCAGGAATTTGAGAAAGGTGCTCCATTTGATCTTGTTATTCTCGATGTGACAATACCTGGAGGACCGGGTGGAGAGGAAACAATTAAAGAGCTGATCCGTATTGATCCGGGGATTACTGCCATTGTTTCAAGCGGCTATTCAAACAGCCATGTCATATCCGATTATAAAGAATACGGGTTCTCTGCTGTAATCAGCAAGCCTTATAAATTCGAAGAGCTGGTTAGCACAATCAGCAGTCTCTTCTCAAATTAAAGGGGTTTAGAAAAGGGTTTTCATCTTACCCAGAATTTTTCTGTTGAATAGTGCCCCCTCCAGCAGCCCCCTGTAGAGAAACTCAGACCTGGCCCCGGCATTATCATCGTCATTATCCCCTGTTCCATAACCTTCAGTTATTGTATGTATTACCCTCTGTATGGAAAAACTTATCATAGGCCCTGCGCTTTTTCTGTTCTCAATAAACGCGTCTGCCTCGGAAAGCTTTTTGAGAATATAGTTAACCCTGCCCGGATCTGACCTGTCCTCGCCGCTGCTGATCATCTCTTTTAAATCAGATGAAAGCCTCACCCCTTTCTCTAAAACCGGGATCAGCTCTTCGATCTCCCTGAGCATAGCATCAGCCCTTTTTATTACAGCCTCTCTCTTCCCCCCGGAAAGATCTCCACCCTTTTCAAAAAGCTCATCAATAAGCTCTCTGATTTTATAATCTTCATCAGGGAAAGGGATTTCATCACTCCTGAGATTTTTTATACCTTTTATCATTACACCGTCAGCACTGGCATTAATCAAATCAGGATCATTACGGTTTTCAAACCAGTTTATAAAAATCATCATCTTGCTGGTGCTGTGCACGGGAGCCCCGTTTTTCCCCGGAACCATAAGCTTTGGTAGATAGGCGAGCTGTCTCCTGTTAAACATGAGGGGATTGTCAAATCTGCTGCCGCGGTTAAAAATCTGTTCGTCAAGATAAGAGCCCCTTGCATGGGCCAGTCCGCTGGTAAAAGAAAGATCCTGCCCCACCATTATTACAGGTGAAGCCCCTGTCCGTTTTGCAAAATCGTAGGCATTTGTCGAAACAGATCCGCCATTGGCAAGCTCGCCTCGCGGTGCGGAAGAAGATTCAATCCATTTCATCATATCAAATGCTACACCTGTCATTACTTTGGGGCCTTTAAAAAATCTTAAAAGAGAAGGATGAACTGCGGGATCTGCCACCAGCACTGCTGATGTTTCTTTAATCCCTTCAAAATACCTGGCATTTATAAGCTGAGGATCTACAGCTATGCAGAAGTGAGGTTCAATACCATTATCGACAAGAACTTTATAGGATGTATCTACTGCTACTATGACCGCGCTCTGCTGATTCTTCCTGATAAAATCGAGGCTCCGGGTAAGAGAGGGGCCTGCGCAGGCAACAATAGCGGGTATCCCCTTAAACCGGTCAAAAAAGATATTCACCCCTGAAGATTCCGTAATAATCCTTATATTTCGGGCAATGTTTGAAACCCAGGTTTTTTCGAATTTGGAAAGAGTGGCAATATTAACATCCTTTGTGGAAATAAAGGATTTAACATTTAAAGACATATCTGAATAATAGTCAGGATAGACCTGATAGGAGCCCCTGTGCATAACAAAAGCTGCCCTGCGGGATGTTTTCCCTTTTAATATTACGGAAATACTTTCTTCAGAGGGATCAAGAAGGATAGAGATTCTCTTGTCACTTAAAATCCGGGTCAAATCCCTGCACTCAAGGGCTTTGAACAATATAAGAATCTCTTTTTCAATTATTATTACCCTGGTATCTTTTCCGCACTTTTCAAGGAGAACCTCACAGTGATAAGCGAAACCGAAACCGAATACAATTACCAGGTCTTTATCCTCAAAACTGCTTTCACTCACAGCCCTTTCAGCTTCGCGGACCGGGTCAATTCTGCTGTGAACAAAAAGCTTTTTCCCCTCACCTGTTAAAACAGCAGGGACCGGGTCCCCTGTTTTCGATTCAATAACCTCAAGCCACCCCTCTTTAATATTATCAAAAAGACTTTTATTAATCCCCCTCTCTTCAAGATAAATAATATTTTCTTTAAAATAATTTTTCATCCGTATTTATTCCAAAACTTATTATTGTTAATAAATGCTCTATTATGGGGATGCTCAAAAAGTAATTTCCTTGTCATACCGGCTGTAGCGTAGCGTAATGCCGGTATCTCTTAGGCCTGATTTAATCAGGAGATTCCGGTATTTGCAATAATTGAAGTTGCAAAA
>Ga0334882_1003066_pt1 | contig 15871 bp, 13 predicted proteins | sample GraSluR1_MG_5_FD_207226 | JGI IMG/M metagenome (GOLD analysis project Ga0334882, IMG submission 207226) | Sludge microbial communities from methane-producing bioreactor in Wageningen University, Netherlands - Granular Sludge_15_04-R1 | ecosystem: Engineered > Bioreactor > Anaerobic >... | reverse complement strand
AGCATGCAAAAGGTAAGTGTGGAAGAATTCTTGAATCTGGATGCCGCTGGAATGGCTGGCAAGATGGTGGAAGTGGATGGCCGCCAGTTGACCATTCCCATCCCCGTGATCCGCGTGGGCGCTGGCATAGTCAAGGAAGTACCGGCCTTGGCAGCCGCCGCGCTGGGGCATACCCCCCGCAAGGCGGTGGTGGTCTTCGATGAAGCCATTCGCGCCTTCGTCACCGAAAAAGTGATCCGCCCCATCCAGTCCAACGGCCTGCCGCTGCATGAATTAGCACTGTCGTCTGACCATCCCGACCACTTTCTGGTGGCGTCGGATGCCGTCGGCGATGCCGCTGCGGAACGCCTTGACCCTGACACCGATTTCCTGATTGCTGCCGGTTCAGGGGTGATCGGCGACCTGACCAAGTGGATGGCCAACAAGACCGGCATTCCCTTCATCATAGTGGGCACCGCCGCTTCGATGAACGGGCATGCCTCGATCACCGCCGCCATGACCTTCGGCACAATCAAAGACACCGCCTATAACCTCAAAGTGGCGGATGCTGTCATTTACGACACCGAAATCCTGGCAGAGACGCCGCTGGAGATGAACTTGAGCGGTTTGTCCGATATGCTGGCACGCAACACCTGCAACGCTGACTGGAAATTGTCAGAATTGCTGCGCGGGGTGGACAACTTCATCTCGCTGCCCTATGACATGATGGCAAAAACACAGGCGGAAACCCTGGCACAGGCGGACAAAATCCCCGCCTGCGACCCGGACGCGCTGGCGGCGCTGGGTGAAGCCTGCCTCATCTCTGGCATGACCATGACCATTATCGGCGGGGTGACCTCGCCTTCTTCCGGCGTTGAACACGTGATCTCTCATTTCTGGGACCTGCTGGGTGATATGCACGGCAAAGCACATTTCTGGCACGGCACCCAGGTGGGCGTCGGCACCCTGATCGGGCTGGCGCTGTATGATATGATCCGCGAACTGGATCCCGCGAATATCGACCCACAATCACTGCTGCAAAAACGGCGCTCGCTGGCGGAGATCGAAGCGCACCTGCGCGCCACCTACCCTGACAATGCCGATTATTTCCTCAAAACCGTTTACGAAAAACGCATCAATGACGAAGAATACGTTGCCTATGTGCAGGATATCCTGGATCGATGGGACAGCATCTGGCAGGCGGTGGATCCGTATTTGATGCCCTTCAAAGAACTGCAGCGCCCGATGAAAGCCGCCACCGCCGCCACCACCCTGGCGGAAGTACACCAGACTCCCGCCACCGCCAAACAGGCGATCCTCGACGGCAATTTCTACCGCCCGCGCTACACGGTACTTGACCTGGCATGGGAACTGGGCGTATTTCCAGGGCGGGTAGATGAATTGCTGGCGCGTGCCGAAGTGGTTTGATATTTTTTTCGAGGGATTGTTTATGAAACGACGCTGGTGGAAATATCTGTTGACCGGGCTGGCTTTCGGTATCGCTGACTGGTTCTTTCTGCAGGGATTGGGGTCATTAACCGGGAATTTCAGCGACCGTGATATCCATTTTATCCTGCAGTTGGCGATTATCGCCCTCATCATCACCGCCAACTGGGGCATCTGGCTGGTGCCGGCCATTCCCGCCGCGATCTATGAAGAACGCCAGTCGCAATCGCTGTGGCGCGCCGGGCTGGCCTGCGTGATCGTGTGGAGTGCTGCCATCTTCAGTTACTATGCCTTTTACACCTACCTGCTGTTGTTCGACGGCGTCATCCACCTTGAATTCATGCGCTACAGCAACCGCGAATCACCCACTTATTGGGAGGATTTCATGCCGCCCTTCCGCCGCCTGATCATCAGGCAGGTTCTGGAATGGATCGGCGTCGCCATCGTGGGCGGCGCGGTGGTCGGCGTGGTGAGTGCCCTGCTCTACCGCCGTTTTCAACAGCGCAGCCTGAAAAAAACCAGGACAACAGAGGAGCAACACACCACCCCATGACCACTCCATTAAATGAAATCACATGTTTTCTACTCGATATGGATGGCACCCTCTACCTGGGTGACCGCCTGCTGCCGGGTACGCTCGATTTTCTGGCAACACTGCGACAACAGGGCAAACAATACTTGTTCCTGACCAACAATTCTTCCAAAAATCCTTCTCAATATGCGGAAAAATTGAACCGGCTGGGCATCGAGGCGGACGAGGCGCAGGTGTTCACCTCCGGCCTCGCCACCTGTCTCTACCTCAAACAGCGCCAGCCGGGTGCAACCATTTATCTGGTGGGCACACCCGGGCTGGAAGCCGAATTTCGCAGCCATGGCTTCATCCTGACTGATGACGACCCCGACCTGGTGGTGCTGGGGTTCGACACCACCCTGACGTACAAGAAATTGTGGAAGATCTGCGATTTTGTGCGCGACGGCAAACCCTACATCGCCACCCACCCCGACAACAACTGCCCCACCCCCGATGGCTTCATGCCCGATATCGGCGCAATGATGGCATTGATCGAGGTGTCTGCCGGACGGCGGCCGGATGTCATCATCGGCAAACCCAACCGCTTTATCGTTGAATCCGCGGCGTCGTTGATGAACGTGCCGGTATCAGACATCGCCATGGTCGGCGACCGGCTCTATACCGACATCGCCATGGGTGATACCGCTGGCATCACCACCGTGCTGGTGTTGAGCGGTGAGACCAAAGCCGCTGATATCCCTGCCTCTCCCCACCAACCTGACCATGTGTTCGAAAATGTCGGTGAGCTGGCGCGGTGGCTGCGCGATACCGCGTAAAAGGAAGGCCTTTTCAAGATCAATAGTCCGTTGGGGTGATAAGAGCTTTATAATAGAAGCACGACCACAGTCACAGTGAGGTGAACTATGCGGGTGTTGTTCGAAAAGTTGCATTCCTTTCCTGTTCTGCGCATGGCGTTTATTGTCGCAATCGCGTGCATGATGGCGTTTGGTTTGCTGCAGGGCAGCGCGCTGGATGGCAAGACCGGCATTTTCCGCATGCAAACTGCCTTCACCGTTGAACGGCTGGGCACGATCCTGCAGGAATGGGGCGAAGAAGGCGTGGCTGCCTATCGGCGCACCATGTACGCCGATTACATCTTCCCGCTTGCTTATGGCATCTTGCTGGCCAGCGGCATCGCCCTGACCTCCACGCCCAAACAGAAAGCCGCCGTACCCAAACAAACCGCGTTATTCTTGTTCACTCTGCCGTTGATCGCGGCGTTGTGCGACCTGATCGAAAACAGCCTGCAATTGATTCAACTGCAGAACCCGCAGACCCTCGACCCGACTCTCACCTTCTTCACCGCCCTGGCAGCCAGTATTAAATTCGCGCTGCTGGGGGTAAGCATTGCCGCCATCGCCGTGTACGGCTTTTTGCGCCTGCGCCAGCGCGTGCAAGCCAAAAAGGCATCAACCGGCTGAAACAGGGCAAACAGGCCGCTCAGACTTTCTCTACCACCCACAGGTGTGACAACCCCAGCACGCGCAGGGGTGTCTTCTCGATTGTGTGCAGCAGCCAGCGGATTATCTTACCCACAACCCCCAGCCGCATGACAATGTTGTCATAGCCGCCGAAGATCACCGTGCGCTGAATGAAACGCACCGGCAGTCCGTTGAACAACGCCTGCAAATCACGGCGGGCGTATACGCGCACATGCGGTGCCAGCCGGTCACGCCAGCGGCGCGGCAAATAGTTGACGGCGAATTTGTTGCCGAACTGATACTGCCCCTTGCGGTAGATGCCATGCGTCTCGAACGGGTAACCGCGGTTGGGCACAAACACGATCAAGCGTCCGCCCGGTTTCAACACCCTCACCATCTCGCTGACCGTGCGGACGTCATCCTCGACATGCTCCAGCACTTCATTGCACAGCACCAGGTCAAATTCGTTCTCATTCAGCGGCAGGTGTTCGCCCAGTGCCAGCAGCACGCCGTCACTGCCAGGCAATGCTTCCTGCAGGCGGTCGTGTTCCACATCCAGCCCGACAGCCAATGCCGCTTCCGGCTGAATACGCTGCAGGTACTGGCCCAGGCCGCAGCCAACCTCGAAGACCCTGCCGTACATGCGTTCCTGCGCACCCTGGCGGATCATCTCCAGACGTCGCACCTGCCCTTCACGCCACACGTAAGAGGGGTTGCCGCGCTGGGCGGCTTTGTCCTGTTCACTCATCATTGACAGCTTCGGCTTCCTGTGCAGCGGCATTTGCCTTCTCTGTGGCGTTCATGATCGGGACCCAAGCCAGGATGGTGGTGCCTTTACCGCGCGCAGTGGTGATCTCCACCTCACCGCCAGCATTGTTGGCGCGCGTCTGCATATTGGAGAGTCCATGTCCAAGGGTGAACTTGGCGTCATCGATCTTAAAACCACGCCCGTCGTCATGCACTTCCATCAACACCCGTTCGGGTGTCTTCCACACGGTAACACTGACTTCTTTGGCGAGGGCATGTTTGGCAACATTCGCCAGTGCCTCCTGGCAGATGTGAAACATGGCGATCGCCTGTTCATGATTCAATTCAGGCGCACCTTCCGGTGGGCCGCCGTAATTGACATTCACCAGCGCGTTCACACGGAATTCGTTGACCAGGCGCGCAATACCTGAGGTCAGGTCCTCATCATGCAGTTTGCGCGGGCGCAGGTCAAGGATATACAGGCGGATATCACGGATGGTGGAATTGAGGTCATGAATGGCCTGGTCAAGCACCTCACGCGCCTTGGCGGGATCATCCTGCATGGTCAGACGCATATGCTCCATCGCCAGCCCGACCGCATAAATTGACTGGATCACGCCGTCATGCAGGTCCATGCCGATGCGCTCACGTTCTTCCAACACCGCCAGGCGCTGGCGCTGCTCGATCAGGTGCTGGTTCTCTAACATCACGCCCAGCCAGGTAGTAACGGCTATCAGGAAATTTTCTTCCTGCTGGTCCAGCGGGTCGTAGCCGCAGGTGCCGATTGCCAGCACCCCGAAGACATCGTTCTGCCCCGCCAGCGGGTAGCAGCTGACACGGAAATGACAGGGTTCATCGGCGGGATGCAGACCACTGGCGCAGTGGCCGCATTCTTCCAACACGGCATATTGGGGCTGCTTGGTGCGTGCCGCCTGCCCGACCGGGCCCTGTCCATAGCGGATATATTTACTGTCCCACAGGCTTTGTTCGCTGGCGCCGCCCAAATGAAAAAGCAGTTTCAATAGCCAGCCTTCTTCCTGGCGCACATACACCTCACCCACATGGATCTGCAAATAGGTCATCAATTGCAGTACCAACTGGCGCAGGGTATCCTGGATGTCAGAAATGTCGGCCATGGTGGTGGCGAGCCGTGCCAGCAAAGACAGGCTTTCATCACGCTGCTGCAGCAGCTGGTTGTGCTGGGCTAACTGCTGGCTCAGTTGCAGGTTGGAGATGCCGATGGAAGTATAGGTGGCGAGAATTTCGAGAATCATCTCATCTTCGCGGGTGAACAAACCGCCGCCCTCGCGCCCCAGCAGGTAAATGCCGCCCAGGTAAGCATCTCCACGGTAAAGGGGGATGCCCAAAAAGGGTGTGGGCAGGTCAAAGAATTCATTCACCAGCGGCAACTGACTGCTGCGGATATCGACCATGCGCAGCGGTTCGCGCTGATCGCGCACCAACTGGCTCAATTCACGGCAGTAATCATTCAAGTCACGCTCAAAGGGGCGGCAGTAGTGCTGCCTGTCCGTCATCAGACCGCTGGAAAGACCGCCATTCGGCTGCGCACCCACGATCACATAACACGCGCCAATCTGCTCAATGGAAAAGTCAACAATCTGCTGCAACAGGTGCGAAAGGTCTTGCTCCTGCATCAACCGAGCACTGACCTGATGCAGCATGGTCAGGCGCTGATCCAACGCGCTGGGAACATGGATTTGCTGTGCCATTGTGGATACATTCTACCCGATTCCAGGGCGGGATGCAATTTGGCGGCGGGCGATGGCAGTTCGCTATGGCAAATCACTGCTCGTGCACCATCAATTCTGCTATACTGATGCATGAAAATGAGCGCTTGCCAGGAACCTGTTGTGCTATGACCGAAACTTTTGAAATCTACGTGCTGCCCATCATCCGCAAGGACGGAAGCGAGGAAAATCAGATCACGGGACTGTTTGCTTCCTCAGCACCGCGGCGCTGTCAGCGCGCCCGCAAACAAGACCGTTTGTTGATTTGGATGACAATGGTCATTGGCCACACCATGGTTTCGGAAGAGCGTATGCAGGAACTGACCAAAGAAGCGGCGCGGCTCTACTTTGACACGCGCGGCACCGTCACCAGCGGGCTGCAAACCGCCGCCAACCATATCAACACCGCCCTGCGTGTGATCGCCGGTGGTGATCATATCGGCGCCAAGGTCAATATGTGCGTGTTTCATGGCGACACCCTCTACATGGCGCATGCCGGCGCCGTGTACACTTTCTTGCTGCGTGATGAGGAGGTTACCGCTTTCTTTAATTCTCTCAGCCACAGCCAGCTGCCCGGTTATGTTGCCGAGGTGCAGCCGGAATTCTTCCAAACACGCATCGAAGCCGGCGATGCCCTGCTGCTGACACCCCAGCCCGCCCAGCAGTGGGAGCGCGAGGTGCTGCAGTTCGGCAGCGCGTTGTCACTGCCCAATATCCGCCGGCGCTTGCTGGACCAGACCCAGGGGGATTTCACCGCCATGATCCTGCAGCTGCAGCCGGGTGAAAAAGGCGCTTTCCATCGCATGCGTCCCGCCATCCCGCAGGCTGTGCCGCAGCCAACCACAGAAGATAAGCACGAAGAGCCTGCGCTGTCCGCATCCGAAACCGAAGAAAAAGCACCAGCTGTTCAACTACGAGCGCATGTGCCTGAAACCGAAGAACAAGCGCCAGCCGTTCAACCGCGGGTGCATGTGTCTGAGCTGGCGGTGTACATCGGCAGCGAAACCCCTTCCTATGAAGAGGATGAACCGGTAACTTCCTACCCTGATGAAACCGAAACACAGGCGGCGCTGTTTGATGACAACCAGGAGCAAGAAGAAAACGTTGCGCAGGAAGCCCCGCGAGAAGAACAACCGCCCCTGCTCGATCGCCTGCCGCTGCCTGATTTTGCACACCTTCGTCAGCAATTCGCCCGTTTCTGGTATCGCCTGCGCAAATTAGATCAAAAGGAAGGCCCACCACCACGTGTCATCAGCGATGACGACGAAGAACAAGAAGATGAAAAGGACGGCAGCCTGAAAGCCGTCACGCCCGGCAAAGACGCCAAAGAAGCCTCTGCGCTGCAAAATTTCCGCCTGCCGTTCTCCAGCAGCCTGCTGCTGGGCATTGCCATCCTGCTGCCGCTGATTATCTCCGTGATCGCCGCCACTGTCTATTCACAGCGCGGCGTGCAGCAGCAATTTGAATACTACTATGGATTGGCAAATCAGATCACCTCTGAAGCCCTGCAGGAGTCACAAGCCATTGTGCGCCAATCTCAGCTGGAAAGTGCGCTGGATTACCTCAACCAGGCAGAGACGTTCAACCAGAACAGCGAAAGCAAAGCCTTGCGTGATGAGATCCTCACACTGCTGTCTGATCGCGAGAACATCCTGCGGGTGGAGCTATTTCCTGCCGCGCAGGTGCGCCTCAACCGCAATGTCAATCTGACCCGTATGGTGACCACCAAGAACAACGACCTGTATGCGCTGGATGCCAACTCCGGCAGGGTGCTGTACTTCCGCTTTATGGGCAATTATTACGAATATGATGACACCTTTCAATGCGGCGACAGCGGCCTGCAGCGGGTGGTTGACATAGCAGCGCTTTCACCCTTCAACAGCCTGAATGCCGCCATTGTGGCGATCACCGAGGGGGGAGCACTGCGCTACTGCCAACCTGGACAACCGCCCAAAGCTGCCTTGATCAATGTGCCCGCCTTCGGCTGGAGCAATATCGAGGCGATTAGCGTGGAGCGCGACTACCTGTTTGTACTTGATATCGGTACACGCGCCATGTGGAATTACTATGGCCCACAGCAGGATTTCACAGCCGCTGACGGGCGTCTGTTTTTCCCCGGCGACCCCCCCATGGAACTGGGGCAAACCACTGATATCGATGTGTTCAGCGATACCATCATCTTCCTTACCAACGATAACGTCGTTCACACCTGCCTGATCGAAACCATCCGTGCCGATTACCGCGAATGCCTGGTGTTGACCCCGCGTGACAGCAGTGACAATCCCATCGACATTGGCACATTCGATACGGTAGACTTCTTCTCTGCCGACTACCCCCCCGCTTTTTACCTGCTCGAAGGCCAGTCCCAGACCCTGTATCGCTTCAGCATCAAGATGATCTTAAACCGTGCCTACCGCTTCTATGCGGCGGCTGGAGAGAAATTGCCCGACAATGCCATCACCGCCTTCACTATCAGCGACAGCCAGCTGGTGATCCTGGCGTATGGCAATGAACTGTTCATCGGGCAGCTTCGTGTGCAGTAGCCTGCGCGGATATGGTGGGGGGTGTCTTTCCGGCCGACCGCAGGGATTAGAGAAATCGAAACGGCCGGGCGTGGATACCAGTTTGACATTCTTCTCGTGCTGGGTGGTTTCGATCCTTCGACACCCGGTTTATCCTCGTAAACCGTGTGTTTTGTTTTGTCCTGATTTCAGAAACTCGGTTTACGAACGAGTACGTTCGGATAAACCGAGTTTCGGCAACACCTGAATTACATCAGCGGGTTGAACGTTTGCAGCAGGTCGGTTTCAGGTTTTCTCCGCAACTGAAACTGCAATTCAACCTGAGATCACCTCACACCACAATCTCTCTGCCCAGGCGCGATGATTCATACGCCATCTCTGCCAGGCGCAGGGCGTTCAGCCCTTCCTCGAATGTGACAATCGCCGGGGCGCGACCCAGCAGGTATTCGATGAAGTGATGCGGACATTTCTGGTGGAAATAACCCTGTTGGAAATCAGGCACCACCCCGCCGTCGATCCAGCCGCTGCGCTCCGCACCGTGCAGGAAATAGCGGAAGTAAGGCGCGCGCGCGAACTCACGTGAAGCCATGTCGGTGGCACTGAGCAGGGCGCTGCCCTCGGTGCCATACACTTCCACGCAGTCTTCGGCGGCGATCATCGCCCCGCTGGAAATGACCTCGGCAATGGCGCCGTCGGCATAACGCATCACTGCCAGCCCGGTATCATCACAATCCAGCCCCAGCCGGCTGGAAATAGCGCCATATACGCTGTGCGGCATACCCAGCAGCCACAGCAGCTGGTCAAAGGCGTGCGAACCCTCGTCAAACAAGGCCCCGCCGGCGGGATGACGCGCGCCTTCGATCAATACCTGCGCCGCTTCGGGCGCCAGGGTGGGTTTACCGGCGGCCGCAGCCGGATGGCGTGCGTCAGTTCATCGGGAATGGTGGGGTCATTTTTTAACTGTTCAATGCCGCGGTCAGGGACTGGATAGTTGCCATAGGTGGGCTGGCGCTGCATGGTGGCGGCAAAATAATCGTCACCGCCGGTCATCTTCAGTTCAGGCACCGGGCAATACGCGGTGGCTGTCAGCGCCAGCCTGAGCGGATATACGGATGGCAGTGGTTCGACCACCTTCTTTGTACAGTAATAGATCAACCATAAACATCAAAACAGGGCGCCAAACGGCGCCCTGTTGTTCTTTCTGTAAGATAGTGCGGAATGTTTACCCGTTCTCGATGTTTTTCAAGCAGGTGTTGAGGTTTGCCAGGCTCCATTCGATGGCTTGCAGCGATTCTTCGACCCCTTCAAACTCGATCGAGACTGCACCATCGTAGCCAGCTTTGTGTAAAATGCGCAGGCATTGTGCAACCGGCACCACACCATGCCCCAGGATGGTGCCGCGCAGGAAGTTGCCGCCGCGTGTGCCGAACCAGCCCTGCCCATTCACGGGGTAGCTGCCGTTATGCCACAGGAAATCCTTGACATGCACGTGCGCCGCCAGGGGTGCCACCAACCCTACTGCCATTTCGGGCGCTTCATCGACGCACAGGAAGTTGCCGATATCAATCAGCAGGCCGAAGTTGGGGTGACTGACCTGGCTGACCAGTTTTTCTACGCGCAGGCTGTCCTGGGCAAAGAAGCCGTGGTTTTCTACCATGGTGCGGATGCCGAATTTGGCGGCTTCGACGGTGACCGCGCGACAGCCTTCTGCCAGCAGCGGCAGGGTGTCATCAAAGGTACGTATCCCGCTGCCAGGCCGCGGTCCGTGGGTGACATCATGGCGCATGCCGTTGACGCCCAGCAGGCGCGCAATCTCCAATTCGCCGATCAGGCTTTGCACCTGTGCCTCGACGCCACCTTCGCCCAAAAAATCGGCGCCGATGGTGTAATTATCGACCAGCAGGCCTGCCTGGTCGCACTTTTCTTTGAAGCGCATGGCAAGTTCCTGAATGGGCATTTCTGCAGGGATGCCGGCGGTCGCCAGTTCGATGCAGTCAAAGCCCATCTCGGCGGCTCTGGCAGGGATGTCGAAATAATCCAGCCTGCCCGTGCGCACGGCCTGGGTAAATGAATAGCTGCTGATACAGGTTCTCATGGTGTTCTCCTTTTGGTGAAGGGTCTCTGCGCCTCGACATTGATGGGATGCAATAGCAGGGCGAGTATCTGCTTCAATAGTAGCCCATTCGAGGCGCGGCGAGAAGGGTTTTCAGCCAGATGAAAAAAAGAGTCAGGCCAGGATACTGTGTCCTGCCCTGACTCTTTACTAATGTTGATATGGTTTGTGTTCCTGCTTATCCCAGCAAACGCGCCTCCACCAGCCAGTAATACAGCAGGTACAGGCCGGCGCCGATCAGAAAGAAAGCGCTCAATTTGTGAATGAAGGGCGTGATCGCGCGCAGCCATTTTCCCAACAGCCGCCGAAACAGTGCAGCGCCGAGGGTCACCACGAAAATGATCAGGCCCATCCCGCCGGCATAGGCAACGAACTGGCCGGTTGCACCCGCCACGCCCTGTCGGGTGAGTGAGGTGGCTACCACCACCAGAAAGATGGGCAAAGTACAGGAGAGCGAGCCCAGGGCATACGCCATGCCAAATACGAAACCGCCCAAAGCGCCGCTGGTTTGCTTTTTGTTCAGCTTTTCGAGGGCGGAGATGCCAAAGGTACGATTGGACACCAGGATCCACACGCCCAACGCTGCCATCAGCACACCGATCACGATGCCGACCGCGGAAAAAGTGCCGATGATCCACTGGCTGCCCAATGAAACCAGCAGGCCGACCACCGAGAACACCACCAGAAAGCCTGCGGTGACCGAGAGAGTCAGTTTGAGCCCTTTCCATAAGCGGCGTTTCAGGCTGTCGGTCTCCTGTTCGGTGGGTTTGAGCTGCGCAAACACATAGGAAGGCAGCATTAACAATCCGCAGGGATTGGCGCTTGCCACCATACCTGCCGCAAAGGCATAACCGATTGGCAGCAAGGTGACGAAATTGGCGATGCCGGCTTCTACGCCGCCGCGGAAACGCACCAGGAGAAACAGCAGCCCCGCCACCAAAAAGATAGGCAGCACGAAACTGAGCGCCACGGTCAGCCACTGGCGGGGGGCGTCTTTTGGATCTACGGCGATGGGGCTGGCGGATTTTTGCACGAATAATTTCTTGACCATGGGTTTACCCTCCCTTATTTGAGTGCGGCGATCTTGGCATTGAATTGCTCAAGGCTCAGCAAACCGGTATAGACTTCGCTGATCGAGCCGTCGGCGTTGAAGAAGACCGTGGTGGGGGTGCCGAGTACGGTGTACTGGCGCATTACCTCTGTATCCTGGGTGGTGCCGGCAGGAAAGGTGAGGGCTTTGTCTTCGATCAGGGCGAGGGCATCTTCCTTATCACCCAGCCGCACGAATGGCCCGATATCGACGGCTACCAGATTGATCGAGTCCTGATAGGTGTCATAGACCGTTTGCAATTCGTCCATCTCGATCACGCAGATCGGGCACAGCGCTGCCCAGAAGTTGATCACCACCGGCTTGTTATCATCGAATAGCTGGCTGGCCTGCACGGTCTGTGCGCCGTCAAAGCCCTGATACACTTCAATGGCAAAGTCATGTTTGAGCGCCAGGCCGCCCGTGCTCATGTCACTCCCTGGCGCCAGTTGATAGACAGCTGTATCCGGCCGGAAGCCAAACCATGAAAACCAGAAATGATTGGCGCTTATCACGGGGGTCAGCCGTTCACCTGCCAGCGCGCCAGCAGTGGCGTAACCGTGGATGTCCCAGACCGAACCGGTTTCCATATCGAAGATCTGTCCATCTTTTACAGCAAAGGTCAGCGTCTGCCCGTCAAGGGTGCGTTGATACGCGGCGGCAGCGCCGACATCCGCGCCCGACGCGATCTGAGAAGCGCCCAGGGCAGAATTGGTGCCTGCCTGCCAGAAGACCGCAATCTCCTGACCGCCAAGCGTATCATTGATCACCTGTTCTGCCCACAGGATCGAAAATGGATAGGCTTTGGCGGCAGACCCCACTTCGACCGCCAGCACGCGTTCCATGGCGTTCAGGGCGTCAGAAGTCTCGCCAAAATACAGGAAAGGTTCGCTGCCGGGGGTGTCATAGCCCGTGTAAGGGTTCTGTCCATAGCTGCGCAAGAAACCCGTCTCGCGTGAGAGCACCAGCCCTTCCGGATAGCGCTGCCAAAAGGCCTCAAAAGAGGTCATGGCAGAAGGATAGCGGGTCAACACTTTGCCGGTCAGGCTGCCGACGATGGCCTCGCCGCTGGCTTGCTGCCACCAGCTTTCGGTCTGGCGGTCATACATGATCAGGTTGCTGTTACGCAGCCGTCCCGAAGTGCCGAAATCATACACCACGCCATCCAATTCACGCTCAAAAGCCAGGGTCGAGTTGCACAATGGGCAGTATGTGGTTGTGATGGGCAGGCCGTTGATCTCATCGTTGACGATCTCATGCCAGGTTAAAATTTGAATAGGGTAGGCGCGGGCGATTTCGTCTACATCGACCACCACCACCGGTTCGGTGGGCGCAAGCCATGCCTGGGCTTCACTGATGGAAGTGAAAACAGGGTTATCGATGGGGGGAATGCCGTCTTTGGGTGGTCCGCCGGATATGATCTCAGCATAAGACACCGAGTGAATGCTGAAATCGGTGGAGAATTCACTGGCTGCACCAGCCGGGGGGTTCTCGCCTTCGATCAATACGGGCGTGCTGGTCATTGGTTCGGTTTCAGTTTCTTCAAGCGAAGTGGTTTGCGAATTCCCGTTTCCCGGGGCAGCCTCCGGCAGGTCACCGGTTACTGCGCTGGTACAGGCAGCTGTAAAAAAAATTAACAAAACGAAGAACAGGAATTGTTTTTGCATGGTCATCTCCCGTCAAAGATAAGTATGTGGTTGGTTCTACAGGTTAAAGGAGCTGAGGTCAGGATTATTCACGCTGCCCGCTGTCCTGGGAGAACAATGAAATGCATGTAGCCTGGTTTTCATCGTTCGCCTGATTTATAGACGCGATGAACCGCTGCAATCTTACATAAGAACAAACGTGGCGGCAGTGGAGCGAACACCGACGCAGCAGGTTTAAAAGGCGAACGCCCCACAAGGGGGCGTTCAGTGCCGAGAGACAGAATCGAACTGACGACACCACAATTTTCAGTCGTGTGCTCTACCAACTGAGCTATCTCGGCTCACTCCGAAGAATGATTCACTCGTTAAAGTGCGAAAATGATTGTACCCAGTGATAAGAAGAATGTCAAGGTTGCGGGCCTGCCGTAAAGTTGGTGCTACAATCAAACCAACCTGCCAGTGACCAAGGAGCCTGTCCACATGCCCGCCTTTATCCCCGGAATCGAACTATCCCGCCGCCTGTACCACGAAAGTGTGCGCCCCATTCTGCAGCAGCATTTCCCGCGCCTGCGCCATTCGGCGGCGCTGTGGGGTTACGGCTCCGAGGTGCTGGGCTTTGATACGCCCATGTCGCGCGACCATGACTGGGGCCCGCGCATGCAGGTCTTTCTTGCGGAGGGAGACAGCGGCATGACACAGGCGGTCTGGACGTGTCTGGCGCAGGAACTGCCGCACCAGTTCTATGGCTATTCCACCCACTTCGGACCGCCCAACGAGGAGGACAACGGCACGCGCCACCTGGCGGACAAAGACAGCGGGCCGGTCGACCACCGCGTGGAAGTGACCACGTTGGCGGCGTATCTTGGGGCGTACCTGCCGGTGTATGTGCTGGGGGAGATGTCAGTGCCGGATTGGCTGGTGATCCCGCAGCAGAAATTGCGCACCGTTGCCGCCGCGCCGGTGCATGCGGATGGGCTGGAAGTCCTGCTGCCCCTGCAGGAAAAACTGCGCTGGTATCCAGACGCGGTCTGGCATTACCTGTTAGCCTCCGCCTGGTCACGGTTGGGTCAGGAGGAGCACCTCGTTGGGCGCTGCGGGCATGCTGGCGATGAGCTTGGCGCCAGTGTGTTGGGCGCCAGCCTGACGCGCACCATCATGCTGCTGGCTTTGTGGATGGAGCAGCAGTACGCGCCCTATCCCAAGTGGTTCGGCAGCGCTTTTCAACAACTTAAAACGGCGCAGACACTGATGTCCCCTCTGGAACAGGTGCGCCGTGCCCCTGACTGGCAGGCGCGTGACCGCGCGCTGGCTGACACCTACACCGCGCTGCTGCATCGGTGGAACGCGCTGGGGCTGATCGATCCGGTTGACAACGCACCGCAATCCTTCTTCGGGCGCCCTTTTCAGGTCATCTACGGCGGCAAGGTCGCCGAGAAAATGGCGGCGCTGCTGGCGGGCACCCCCCTGGCGCACTATCCGCTGATCGGCAATATCGACCTGATCACAGACTCCACCGACGTGGTCGAAAATAATGAAGTCTGCGCCGCCCTGCGCGGTCTGTGGGGGTGAGGAGAGCAATATATTTTACTAACAAAGACCGTAACAATTCTGATTCGCGAGAAGCTCTCATGAGATGTATCAATATTCTGAAATCAAGAAGGCGCATTATCATGGAGGAGAAAATAGCCCCTTTTATTCTACAATCGACTCTAACTATGCTAATGCTTCTGAGATGTCAGAGCAAAGCAGTAATGTCCTATTGATGGCTCCTAACTTATCAGATCTGTACCAACAGGCGCCCGCAGTACCTGTCTGGCCGCGAGGTGCTCGTCACACTGGATACCGATCTTAATGTCTCCTTCTTCCTTAACTCCCGGCCTCTGATGGTTGACATCTTTCACAAACAACCCCATCAGGTTCAGGTGGTGTCTTCCAAGTCCCTCGGCCATCGCCCTTTTTCTCCCCCGGTCGATCATCCCTGGCGTTCCTATGACAAGAAGATCAATGGCTTGCCTGTTCCTGTTCAGGATTCCTTTTAGGACATTTCTACTTTGCCTTGACACAGTGGGGAACCAAATTTATTAGATACCCTGGGATTATCAGGATGACAGAGAAACACGGGGAAAAATCACCTCGTATCTCTTGCGTGATAGGGCGGGCCCTGTCCCTACATGTACATTGATTTTGTCTTTCCGACTGGAAGATGGCGCAGCCATCTGTAACGGAGAAATCGAAACGGCTGGGCATGATCAATCGTCTGCGGTTGTAACAAGTTTGTTCTCCGCTGCGGACAGGGTCAAGCCCTGTCCCTACGTGTTCATTGATTTTGTCTTTCCGACCGACCGCAGGGAGCGGAGGAAGCGGAACGGCTGGCAAAATAGACTGTTTGGTGGTTTCGATCCTTCGCTCGTTATACACCGTCATCAGTGATTCTTCCATTTATCCTGTCAAAAAACGCAATTCCTTGTCAAGGCAAAGTAGAAATGTCCTATTGGGAGCAAGATAGAAATGTCCTAATGAGAATCTGGAATGAGGATAGGCAAGCCATTGATCTTCTTGCCATAGGAACGCCAGGGATGATCGACCGGGGG
>Ga0334882_1003065_pt1 | contig 15875 bp, 22 predicted proteins | sample GraSluR1_MG_5_FD_207226 | JGI IMG/M metagenome (GOLD analysis project Ga0334882, IMG submission 207226) | Sludge microbial communities from methane-producing bioreactor in Wageningen University, Netherlands - Granular Sludge_15_04-R1 | ecosystem: Engineered > Bioreactor > Anaerobic >... | reverse complement strand
AACCCAGTCCTTTTTGACAAAACCATGCAGCAGTTCCAGAAATGTTTCCTTGTGAGAAAATATATACTTGTAGCCTACGTCATGTTCATGATGGACTCTATCTTCCGGCATATCATCTTCCTCCTAACAATATCTTACTTTATTATTAGTATTTGCCGGAACATAGGTTCTTATTCATTGAAAAATGTATTTATTATGTTTATTTTATCAAAATATTTCCTGATAATCTATACTTAATCAATAGACAGAGTTAATCTGCTGTAAATGCTTCTCATACTTGTTCCAAAGCAGCACCAATTCTCTTATTTAAATACTTTTCTTTCTTGTCTATAAAGTCCAAGTTACCTAATGCACTATTTTTCTTTTTGCTTAATAAAACCAAATTAAAAGTATCTGCACCCTTTTTTAACTTTGGAGGTACAACCCCATAAATCTTCTCATGAAACTCATCCAATAAATTACTTCTTGCCTTATCCTTAATCAAAATTGTTCTAATAAACTGCAAAAATCGATCAAATCGTTCCCCCTGCTTTCCTTCTATTTCTTCCCAAAGTTCTGCATATTTTTTTATTTCTTTCTCTGTTTTCAACTCACCTATATTTTCCGATTTTAAAATATCAGCAGTAGTAAGTGGGATCCCTCTGTTATTTAGAATTGAAAACATTCTAAATGCATCTTCTGTATTATCAGTAGATACATAAATAAAAATTGCCCTATTAAATATAAATTCTAAAAGCTTCAGTTTATTCTCATCTAGCAGATTTGCTACTAAATATTTCAATATAATTACAGCATTTGCCATGTTTGATAAAGAAACATTACTGGATTTTAAATATTCATTAAGTAGTTCTTTATTGTCTGTTCCTTTACTCGTTATTAAAACATCCTTAATAAAGGTTTCAACATTATCTCTAATTTTATATGTAATACGCATACGCGCCGGTACCTTTTTCAGTTTATTTTCTTTCTGATATATTGTCTCTTGAATAGTATACTTATAATCTTGATCACAAATTGCATCTCTAAATACAGCCATCATAATAAAAAATGTTGTTAATCTCTGCTAGCCATCTAATACTTCATATTCAGGTTTTTCTGACTTTATCTCTCCACTTACCATTATTTATCCCTCCAACATTTACTTTTCCAGCACTTATCTGTTTTATACCTTTAATTATGATTTATTATAATTATACTCTATACTACAGACAAATTAAATTATTTGGAACACATCCTGAATTTTTGGAAGAATACCTGTTCTGTGATCCATGGGTTCAGTCTTCCTGCAAAATAACACGCAGCAAAAAAGACCATTCTATATAAATGGTCTTAAAACTAATTACATCGATTAATCTGTTTATTTTATTTGGAATATCTCGACTTCATACTATTTATAATTTTACTTTTTATTTTCCATTTTATTTTTTCTCCTAATGGAATTTTGTTCAGGCTTTCAATCAGCTCATCCAGATTGATTTTATGAATTTTTGCAGCCTCTTCTATACTCTCTTTCTGAGATGCCGAACATGCAATACATTCCAGGCCAGATTTTTTTAATATCTCAACTGCCTTAGGTCCCATACTTATAATATCTTTTATCAAAGTTTTCTCATTTACCTTTATAATACTCACCCTCATTACTTATAACTTAATGGCAAATTGATAAAGCAATTACAAATGATAATAAAATAATCACTTCCTTACTGATTATCTATTTTCTAGCTTTATTTTATCAGAATGTCCTATGATAATCCATACTTACTCTTAATTAATCATTGAATAATTTGTTGAGTCCAAGCAGACCCGTCAAAGTAATTTCATTACGATATTTTTATTAATTGACAACGATTGTGCGCTTACCGCCCTTGTAGGATCCTGTTTAATTAATTTATTTAAATTTAAGCATCTAGCCCCTGATTGATAACTTTGTTTTAAAATATCTAATTTAGTAGAAAATATCCATGATTTTATACTGTCAAATAAAGTAATACTTGTTAGATTATCTGTCTGTTGACTTAAGTAATTAGAATATTCATTAATTGGACTTATTAATTTATTTTCTATTCTATCTGTATCTTTCAATATATCATCTATACTTAAATCCCCTTCTATAGTTATCTTATTTGTATCCTTTTTCCCAATTTTAGAACTGCTGGTGCTGTTATTAGCTTTTACATTAATAGTTTCATCTTCCAATTGTATATTTAAATTTTTCATACATATAGTTGTTCCCTTACCATTCTCTTCATCAGGTATATATACTTGATTATTACGTATAGAGGAATTATTCCCGAAAGTGTCAGTTAGGAGAGTGTCAATATCAGACAATATCTTTTTTGCTTCATCTTTAACTGTTTTAGCATCATCTGAGTTTGCCTTATTGTATTCAGTTGATAACTCCTTCAGCCGTTGTCCCATATTCTTCAAATTATCAATTTTTTGGCTTGTTTGCTGTATCAACGACATGCCCTGCTGAACTTTATCTTCCTTTAGAGAAAAAAACTTAACTTTTGATTCTAAATCTTCAATTTCCAACTTTTCATCTCTAACATTTTGACTATTAATTTGTTGATTTAACTTTTGAGATAAATATCTATTATTTTTATAACATATATTTTTTATCATATTCAGTCCCTGAACATTCAACACAATATCCCACACTCCTCTCCCCTTATTATATCGAATAATTCATGAAATAATTTACATAGGCAAACGTAAAAACGTACGATATAATATAGAAAGAGGTGATACTGATGAAAACTTATAATGTTACATCAGCAAGAAATGATATATATATATAATATAATAAATCAAAATATAATAAATTCAGAGCCAGTGCAGATAACTAGCAAAAACGGTGATGTCATTATGTTAAGTGCAAAAGATGCTAAAAAGCTAGAATCTTGTGGAAATGTGGACACACTATGAATAGTTAATTATACTTCAATTCGTAATTTGAATAGAGCTTTGTAAAATGTTCAAGAATATACTGCAGGAGGCTCTGGAAGCAGAAATAGATATGCAGCATGGATGACTACATCGATGAAATTTTAAACAAAAGTGCATAGCCGGGGACTCTGTCCCCAAACCCCTGAGCTTTATCCCTTTAAGTCCTCCCGGAAACGGATAAAAACGGACAGCTTGAAACCATCCATTTCCGTAAAGGACACCAATAGGTGCTGGGATTTATCCTCAGCAGTGTCCTATCTTCTATTGGCAGGTATATTATTGACTAAAAGTGGGAATAATATACTTATGATATATTAATAAGGCAACAGAATTTGTCGACTTATGTTGACATTATCTTACAAATTTTTGATTTAAATTATTAGCCTTAAGAAAGAGAATACACAAAATTTTTTTCACAGCCTCATAGAAAGCTCCTTTTGGAACTCTAAGGGAGTCCAACTTTATGTCCGCACTCCCCCTCTCTTTTCCACAGCCAAGCATATTGTTTATATCTTTTATAAATGATGATAATTCACGTTCCCTTTTCTTACCATAGTCAGCAGCTTAGGACTTCACCACTACTTTCTTTACATACTCAACATCTATATCATTTATATCGGCTATATATTCAATTGAAAGTCCTTTACTATATTGCTTCAGTATCAATTGTCTTATACCTTCCTCTTTTCCTTATCACTGCATACAGCGGGTCTTTTATATTTCTTATGTATTCTCTCATCCAGTTTTCTACCAAATTTTTGTCATCATGTTCCACCTGCAAAAGGTTAATATATCGTATTTCGCTATTGTCCAGTTCTCTGGATATTACAATCTGCGTTTCTATGTCCGTATTCCTTATGTAGTATATTCCATTGTATGGATTTTCTATTGAAACTCCCTGCTGCCTGCCTTTCAGATAATCCATCAGCTTCTCCGGATATTTGTTTGATGTCAGTGTTATAGTTATTTCATCTATATTTATTCTATTTGTTCCTTCTGTAAGTGACTTGTACAGGTAGGCATAGGCCTTCACCTTGTAATAGTCATCTATTGATATGTAATCCGTGGGAGACTTATACTCAAATATATTATATTTTCTGAATATTCTCCCTATGGATTTGTCTATCTCTATGTCCTTAAGTTTCTTTACTACCAGTATGTCTATTCTCAGCGGCTCCTGTGTAAGCTGATACTCCGTTACAAACTCCAGATATTTTCTATATTCCTTTAGTTCAAGCTGTACTGCTGCCGCAAAGGCCGGGTGCCATTTTATTTTTCCTTTTCCCATTTCATCACTCTACCTTACTTCTGTTTATTTTATTATATCATAAAACAGAGTGAACTTCTTCACTCTGTCTATCAAACTTTTCCTTTTTTATAACAGAGACTGGCCCCTCCAAAACTTAGTTTCCCCGGCATATACGCCTAAATAATAACCCTGCTCTAGTACTTCATTTACCAGCGCATTCCAATAACACCTATCGAGTATTCTGTTACTACATTTATTCATGAAAATAAAATAACCATTTTCTGATTACTATTACTAATATTAAATACTTATTTAAGTCTTCCAATGCTTTTATATCCAAAATATTTTCAATGATTAAATTCAGCTCACTGCTGCTCGCTTTTTTTATCTTCTCGTCAAAAGCTCCATTTGAGTAATTAAATTTTCTTTTAAGCAACTTTAAAACTCTCTCCGCATCTTTTAATCTTGCATTTTCCTTTTCTTCCTCTCTACCTTTTTGTGTATAGTATGTTTTCCTTATTTCATCCACAGACATTTTAGATACACCTCCCTGTGATTTCTTGAATTCCTCGTATTTATTTTCAAGTTTCGGATCTTCTATCAAAAACAAATACTCTAAAAAATCCACCAGTGCCTTTATCTGCTCTCTATCTTTCACTCCACCGTATTTTTGAAGTTCTTTTGTAAGTTCTATTTTGGCACTGTATATATCTTCATCTGCTGCACCTGTATCCAATAATCTTTTGCCCATTTTAAATACCAGCTTCAGAGGGTTTTCATCACTTATATTTTCAAGCCCCATTTTCTCAACATCCAGTGTCCTGAAATTATATTCCATTATATTTTCTGCAAGCTCAGGTAATTTATATACATACTTTTTATGTTTTCCATTTTCACCTCTATAGGTATAGATTGCTGCTGCCACTATTTCCGATTTATCATTATACTTGTATCTGAATCTCTCCCATATCCTGTAAAAGTATCTGAACATCCTCTCCCCGAAAACTTCATTTCCACTGCTGTAGCTCTGAACTTCCACATGTATGAACAGTATTTTGCTGCCTTTATCTTTCAGTTTTACTTTTATTATCTTATCCGAAATTATTTTCTCATTATTCTGCCTATCAAATATCTCTTTCTGTATTTCACTCAGCTCTTTGTCCAGGGACTCAGTTCCAGTTTCCCATTCTATTTTACAAAACAGTTCTGGAAAAATCAGTTCCACTATCTCGGCTTCAAAAGCTTCCATATGGTCTTCCATGCTGCATCAAAGTCATGTATCCATGACAAAATTTTCACGTCTTCATAGTTTAGTTAATTTTTATTTTATCATACCAAATTATTATTTACACTAACAGCTTCACTATTCTCTGATAATTTAATTATATTATAATTTCTATCTCCACCACAGCAAAAATTTATTCAAATAAATGATGGTAATAGTTTGTATGACTTATTCTTTATCCTTTTTACTAAATTTGATATATTTCCTTCTAAATTCACTTCATATTCTGCCTTTGTAACTTTATCAATGCCTACTGCCTTATTCCCATCCAGTTCTCTGTGACACTGCTTAAGCATCTCATCATCAATATGATGATATAGTGAAGTAAATTCTGGCTTTCTTGTATTTGCTGATATTTCTGTTATTCTTTCTAATTTTGTTCCCACTATTTCTCCTGTCCCTGAGTACAGATAATGTGTCCTCAGAAAGATTGTTATTATGTAGTCCCTTCCTTCCATTGGCATTAGCCAATCTCAGCGGTACTATGAGACTATCTGCCTGTCGTTCATTTGACATCTTCCGTTTTATTGTTGTTCATCATACTTATTACTAAGAAACGGCGGGCTCTCCCCAGTTGATAATTAACCACAATGCAAAGCATGATTGGCCCTTTGACCCCGCAGTTCCACATAGTTCTTACAATCACGACCTATGTGATTTTGCTTTCCGCAGTAATTAATACGTCAACCATCTGAATGAATAAAATTTCGAGGCTCAATAACATTACAAGCCTACTTCCTCGCTGTCTACGCTTAGCTACCATCATTACTGATCACAACTCAAGACTCGCTACTGTTGGTTGCTAGGCCTTACTCAGACAGGATTTCCACCTGCTGGGGTAATTACCCCTTGCTTGGCGCACAATTATTATTTATTCTTATATTTTTGTACCATACTATATATTTTATTACTAATAATACATATAATGTATAATATAATTACAGCTAAATCTATGAAAATTATTATTTGAAGAATAATTTCATTTGGTATAATTTCTCTTTTGTCAAGGAATGCAAATAACATAATAATTATAAAACCCAAAATAGATATACCAATAGATAACTTTTTTTAGAAAAACTATCTTTGAAAATACCTATTATACTTAATCCAGTATCACCAATATATATTAAGCAAAATATTGATATTATTATTATTAAGACAACTAAAAATACTTTAGCTATTACCACCAAGATCATCCATAGTATATTTGAAATTTTATATCCAACTAATTCATTAAATGAATAAAACATATTTCTTATGACATCAGTAAACTTAAACATTATTATTCCCGACTTACTTTCTAATAAGTATTCAAGCTTTAATACAAAAATTAAAAATACTATACTAAATATAAAACATATAATTACCAGAAGCTTTTTTCCAAAATTAAATCCTTTATATATAGTAAATGTTTTTTTAACTTCTCCCACAAAATTAATTACATAGCTTTTTATTTTATCTCTAACAACTGGAAAAGTGACACTTAATATAATACAATTTTCACATATCTTACTACTAATCACTAACTCACTATTATTGTATTCTTTAAATAAAATCGTAAAATTTTCCATAACTTTATCAACTGATAAAATTAAAGCAAATAATAACAATATAAATTGAAAATTAAAAATATCAACATAATTAAAATTATTTTTATACATACCTTCGATTGAATTTATTGTACTTACTGAAGCAACAATGGTTGATATACTATATAACAATAATTTTCTCCTACATTTTACATACGGATTGTTTATTCCATAAACATATATAATAAATATAATAATAAATATAATTATCATAATTAAACTAATAAGTACATTATAATTAATATTTTTTATTCCTGAATTTTTCATATAATTGTCTATATTATAGATTAAAAATATTAGTAATATAATCCAACTAAATACATAAAAGGCAAAATTAATTATACATTTTTCCCAACTCAAACCACTAAATACAGAAAGAATTAAAATCTTAATTTTAGAAGCTATATTAAAATTAGTGTCAAATAAATTTTGAAAAGTTATTATAATCATAACAAATAAATAAAATAAAAATATCCATATAGAAGAAATTAATAGAATATTATTAAAAAACATAGAAATTATAAGAGTCAGTAACGTTAATACTATATCTAAAATTAATAAAAAAATTAAGTTTATTAAAACAACATAATGTATCTTTCTTTATGATAATAGCTTATCCATGATTCAAATAAACATAGTATACATAATAGTTCCCTGCTTCCTTTACAATTTATTTTCATTAAAGTCCCCCTAAAATCTGTATCCTTTCAACTGTATTTTTCCTTCAATAAAACAATAAAACTATAAATTAACCTTGTTTATACTATAATTACCATTTTATACCATAAAAGCCAAATTAGTCCCATTAGTTTGGGCAATATCGCCAATTAACTATATTAATGGTAAGATAAAATTTCCTGTTTGGAATATACGAGAAGTAAAGAGAATATTTCAGAATTAAAGGAATGAATACAGTTATGCAAGAAGCTACAATACTGTAAGAGGTACAAAAAGTAACCCGCCCTGACATGACGGAAATCGGGGACAATCGCCTTATTCTACCTGATACTTGTGGACGGTTTAATCTGCATAGTATCAACTCCTTATATAGATCTTCTTTAAGTACAGTATCTATTTTACATTGCCTCCACTATTCCAGCAGCTTAGTCCCCTCAATCCATTCCCTTGTCTCATCAATTCTCTGCTCAAGGGTATACTTGGGCTCCCAGTCAATAAGACTTTTAGCTTTTGAATAATCACATTTCAACTTCATTATTTCACTCTGCGGATGTATGTGTTTTACATGATTTATTTTCACTTTATCATGACATATAATATCTGCAAGTTCATTTATGGTCACATCCCTGCCCGTACCTGCATTTACTATCTGTCCATTTACATTTTGTGAGTACCCTCAGATACGAATTAAAATGATTCTGGAAATGAGATCGTGACTCGCTTCCAGAATCATTTATATCAAACTTTACATATTATTTTTAAATACGAATTAGTATCCATAAATATACAGTGGCTCAGGACTTCCAATGTTAGTTGCAGGTAAAATTACATAACCGGTAGAGGAATCCTGATACCATAACAAGTATATCTGCGCATAATCATATATATGACCATTTACTGAAGTTTCTACGCCACGAGCCACCGGTGAAGCTGCTGTAAAATTGAAATTTCCATTAATATCTGTACTTGAAGTCTTAGATACTGTAGTTAAATCCTGGTTATATCCGTCCCAAGCTGGGTCATAAACTGCAACTGCAATATTAGCGTTAGATACAGGATTACCCGAAGAATCCAGAAGTTTTCCTGAAATATTAAAATTAGTGTTAGTATCATGTATATAATAGTGATAACCCTCATTCCAATTGACTTTACCTAGTCCAATGTTTACATCAGAAAACTCACTACCTGTCCTTATAGGAAATACTTGAAATGTAAATGGGTCTGATACAACATTTTGATCAGTTGATTGTAATATCACATTATAATTTCCCGGATCTAATGTTTGTGTAGTTAAATAAGAATTTTGCCCCGCTGGATAATTAACAGCAGTGATACTATTGTTATTTGAATTTAATAAGGTCACCGTAATATTTTCACCTATTGGGCAGTCTAACATAATATTATAACTTTCAGGTAATAAAGCTGTGAAATTATAAATAGTAGGAGTTAAAGCACTTAAAACGCCTGAAGCTTTTACAGTAGAGCTTGAGTTTACTACATAAGAAACATCATTTAAGATAAATTGATAGTTACTGCCTGTCGCAGGGCTAGTTGGAATAATTCTAAGAAAATAATAACCTGAAGCACCATTAGCACTATAATTAATATTAAGTGTTCCCGAATCCGTGTCAGAAGCAACAGGAACCAACGTGCTTAAATCACTTTGAAGTTGATATAACACTGCAATATTTTGTTGATCGGATGCTTGTTTTAACATAAAATTGATTAAACTATTATCTTTTGCTGAAAAGTAATACCAATTTTCGACATCATCACCACTAATATAATCTCCTAATGTTTGTCCAAATAACGAACTATCTACATAGCAGGCTGTATCCGGTGAATTGTTTCCAACCGCTTTAGGAGTAGTGCTTGATTTATTTTTGTCTGTAAATAATTTTGGACTATGGAAATTAAATTTACCTAAGGTTAAAGATTTTTGTGGTAAAGATGAAGTTAGCTTTGTTTGAGCACTAATTTTAATGGGTTGTGTTTTACCAAAATTTTGAAGTGTACTGATATTACTAGCAAAAGTCATGGAAGACGTACCAATAATGAGTATACTCACCAATAGAGATGTACCTAGAAATTTTTTTAACTTCATAATAGTTATCCTTTCTTTTATTATTTTTAGTGCAAAATTAATTACTCTTGATTTAGATTGAAGTATGCTATTTATCAAGGATTTAAGATTTCTTTGACACAAAAACAATACTCCCTTGTTTTGGTATAATTGGATCTACGACATCAATATTCATAAAAAGAATACGATTTGTTTGGATAAATCCAACATGGGTATTGATTATCATGTATCATGGAAAATATATTGTTAAAATTAAAAATATGGAAAAATGAATTACATCCTGTTGTTTTTTGATATATTTTTCAAGTTTCATTCACTCCACATACTGTTTCTAATGGTTTTCCATAAGTTATTTTAAGCTAACTTTATTTTTAATTATAAATAAATTGTAACATTTTCCATTTTATAAGTCAATATAACTTTGTAATTACTTCAAGGCAAACGCATGAAAAGTAATATTTTATTTTCTAAGAAGTGTATATTAAATTTTCACAGTTTTTAACATAAATTAAAAGAGATATTTTTAAATAGCCAGATAGTCCTTATTATAGGATATATCCCGTGACATCAAAAATAAGCTCAATCTTATTAGGCTAAAAATGTGTTTTTACAACCAGTTCAAGAAAAGTTTCATCTGTCATTACCTTAACTCTTTTTCTTGAACCACTCATTGCTTTTCTCGTCAGTTTTGACTTGACCTATGACTATTCTGTATTTGCTGGCCCAAGCATTGACTATGTGAATTGGTGATTTTTCCCCATCCATATTACGTGCTCCGCACACTATTTTGCCGTCCAATTGCTACGATAGATCCTTTTAGACTTGCTGATATTTCACCTATCCATTTCATGAAAGTATTCTGGAATTCCCTTGAATCAATCCATTCAAAAACTCTCTGCATAGTATTATGAGAAGGTATACCATAAGGCAAATAAGGATATTTTTTGAAAAAGCTGCTCCCGTCATTTGCAAAATCTTCTATGGCAACCCATCTATTGTAGTTTGCCAGTGTACCAACTACAGATATAACTAATATAAAGGAATGTACTCTTTTTTAGTTATTATAGAAGTGTCCCTGCCTGTTTTCAATATATTTCTATCGCTAAAAATGAGTCCCAGCTTCATTTCTCTCTCCAGCTGGAGCCATTATTATCTTTGACTCTTATATTAACCTGAGAACCATCAACAAAAATATATAATCTGCCTTCCTTACGGTATAGCGGTAATTTCTGAGGTGCAGCCTCTTCCAGCTTGTCATAATCTCTACTGGCTCCAATAAATCTTTTTCAAATACCTGCTGTCCTATTTCTTCTGAAGCAATGTGCATCTAAGCTGGACTTACTTACACGTTAGTAAGATTTTTTATAGTTTCAGAAGCTTCTTTGAATGGCATAAGTTGAGATACATATGTTATTACTTCAGTCATACCTTTTGTAATCCTGTGATTGGCCGGTATTTGAAATTGTTCATCTGAAATTCCGTATCCTTTACCGTCTGCAAAATAGGGCATCTCTTTTAACAGGTATATATCTATTCATTGATAATATATGTGTTTCAGCCCCACGCTTCGCGGTAATTAATTTTTTACCACAACTGCAGTATTTATATTAATATCACTTTTACTATCTAAATTAACAAGTTTATCCATAAAATTTACTAGAATACTTTCGGATTTTTTAATGTTTTGTTCTATAATTTTATCACAATTTTTAATCATAGCCCAAGATACCTCCTTATATTTGGGGTTGCAAGGTTATCTTAGACTATTTTTTATGCTTTTCTACCGGAAATTCAACCTTATAATTGTATCTTTATCCATTTTGCTGAAAACACCAAAGCATACAAAATGAATAAAATAGAAAGGAACATAATTGTAGGAAGTCTCCTTGGCGATGGAAGCCTTGCACTCTATGGGAGAAGCAAAAACGCCTATTACAGAGAACACGTATGCAGCAAACAAGTACCCTATAGAAAGTGTAAAGCCCAGATGCTTGAGAACCTTGATTTCAAACTGCTTACAAGCTGCAAAAATCCCCAGTTCCGTTGCCTCAGCAGCAGTATTTACACTGATCTTTACAATATGTTCTATAAAAACAGAGAAAAGATAATCACCCCTGAAAACATATTGCTCCTGGATCACCCCTTAGGACTTGCATGTCTATATATGGATGACGGCTCACTGATTATAGACTCAAGCAAGAAGAAAAATGGCTCCATATATATTTTCCCCAGATATATTTTCCCCAGTATATACATTTACACTCTAAACTTTTCAAGAGATGAAAACCTCATATTGCAAAGCCATATCAAAAAACATTCGATATAAATACAAAACTAAAGAAACGAAAAGATGGCAAGCATTTTTTACTGGAAATAAATAAGAGAAGTGAAATAATAAATTTTATAAAAGCTATAAGCCCCTTTGTGAAGAAAATACCCTGCATGCATTATAAGATCAAGCCAAAGGAAAGATTTGAAGAAAAAAGATCGGAATTAATAAATGAAGGTTATAAAAATATAAACAAGTGGTCTGAAGGCATAACAGAAAACAAATATTCCAAAGAGGAAGAAAACTTTATCATAACATCAAAACGAACTGGAATTTCAGACAAGAAAATTGCATTCCAGTTGGATAGAAGCTATTGGGGAATAGTGGATAAAGTCAGAAGATTAAAAATTGAAAATAGAATTTAAGTACAATTTTTTCTGCTCTTCCTATATAAAGCTTTAATCTGTGATGCCAGATTACTGAGTTTATGATTTAATTTTTCTACTCCCAGTTTATTTAAATTGGAGTCCTGTAACTTTTGTACAAACTCTTTCATGATAAAAAGTTTTTTATCAATAATGTCAAGCATACTCAATCTGTACTTTATCCACTGCAATTCCTCATATGCATCAGTTTTATTAGTCATATTTATATAATATGGAAGCAATTCTCACAGCTTCAGGAATATCTTCTTCCTCGCTTACTGAAAACTCATACCACTCAAAACCTCCGCTAAACCTATTTCCTTTATTATCAAGCTCCAATATACGTGAATGTATAGGTACACCATCTGTTCTTACAAAAACATCAATAACATTAAATTGAGGTTTTAGAGTAAGCATGAAATAGTTCTGACTTTTTCTTCCTGTGGTATATGGTTTTTCAAGCCTGAAACCAATACTCTCCATATCCTTGACATAAGGTTTCTTATTACAGGAATATTCAGAAACAGCAATGGCCAGTTTAAAAAATAAATCCTGCAGATAATCACTGCATTTATCAAATACATTAGAAAATTCAGGACAATGAATCATTTCATCTTTTATTCTTTCTTTTGATAATTGTATTTCAATGTCACCCCTTTAATAAAATTTTATTTGAAACTTGCTATAAATAATTCACCTTCAATTTTAGGTATGCATGGTAAGCTTTTTTGATACATCTAACATACCTTCTTCAACTTTTAATATATTTCTCTTACTTTCTTCAATAATTGCTTTAAATATACTTTCTACTTTTTTATTATCTTCATACTCTTTATCTAAAATATCAATTTTTTTACCTTTTTAAAATAAGTAAGCCATTTTGCTTTTATATCTTCAATTTTTTTAGCCCCTTGAGTGTTTTCAATAGCATTTCTTAATATCTCTCTAATTTTTCGATCTCCCGGTGCTATAGTTGCTTGCAAAATAATTTCTTTACTTTTAACAGCAGTACCGTACTTAATCTCAAAGAGAAAGCTTTCCTTTAATTTCCATCTTCCTTCACCTGTTCCTGTATTAGGCATAGGAAGTTCTTTTAATTTTTTTGTTAAAAAACGAGTAATTCCCTTGCCCTGTGATCCTAAATCATAACCTTTTTCTGATAAAATTTTTTCAACAATATTGGCTATCTCAGAAGTTCTATCAGACTTATTTTCAAATATGAAATCCAATGCCTCTTTATGACTTGAATATATTCTCTTAGCAAGTTCAACACTTTCTCCCTCTTTCATGATATCACTCCTAATAATTAAAATATAATCTTCTAAATAATATCGTACTTTTTCTGAATAGGTTCATTAAGTTCCAGTTCCAATCTTTCCAAATCCGAATCTTTTATTAATTTGCTTATATTATTTTTAATGTCTTTATCCAATTATTAATCACGACCCTCTATAATTACATTTATGAATATGAATTGAAGAAATATTCACTCTAGAAATGCAAAATTTACATTTTATAATAAGCAGGAGGCTTCATAACTTATTTACTGTAGTTTCCCCCTTTTCTACTTATAAGACTATATTAACAAATCCTCATCATCATTTTCAAATGCACGCGAAACTTGTGCTATGCCTTTTAACGGACTTTCTTTAACTATACCTTCAATACTATCTAACGCTTGACAAACTACAGTATCTCTTCCATCATCCAATGCCCTTTCAACAACATCAAACATCTTATCAACGGTATTTTTTCTAAAATTATATTCTTTTTCAAATACCTCTAATAGAACTTCCTTTTTTGCATCTAATTTTTTAAGATATTTAAAAAGATCACTCTTTATGGCCATTCTTTTAGTTGTTTCCTGCTCTTTTGTTATTTCATATTCTTTTTTACTTTTAATTAGCATTTTAATTATATCAATATATTCCAAACTATTGTAATTTGAATTTTTTCTTTTTACTTCTAATATATCTTTACTTTTAGATTCTGCCATTTTATTGTACCTCTTTAATCTTGGTATCATTATTTATACTTTTTACAATATCTGCAGATTCCTTACTTACATTATTATCAGGATCAAGTATTCTAACAGAAATTATCTTTTTCATCTGCCTTAAAAAATATGCTGCCATACATATTTTTGATCTATCTGGATAAATATTCTTTTAATATCTAACATATTACCCCTCCAAAAATAATATATAATTAAGTTCTATATATTTCCTGCTGAAATTTGAATATTTTCTATGATTTTTAAATTCTTTCCTTTCTCACTGTTTCAATAAATCTAAAATCCTACCTGGAATTTGATTGGATTGTGATAATAAAGATTCTGCCACCTGTTCAAGAATACTGTTTTTGCTCATTTCCATAACTTCTTTTGCCATATCAGTATCTTCAATTTTAGATTCTGAAGAAATTAAATTTTGATAATAGCTTGATATATTATTGGAAATATGCTCAAGTGAATTTTGATAAGCTCCTATTTTAGAACGTTCTGATGATACCTTATTAATTGCATGATCAATTTTGTCCATAGCATTCTGTGCACCTATTCTAGTTGAGACATTAATATCGCTAATTCCCATTGCATTCGTTCTTACATCAGAAATCTTAATTGAAAAGTTATTCAATGCATTGGCTCCTACTTGGAACCTGATGTCTTTTCCCTGTTCTATATTGCATCTTTTCCTGGTTCTATATTTATCAACAAAGATGAAACTGAATTTCCACTTATATCATCAATAGTATGTTCAGTACCATTTTCATTATGAGCTAGTCTTAAATTATTGCCTGAATATGATGCGGTAATATTTACTTCTAAAACTGTTAGCTGATCATTTATCTCAGTTATAAGCTCGCTGATGTATGTACTCCAGCATTCAACATTATTGATTTCCATACTCCGTCAACCTTAAGGTTCAAAATATCATTGACTCCCTCGGTTATTGTTAGACCTGACGATAAGTTTACATTTCCCGTTATAGATGCCGCAAATCCCGTGCAATTTCCAGATATCGTTCCTGAAGAGTCTATACTTTGCCATGCTGGATATTCAATTTTATCCATAAGTGTACCCCTTGCATTTCCTCCAACATTTCCAAAAGTATGAGTTCCTTCGCTTTCATATATGGCAAAATTTACAGCTCTCTTGGGATCTGTTTCGTTACCTTGGACACCAACTATATAAGTTTTTACATTTAATCCGGCATTAGTAAATGCATCATTTAGTGTTTTGGCAAGATCCGACTCGCCGCCAGCTGTAAGTGTTGAATATGTACCTGATGCAATTGTAATACTATGATTAATGCCATCAATATCAAAAGTCAATGTATCATTGTTTCC
>Ga0334882_1003063_pt1 | contig 15894 bp, 15 predicted proteins | sample GraSluR1_MG_5_FD_207226 | JGI IMG/M metagenome (GOLD analysis project Ga0334882, IMG submission 207226) | Sludge microbial communities from methane-producing bioreactor in Wageningen University, Netherlands - Granular Sludge_15_04-R1 | ecosystem: Engineered > Bioreactor > Anaerobic >... | reverse complement strand
ACCGCGATCACCACGAGGTCGGCGTCCCGGGCGGCCCGGATGTTGGCGTCCGGGTCGTTGTCCATGGCGTCGACCCGGAAACCGGTGCTCCGCAGGGCGGTTGCGCTCCGTACGCTGCGGGTGGTCAGGGTGACCTGCAGGTCGTCCGACCGCCCGGCCGCGAGACCGCGGGCGAAGGATCCACCGATCGAGCCCGCTCCCAGTACGGCGACACGGGTTGGCAGATATGTCATACGAAACTCCTTCAGACAATGACGACAGGATGGCGGCCCACAAGCGGGTCGCTGGGGTGTGTCGCGTCGGTGCTCAGTCCTCGGGTCCGTCGGTCCCGGAGAGGCTCTCGGCCAGCCGGTCGGCACTCGCGACGATGTGTGTCCGGAGCTCGGCCTGGACGTCGTACGGGGTGCCGCGCTCGATCGCGCTGAGCAGTCGTCGGTGCATGTCGACGTCGATCACCCGGGTCTGCTGCTGGATGCGGACCATGTGCGAACTGATCTGATGGGCGATCGGCGGCCAGAACTCCATCAGGAACGCGTTCCCCGCCCCGAGCCAGATCCGGCGATGGAACTCCAGGTGGGCCGAGTACTCGTCCTCCGGGTCGCTGCGGGCCTGCGCGTCGACCAGGTCGTCCACCGCCTCCCACAGGGCGGCGACGGCCCGCGCGTCCCGGTGTTCGTTGATCCGCCGTGCCCCGATCAGCTCCAGTGGGAAGCGTGCCTCCGCGACCTGGCGGACCGTGTCGGCGTTCAACTCGGCGACCCGGGCGCCCTTGTACGGGTCCCGGGTGAGGAGCCCCTCGTGCACGAGCTCCTGCACCGTGTCACGGACCGTCGTCCGACTGACCCCCAGGAGCTCGATCAGCCGACTCTCGGTCAGACGCTCGCGGGGTGAGAAGGCGCCGGTGATGATCATCGTGCGCAGTCTCGCCACCGCGGCGTCCCGCAGGGTCCCGCTCCCACCGGTCATTGCGTCGCCCCCGGCATCGGTGTGGCGGGGGACGGGTGACGGCATGGGCCTAGTCTGTCGCACGTACGACCGCGGCCGGGCGATCGACCGGCCGCACGTCGAGGCAGTCGGCGTCGATGTCGGAGATCGTCCGGGCTCCGAGGAAGCCCATCGCCGTCGCGAGCTCCTCGCGAAGAAAGCCGACGGCCTCCTCGACGCCCGGTTGCCCGCCCGCTGCCAATCCCCACGCGGCCGCGCGGCCGATGCCCACGGCTGCGGCGCCGAGACCGAGGTATTTGGCGACGTCCCCTCCGCGTGCCACCCCGCCGTCGGCGAGCACGGTGGCGCGACCGGCCACGGTGTCCACGATGCGGGGGAGCACCTCGGCGACCCCGGGCTGCGCGTTGAACTGGCGCCCGCCGTGGTTGGAGACCAGCAGGCCGTCCACCCCGGCGTCGATCGCGAGCTGCGCGTCCTCGGGCGTCATCACCCCCTTGAGGACCAGACGCCCCTTCCACCGGCGCCGGATCCGGCGGACGTCCTCCCAGCACAGGTGGGGGTTCTCCAGCTGGTGCAGGTACGACTTCATCTGCCGCATCGGGACCGGGTGGTCGATGGTGGCCAGCCCGAGGCCAGCGGAGCGGAGGTAGCCGGCGAGCCAGCCCAGCTTGACCGCGTGGCTGGCGACGTCCCGCAGCGGCATCCGCGGCGGGAGCCGATCCAGACCGTGCTGCAGGTCCAGGTCCCGCTTGTCGTAGAAGGCCACGTCGCCGGCCAGCACCAGCACCTCGGCCCCACTCTGCTCGGCGACGTCGAGGTGGTGGGACACCTGGTCGGGGTCGGACCACACCGAGACCTGGGCCCAGACCCGTGGCCCGGCAACCTCGACGATGTCCGGCAGGGGGACGCCGGACCAGGCGCTGTGCACGAAGGCCACGCCGTTCGACGCCGCCGCCCGGGCGACGGCGAGATCGCCGCCCGGATGGAAGAAACCGAGCAGACCCATCGGAGAGACGAAGAGCGGCAGGGCCAGATCGACGTCCCACAGCCGGATCGACGTCTGCGGGGTGCCGACGCCGGCAAAGATCCGCTGGCGCAGCCGGACGGCGGCCAGCGCCTCCGCGTTGGCGGTGACACTGCGCCCGTCCTGGGCCCCGCCGCAGATATAGTCGTACAGCGACCTCGGCAGGCGACGCCTCGCCGCCGCCTGCAGGTCGGGGACGCTGACGATCCGGCTCATCGGGACACCTCCGTGAGGACGGCGTCGGTCGCGGCCAGCAGCCGGTCCACATGCACCTCGGTGTGGGAGTAGTTGAGCTTGCCGCTCTTCCAATTCACCGGGGTGACGAGGATGTCGTGATCCTCCAGCAGTCCGGAGCGGATCCGGACCAGCAGGTCCCGGTCGTGCCGCAGGGAGTCGCGGTAGTCGTGCACCTCACCCTCGAGCAGGAACGGGAACCAGACGGAGCCGATGCCGGTCACTGTGGCGTCGATCCCATGGGAGGTGTAGAGCTCCTGCAGTCCGGCGCGGAGTCGTGCGCCGAGGCGGTCGAGCTGGGCGTGGACGGGTTCGCGATCCATCTTCTCCAGCACCGCGATGGCCGCGGCGGCCATCGCCGGGTGGCCGTTGTAGGTGCCGCCCATGTAGACCGTGCCACCGGGCACGTTGCTGAACGCATCCATCACGGCCGCCGTGCCGCCGATGCCCGCGATCGGGTAGCCGTTGCCGATGGCCTTGCCGAAGGTGGTGAGGTCGGGGTCGACCCCGACCAGGCTCTGGTATCCGCCGACGGCGACCCGGAAGCCGGTGATCAACTCGTCGAACACCAGCAGCGCACCGTGGGCAGTGGCGATCCGTCGCAATCCTTCGAGGAAGCCGGGCTGCGGCAGGATCCCACCGGCCGAGCTGAGGATCGGGTCGACCAGGATGGCCGCCACCTGCCCCTCATGGCGGGTCAGCTGTGCCTCGACGTCATCGAGGTCGTTCCAGGTGGCGACGAGGGTGTCGGCCACGGCACCGGGCAGGACGCCGGTGCTGGGCAGGTACGTGGTGCCGAGGCGGGAGGCGGGGGTGCCGGTGTTGACCAGGACGCTGTCGTGCCAGCCGTGGTAGGCGCCCTCGAACTTGAGGATCTTCGGTCGGCCGGTGACGGAGCGGGCCACCCGGATCGCGAGGTAGGTCGCCTCCGACCCGGTGTTCACCAGCAGCACCTTCTCGATCGAGGCCACCCGATCGATGATCATGTCGGCGAGGGTGACCTCGGCGTCGGTCACCCCGTAGCCCGGGTTGTCGAGGCGGCGGGCGGTCTCGGCGACGGCGCGGTCGACGTCGGGGTCGTTGTGGCCCAGGACCGTGGCGCCGTACGCGCTCTGGAAGTCGAGGATCGTACGCCCGGTGTCGGTGGAGACGTACGGTCCGCTGCTGCCGGTGATCACGAACCGGTCGCTGCCCGGCGAGACCCGGATCGCGCTGTTGACCCCACCGGGGATGACCTCCTTCGCATGGGTGATCAGCGGGACTGTCATCGTCACTCCTTCCTCTCTCGGCTCGGTGATCCGACCGGAGTGGCCAGGGGCCACCGTGTCCGACCGGCGCGGACGTTCCCGCGACAGGTCGCACGCTAGCAGTGTCGTATGACAATCTGATGTTCAGCATTGTCATGATCACCACATGATCGAAATACTGCTGACACCTTGAAGCCTCCTGCATATGGGTCAATGAGGGGTGCTTTCGGAGACCTGATACATCGCGAGGTGCGCCAGGCGGGTTCGATAATTGTGTGACAAAGGAGAAGATGATGAGGATTGCGGTACCCGAGCAGCAGTTCGCCGAGCGGTTGCGGGGCCTGGTCGCTCGGGGGACGGACATCGTGGTCTGGGACCCGTCGGATCCGGCCTCCTCGACGCCGGCCGGCCCGGTGGAGGTCGTGCTCCTCCCCGACACCGTGGAGCCGACCGTCGTGCGTCGGCTCGGCGACCTCGAGGGTCTGCTGGCGGTCCAGCTCCAGTCCGCGGGCTACGACCACATCGCGGGCAACATCCCACCAGGGGTCACCGTGGCCAACGGGCGGGGTGTCCACTCCGACGAGACCGCCGAGTGGGCGGTCGGCCTCACCATCGCCTGCCTGCGCGGCTTCCCGCTGTACCTGCGCAACCAGGGGGATCGGATCTGGCGGGTCGACACCGGGCGGGACTTCCTCGCCGGACGCAACGTTCTGGTGATCGGTGCGGGGTCGATCGGCACCGAGATCGTCAACCGGCTGGTCCCGTTCCGGGTGACGGTGACCCAAGCCGCCCGGACCGCCCGGGACGGGGTGATCGCGGTGGGTGACGCCATCGACCGACTGCCGGAGTACGACGTCGTGATCCTCATCGTGCCCCTGACATCGAGCACCCGGGGGCTCGTCGACGCGGCGTTCCTGACGCGGATGAAGCAAGGGGCTCTCCTGGTCAACGTCGCTCGCGGCGGCGTCGTGGACACCGGCGCGCTGGTGGCGGCCTGTGCGTCCGGGCGGATCTCCGCCGCCCTGGACGTGACCGATCCCGAGCCATTACCGTCCGACCATCCCCTCTGGGAGACCCCGAACGTCGTCCTCACCCCGCATGTGGCCGGTGAGCAGACCCGCTATTCGCAGGACATTGCGCTGCGGCTGGTCGCCGCCCAGGCCGAGGCTCTGCAGACCGGGGCCACCATCGCGAATGTGGTGGCCGGCCCCGCCGGGCACCCGATCGCGGTGTGAACCGCCCGCAGTCTCAGACCCAGCCGGCGTACGGCCGTTGGGTGACGGCGTTGCGCAGCCAGCGGACCAGGGTGGTGAAGTCGAACACCGGCAGCGACACCGCCGCTTGGATCGCTGCGGCGTACGGCGGCAGGTCGCTGCACTCCAGCAGCACTGCGCCGACGGCCGGGTCCGCGCACAGTTCCCGGGCCAGTGCCACCACCTCGTCGCGAACGCCCTCGTTGTCGAAAGATCCCCGGCCCTCCAGGATGGCGGAGAACTGCGGGGCGTCCTGCAGCCCACCGATGACCAGCCTCGAGGTGTCGGTCACGCCGCACGAGGCCAGCAGCTCGGGGGCCAGCGAGGAGGAGTCCGCCGTCAGCACCGCGATCCTGCGACCGGGCATCAGGGACGAGATCCACGGGATCTGGACCAGGGACGAGAGGGCCACCGGCACCTGCATCTTGGCGGCGATCTGTTGGTGGTAGCGGCCGAAGAAGCCGCACGCCGACGAGATGGCCCGCACCCCGGCCTCCTCGAGTTCGCGACAGGCCTCGAGGACGATGTCGCTCACGTCGACCCGATCCGGGCCGAACAGCGCCGGGATGTCCAGGCCCCTGACCGGCTTGAGCAGGACGGGGAAGTCCCAGGTCGAGGCGTTGACGACGTTGCCGGGCACCATCGGGTACCAGACGTCCTCGATGTAGATCACGCCGACCGGGTAGCCGGCCACGACCTGGGCGGGGGCCATCGAGACCTCGCCGATCGGGGCCCCGGCGGCCAGGTAGCCGTACGGCAGGGTGACGCTCATCGCCGCACCCCGAATCGTGCCGGCGAGAACGCGGCGTACGCCTCCGGGGCGGTGCCCTCCATCAGGGCACGCAGCACCTTGGCCGTCGGCGGGGCGTAGGTGAGCCCGAGCATGGCGTGACCGGTGGCAACGTACGTGTTGTCCCAACCGGGCAGCAGCCCGATGATCGGGACCCCGTCGGCCGACATCGGTCGCAGGCCCGCCCAGCCGGGCCGGACGTCGTCGAGCGGCGCGTCCGGGTAGACCGCGCGCACGTCCCGGAGCAGCCCGTCGATGACCCGACCGCTCACGGTCGGCTCCGCCTGGCCGATGATCATCCCGCTGGAGGCCCGCAGCCCCCGGTCGAGCGGGGTGATCGCGATGTGTGTGGTGTCGGTCATCACCGACGTACGCGGCCGTCGGGTCGGGTCGTCGATGTGCACGTCGACCGAGTAGCCGCCGCCGGAGCGGACCGGCACCCGGGCGCCCAGCCGAGCCGCGAGGCCGCGGGAAGCGACGCCGGCGGCGATGACCACCTGATCGGCATCGAAGCTGCCCTCGGAGGTGACTACCGAGGAGACCTTGCCGCCGGCGGTGGCGAAGTCGAGGACCTCGGTGTGTTCCCGCAGGGTGCCCCCGCCGGCCGTGATGCTGGCGACCAACGCCTTCATCAGGGATTCGGGCTCGACCTGCAGGTCGGCCGGCGCGTAGTAGGCGTACGAGATCTCCGGCGCCAGCCCCGGATCGACCTCGTGGACGGCCTCGGTGCCCTCGAGCACCCGGATCCGGCTGCGGATCTCCGGGAAGTCGTCGAAGAGCCGCACGCCTGCCTCGAAGGATTCCCGGGTGGTGAAGGTGTGCATCGAGCCGCCGGTGTGCTGCTCGAAAGAGAGACCCTCGTCGGCGTATTCGGCGAACCCGTCCAGCACCATCCTCGTCAGGGTGTCCTGGGCGACGGTGCCGGCGGCGAAATTGCTCTTCGTGGTGGCCCGGGCCATCCGCAGCAGGAACCCCAGGTAGCCGGGGGAGAACTGTGGCCGGATGGTGATCGCCTGGCTTCCGGTGACGATCGACCGGGCGGCGACGCCGATGGTGCCGGGGGCCGGCACCGGGAAGGACAGTACGGAGGTGACCAGTGCCGCGTTGCCGTGCGAGGGCCCCTGACCGTACGCCCCGGCATCCAGCACCGTCACCTCCTGGCCGGCCCGGAGGAGCTCGTGGGCGGTGGCGAGGCCGACCACGCCCGCCCCGATGATGACCGTACGCATCACTCCTGCCCTCCCACGTACGCGGTGACGAGCATCTCGATCCGGTAGCCGGGCAGTGTCGCGCCGAGAGTGGCCCGGGGCGGGTAGGGGGCGGGCACGATCTTCTTGTAGGTGGCGTCGAAGCCCTGGAAGTCCTGTTCGATGTCGTCCAGGAAGACCTGCACCTGGACGAGATCGGACAGGCTCGAGCCGGCTGTGGCCAGGATCGACTCGAGCAGTTCGAAGGCGTACGCCGTCTCCTCCTCGATCGTCCCGCCCCGGACGAAGCCGGTCACCGGGTCGTGGGCGGTGATGCCCGAGGTGAAGAGCAGATCGCCGACCACCTTGCCGTGGCTGTAGGCCGCCACGGTCTCTCCTGCAGAGATCACACGAGGGTTCATCGTTCCTCTTGTCCGTTGTTGACAGTTATCTGTTGATGACGGCTATCTGTTGATGACGGCAGAGAGGAATTCGCGGGTCCTCTCCTGGGTCGGGTTGCTCATCACGACCTCGGGGACGCCCTCCTCGAGGATGGCGCCGTCCTCCATGACCACCAGGTGGTCGCCGATCGTGCGGGCGAAGTTCATCTCGTGGGTGACGACCATCATCGTCATGCCGGACATCGCCACTTCCTTCATGACGTTGAGCACGCCCTGGGCAAGCTCCGGGTCGAGGGCGCTGGTCGGCTCGTCGAAGAGCATCACCTGCGGTTCCAGGGCCAGGGCGCGGGCGATGGCGACGCGCTGCTGCTGCCCGCCGGACAGCTTGGCGGGGTAGGCGGACTCCTTGGTCGCGAGCCCGACCCGGTCCAGCAGCTCGAGGGCGCGGGTGCGGGCCTCCTCCAGACTGCGCTTCAGGACCCGACGCTGCGGCAGGACGATGTTGTCCAGGACAGTCATGTGCGGGAACAGGTTGAAGGACTGGAAGACCATCCCGACATTGCGCCGCAACTGCAGCAGCTCCTGCCTCGCCTGGGGGCGGCCGCCTTCCAGGTACTGGCCGGCGACGACCATGTTGCCGCCATCGGGCACCTCGAGCAGGTTGACGCAGCGCAGCAGCGTGCTCTTCCCGGCACCACTCGGTCCGATGATGGAGCAGACCTCACCCTCCTTCACCCGCAGCGTGACTCCTTTGAGCACCCGGTGCCCGGCGAAGTCCTTCGTGATCCCGGACAGCTCGATCGCGTACGGGGCGCGCGCGGCGGGCTGCTTGCCGGTGCGGGGGCTCTGGGCCTCGTTGGTCTCGTCCATGCTTCACTCCTGGCTCGGTGGTGACGGATCGGTCCGTCCGTGGCCCCGGCCCGCGGACCGGGACCATGGAGGCGCGGACGTGAGGGTTCAGCTGCCCAGCAGGTAGCTCTCGCCGACCTCGGTCTGCTTGGGATCGATGCCGTGCTTGGTGAAGATCTCGGCGAGCTTGCCGTTCTTGTGCAGGGTGGCGATGTCCTCGTTCAGGGCCGTGCCGAGGGCGGTGTTGCTCTTGGGGTACGGCAGTGTGGTCTGGGCCGGCTTCTCGGAGGCTCCGATCCTCGCGTCGGGCTGTGCGGTGCCCACCTTCCATTCGGTGCCGTTCTCCTTGGCGTGGAAGGCTCCGGCGGGGATGGAGTCGATGCCGACGTCGATCCGGCCGGCCTTGAGATCGGCCCACATCTCCACGTTCGACTTGTAGATCTTGAGGTTGTCGCCCATCACCTTCTTCAGGTCGGCGACCCACAGGTAGCCGTCGACCGTGCCCACCTTGCGGGTGATGATCGTCGGCATGTCGGTCACCCCGTCCTTGGAGATGATCCCCATGCCGTCGAAGTACATGGCGTCGCTGAGCCCGACGACCTGGGCACGGGTCGTCGTGCGGTAGTAGTCGCCGATGGCGATGTCCGCCCGGCCGGACTGGACAGCGGGGATCGCCCCGCTGTAGTCGACCTGTGAGTACGTCGGGGTGAGGCACTCCATCGCCGCGATCTCCTGGGCGATGTCGACGTCGATGCCGGAGGGGGTGCCACCGGTGAGGGTGACGAAGGGGGCGAAATCGGGAGCGGCGACGGTGAGTTTGCCGGATGACACCGTCGAGAAGGTGTGGGTGGGCTTGCAGTCGCCGGCGGCGGCCGACTGCCCGCCGCCGGAACCGGCGGAACAGCCGGTGAGGAACATGCCGGCCAGGACTGCGCCGGCGACGAGGACCTTCGAAGGATGAGGGGACATGGCGTGGCTCCTTGTTCGGGTTGCAGGGGGTGGGCGAGGGGGGCTAGTGACGAAGGGACAGGCGCCGCTCGACCCGGCTGGTCAACCAGCTGGACGGAACGGTGATGGCGGCGTACATCAGGCCGGCGAGCCCGAAGATCTCCAGTGACCGGAAGGTCATCGAGCTGATGCCGTACGCCTGGGCGGTGAGTTCGCTCACCGTGATCGAGTAGGTCAGCGACGTCGCCTGGAAGATCTGCACGGCGAAGCCCATCAGGGACGGGAGGGCCACCCGCATGCCCTGTGGGATGACGATGAAGCGCAGCACGTCGGTGGTCGGCATCGCCAGGGCGTGGGCCGCCTCGATCGAGCCGGGGCTGACCGCTTTGAGACCGCCGCGGATGTACTCGCCGGTGTAGGCGGCGGTGGTGAAGGTCAGGCCGATGACGGCACTGACGAGGGCTTCCGGGGTCCAGTGCAGGATCGGCAGGCCGAAGTAGACGACATAGAGGATGACGAGGGCCGGTGCCCCCCGTCCGGTCTCGACCAGCCCGATGCTGAGCCAGCGCAGCGGCCGGGGTGGTGCTGTGACCCCCAGGGCGAGCAGGAGCCCGAGGGGTAGTCCGAGGAGCAGGGACAGTAGCGTGAGCTGCACCGAGACCCCGAGGCCCGCCAGCATCTGCGGGAAGTTCTCGGCCCAGAACTGGAATGTCGTGGTCATTAGGCGGCCGCCCGGTTCATGCGATTCTCCATTCCGCGCGCCGCCAACCCCAAGGGGACGGAGATCGCGATATAGACCGCGGCCGCGACGAAGAACATGTAGATCCCGTCGGGGGATATCCGGGCGTACGAGGTGGCGGCGTACACCATTTCTGTGACGCCGATCACCGAAGCGATGGAAGAATCTTTGAGCAGGCCGATGAAATAGGTCGTCAGGCCTGGCAGCATCGACTGCAGTGCCTGTGGCGAGATGATCCGGGTGAAGGTGGTCCAACCGCCGAGTCCGAGTGCCGCGGAGGCTTCGAACTGTCCTCGATGGACCGCCAGCAGGCCGCCTCGGAAGATCTCCGCCAAATAGGCCGAGGAGACGATGCCCAGACCGATGATCGCCGCGGTCAGCGGATCCAGCAGCACGTGCATCGCCGGCAGGCCGAAGAAGATGAACAACAACCACACGATCGGCGGGATGCCGCGCGCCAGGTCGATGACGAACTGGGCGGTGACCCTGATCGGGGTGATCCTCGTACGCCTTGCGAACACCAGAGGAATTGCCAGGACGAAGCCCAGCGCAAACGCTCCGGCGGTGACAAGGAATGTGTACGGGATGGCCAAGAGAATGGCATTCAGGCCTTGCACATTCACCTCCCTGATTCCGTTTCTTCCAACTGAAGAAAGGCTATCGGGAAGGTGCTTCGGGCAGTTTACGTGGGGTACCTCGAGGGTTGCTCTTGTGTTACAGTGACGACGGTTTCAGCATCGCCTTGATCGTGGTGCGACGATCCATGAGATCATACGCATCCGCGGCCTTCTCGAGGCCGGCGATCGAGGTGAAAACTGCACCTGGATGGATTTCGTCGCCGAGGACTTTCTCCAGCAGGTCCGGCAGGTAGTGGCGGGCCGGGCACATACCACCGGACATGGTGATGTTGCGCCCGAAGAGCTGGGCCAGGTCGATGGTCACGCCGTGCGGGAGCCCGACGTAGCCCACCGAGCCCCCGGGGCGGGTGACGGCGAGCGCCGTGGCGAACGACGCCGACGATCCGACACACTCGATCACCCGTCGGGCCCCGCGTCCGCCGGTCAACTCGTGGATCGCGGTGACGGCGGCCTCTCCCCGCAGGGACAGGAAGTCGTCAGCACCGAGCGATCTCGCGAGGTTCTCCCGGTCGGCGTGGGTGCCACCCAGCACGATCACCCGTTCGGCGCCGGCCAGGCGCGCCGCGGTCACTGCGCACTGACCGACGGCGCCGTCACCGACCACGACGACGGTGTCACCCGGTCCGACGCCGGCGCTGGTCACTGCGTGCAATCCGGTCGGCATCACGTCGGCGAGGGTCAGCAGGTCCGGCAGCATGGTGGGATCGGGGGCGGCACCGCCTGATCCCACCCGCACCAGCGTGCCGTCGGCCTGGGGTACCCGGACGTACTCGCCCTGTCCGGCGTCGAGGACCTCCCGGCCCCAGAACCCGCCGTGCAGACAGGACGAGGTGAGCCCCTCGGCGCAGAACTCGCAGCATCCGTCGGAGTAGCGGAACGGCGCGACGACCCAGTCCCCGACGGCCAGACCGGTGACGGAACTCCCCAGGGCGACGACACGGCCGAGGAACTCGTGTCCGATCCGGGCCCCCGGCGAGACCGACGCCTGCCCGCGATAGGTCCACAGGTCCGAGCCACAGACCGCGGCCGCCTCGACCTGGACGACGGCGTCACTCGGCTCCTCGATCCCGGGGTCGGGGACTGTCTCGACCGAGACGTCGTAGGGACCGTTGAAGACGACCGCTCTCATCGCCTCCTCACCCGACCTTCGGCGTGGCGGCCGCATCGAGCGTGTTCACCTGGTTGTCCGGGGTCCGCCCGTCCACGAGACGCTGGACGAGTTGGGACAGGGCGATCCGCCGGCCGTCGGCGAGGGACTGTTCGGAGACGAAGGCGGCGTGCGGGGTGACCACGACGTTCTCCAGCCCGAACAGGTCGGACTGCTCAGCATCCTCGTCCTCGATCACGTCGACGGCGGCGCCGGCGATCCCGCCGGTACGCAGCGCCGCCACCAGGGCCGGCTCGTCGACAACCGCGCCACGGGCGGTGTTGATGAGGTAGCCGGTGGGCTTCATCAGCTCCAGCTCGCGGGCGCCGATCAGGTGATGGGTCTGTGGCGTCAGCGGGGTATGCAGGGAGACCACATCGGAGGCCCGGAGCAGCTCGTCGAGGGTGTCGACCTTCTCCACGCCGTACTCCGCCAGATACTCTGCGGTCTTGGTGGGGGCGAAGACGACCACCCGCAGGCCGATGGCCTTCAGCATCGGGACCATCAGTCTGGGGATGCTGCCGAAGTAGACCAGGCCGATCGTCCGGCCCGAGAGGCGCTGCGGCATCGGTCCGAGCAGCGGGTCCCAGTGGCCGGCCCGGACGCTGCGGTCGAGGAAGCTGATCTTGCGGACCAGGTCGATCAGCATGCCCACGGTGTGCAGGGCGACGTCCTCGGAGCAGAAGCCCGGGGTGTTCGTGACCGCCACGCCGTGGTCGCTCGCGGCCGCCAGGTCGACGTTCGACACGCCGATCGCCTGCAGCGAGACGACCTTGAGCCGGGGCAGACGCTCGAGCACCTCGCGGGTGACCTCGAAGTACTCGACCACGGCGCCGTCGGCGTCCTGTGCGGCAGCCACGAACGTGTCGGCGGCGTTGTCGGCGGTCTTCACCTCGGCCAGCTCGAGTCGGTCGGCGACGCCCCACTCCTCGAGCAGTGCGTGCTCGTAGCCGAGGTCGCCGTCGATGTTGAAGTAGACGGCCTTCGGGGTCATCGGGCCAGCTCCTCTGCGGTGACGTGTTCCAGCGCGGACTCGAGGATCGCCAGGCCCTCGTCGAGAGTCTCCGTGGTCGTGTTGAGCGGGGTGGCGAAGCGCATCCCGTTGCCCCGTACGCCACAGGACAGGGTGAGCAGCCCGTCCTGCAGACAACGCCGGCGCACCTGCTCCAACAGGTCGCCACCGGGGCGACCGTCGACATGGTTGAGCTCGATGGCCCGCATCAGGCCGAGACCGCGGCTGTCGGTGACCACCGGGAAGCGTTCCCGGAGCTCGGCCAGTCGGGCGGCGAGGTAGCCGCCGACCTCGTTGACGTTGTCCAGCACGTCGGCCTCGGCGAACTCGTCGAGCACCGCGAGCCCGGCGGCAGCCACCACCGGGTTGCCACCGAAGGTGCCGCCGTGGCGGCCGGGTCCCCATGCCGCCATGATCTCGGCGGTGGACACCACGCCGCTGGCCGGCAGCCCGCCGGCCATCGCCTTGCCGATCGTCATGATGTCCGGCACCACGCCGAAGTTCTCACTCGCGAAGAAGGTCCCGGTGCGGCCGTAGCCCGCCTGGATCTCGTCGAAGATGAGCAGGATGCCGTGGCGGTCGCAGAGTTCCCGCACCGCGGTGACGAATTTCCGCGGCGGCACGACGTAGCCGCCCTCGCCCTGGACGGGCTCCATCAGGATGGCTGCCACCGACTCGGGATCGCGGACGTACGCGAAGAGGTCCTCCAGCTGGCCCAGGGCGAAGTCGGCGATCTCGTCAGGAGTGAACCCCGCCGGCGCCTGCCCGGCAGAGGGGTAGGTGGTGAGGTCGATACCGGCGACGAGCGGGTCGTAGCCCTTGCGGTACTTGGCGTTCGACGCGGTCACCGAGGTGGCGCCGATCGTCCGGCCGTGGAACGAGCCCTTGAAGGCGATGATGCCGGGCCGGCCGGTGTAGGCCTTCGCCAGTTTGAGGGCGCCGTCGATGGCTTCCGCTCCGCCGTTGGAGAAGAAGGTCGTCGACAGCTCGCCCGGAGCCACCTCGGCGATGCGTTCGGCCCACCGCAGGGTGGTCTCGTAGTTGACCATGTTGAACGAGGCGGTGAGCAGTTTGTCGACCTGGCCCTTGATCGCGGCGACGACGCGGGGGTGACAGTGGCCCAGGGCGTTGACCGCGATCCCCTGGACCCAGTCCAGGTAGCGGCGACCACCGGTGTCCCAGAGGTAGGAGCCCTCGCCGCGATCGATGATGAGATCCGTTGTCTTCGCCAGCGCGGGACTGAGGTAGGTCTGATAGTCGGCGAGAGTGATCACAGGTCGCCTCCCTTTCGGTCCGGGGGAGCGACGATGATCCCTGGCTGTTGTTTGGTGCTCACCCTAGGGACGACCGGGCCGGTCGCCCAGGTACCGACTGGACAAACCGGGCAGTCATGTGCGCCAGCCTGTACCACCGCCGCTATGCTGCCGGCATGTCCCTCTCCGTCCGCCAGCTCCTCGAGCAGCGCCACCTCGGTCTGGTGCTGGTGGCGGAGGGCGCACCTGGCACCCTCGACGCGCCGGTCCACTGGGCGCACCAGAGCGAACTCAGCGATTCGTCCCCGTTCACCGAGCCGGGGGAGGTGCTCCTCACGACGGGGTCGCACCTCCCCCGGTCGGGCCATCCCGGTGCGGACGGGCTCGACGGGATCTGTGACGACTACGTCCGACGGTTGCGGGACAGCGGTGTGGTGGCCGTGGGCTTCGGGGTCGGCGTCCACTTCGATGCCGTTCCCGAGGACCTGGTGCGGGCGGCCGAGACCCATGGTCTGCCGCTGTTCGAGATCCCCTGGGAGTTGCCGTTCTCGGCGATCGTCAAGGCGGTGTCGAAGTCCCTCTCGGACGCCGAACAGGCCGACCTGCGCCGGACCAACCGGGCGCAGCGCCGCCTCATCTCGGCCGTGGGGCGGGCGAACGTCACCCAGTCGGTCGTCCGCAGTACGGCCCAGATCATCGGTGGGTGGGCCGCCCTCGCCGACGCCCACGGCCACGTGATGGTCCACACCAGCGCCGCCGCGCTCCCGTTGGCCGAGGAGGCCCTCACAGCCCATCGCGCCTCCGCCCGTACGGTCACCTTCCTCGATGCGGAGGGTGGCCAGGTCCGTGTCCAGACGATCGTGGCCGGGGACGGGTCGGTGCGCGGGGTCCTTCTCGCCGGCAGCGACGTCGACCTGGACCCGGCCGCGCTGTCGACGTGCATGCTCGCCAGCAACCTCCTCGGTGTCTACCTGTCCCTGTCCGGGTGGCTCGACTCCGCGCTCACCGAGGTCCGCGCACTGCTCGTGGAGGAGGCGCTGGCCGGCAATCCTCGGCCCGCTCAGCGTGCCGAGGGGACGCTCTGGCCGCGGGTGCCGCACGATCCTGTCCAGCTCGTCTGCGTCGAGGGACCGACGGAGGCGTTGTCCGGACTCAGGGTCGACGATCTGCCCGCGATCTGGGGACGCGTGGAGGGCCGGCTGTGGATCGTCACCACGCCCGCGAAGCAACCGAAGGTGTCCGCCCGGGTCGCGCGTCAGGCGGACCTCGTCCAGGGATCGGCAGACCCGTGCTCCTGGCAGGACCTGGGCGGTGCCCGGCACCGTGCGCTCGGCGCCCTCCTGCGACGCGACCCGTCCGCTGGGACCTCCCTCGTCGACCTGCTCCCCCCCGAGGAGGGGGCGGCATACGTACGATCCAGGCTGGGGCCGCTGATGGACTCCGAGGCGGGCGATCTTCTCGAGGCGCTGCGGGCCTGGGTCGCCGAGGACGGGGTGATCGACCGTGCTGCGGCGGTCCTCGGCGTCCACCGACACACCGTGCGTCGCCGGATGGAGCGGGTCGAGGAGTTGCTGGGGGTGGACCTCTCGGATCCACGGACGCGCCACGAGCTGTGGTTCGCCTGCGAGTTGCTCGCGGCGGCCGCCGACGCGCGCCCGCCCGGCGAGGCGTCGGTGAGCCGTAGCGGATCCACGCCGTCGACGGATTGACCCGCGTGGGTGTGAACGCTTCACGCACCGTTCACGCGGGACCTCGATTTCGTCATGGCACCGTCATGCGGAGGCGGCGGCAGCCCTCCCCCCGGGGCCTAATGTCCATGCCCATAAGCAGGCGAATCGATGGAGGACAGACGGATGTCGTTGGCGGAGGACTTCGCACGGGTGTCCCGTTTCGGGGCGGGGGAGGGCGGCGCTGTCGATCGGCAGGCGGCCACCGCGGCCGACGGCGACCAGCGTCGGTGGTTGTGCGAACGCTTGGCCGGCGCAGGGGCGCGGATCGTGGTTGATCCGATCGGTAACATCTTCGGGCTCTTCACCTGGACCGACGGAGCCGATTGGGTGATGTGCGGATCACACCTGGACAGCCAGCCCAACGGCGGCAGGTATGACGGGGCGTACGGTGTCGTGGCCGCGCTCAATGCTGCGGAGGAGCTGGACGCACGTGTTCGTTCGGGAAACCTGACGCCGGTCCGGAATCTGGCTGTCGTCGACTGGACCAACGAGGAGGG
>Ga0334882_1003062_pt1 | contig 15899 bp, 16 predicted proteins | sample GraSluR1_MG_5_FD_207226 | JGI IMG/M metagenome (GOLD analysis project Ga0334882, IMG submission 207226) | Sludge microbial communities from methane-producing bioreactor in Wageningen University, Netherlands - Granular Sludge_15_04-R1 | ecosystem: Engineered > Bioreactor > Anaerobic >... | reverse complement strand
CCCGCCCTGAACGCCTTCGCGATCACCTTCGCAGGCAGGTTCGAAAGGACCACTCACTAGTAACTGCCGGACCTCACCCACCGTTTGTCTGACAGACCCTCTAGTGCTTCCTGTCTTCAGTCCGTCGCCGGAGCTTCTCCTGCGCCCACGAAGTAAATGTGCGTAGTGTCGGCGGCGTGGGTCGATAGCGCCATACGCTTGCCGCGGGATGGGATGCGGGGAGGGACTTGGTGCGTGGGGGTTGGGTCCTTGTGGCGGTGCTGGCCAGTCTGGCCGGCTGCGTTTCCGCCCCCGCTGCTACGCCGGTCCCCGGTGTCACGTCGGCCCCGCCACGGGCCACGGTCGGGATCACGGCTGACGTGCTGGGACTACTGGTGGAGGAGCATGTGGGCGTCTCCGACGCCCTGACCGGCGGAAGGGGGCGGCTCACCGCGACCCCGCCCACCGAGTGGGTCGACGGAATCAGCGCCACCGCGTACTACCGGGCAACGCCAGCGCAGCCAGCCCGGAGCGTGACCCTCAGCTACTCCCCGGTTCCCTACGCCGGGTCTTTCGGCTGCACCGCCTCCCACACCTGCGAACAACGCGACGGTGTCTTGCTGAGACACGACCCCGACGACCTGATCTCGCCCCGCCAACAGGGGTTCGTCCAGGTAACCACCTCCGCAGGCGCCTTCCCCGACGGTCTGCTGGACGCCGCGATCGCGCTCGCCGCTGATCCCCGGATCACTCCGGCCGTGGACCCCGACCTGGCCAGCCGCGCCGCCGCCAACCCGCGATGGCGCACCGACGACCTGGGCTGCGGCGACGCCCCGGTCACCGGCCCGATCACGCTGCCTCCAGCCGGACCAGACCCGACCGAACCAGTCACGCCGCAAGCACTCGCCGCCGTGGTCGCAAGCCACGTGGCCGGCCACTGCGCCGGCGACACAAGTTCACCCGACGCGGTCCGAGGCACCGTGTACCTCGGTGCGGACGGCGACCGGGTCAGCCTGGCGATCACCGACCAGCCATTCAGCTGTGACCACCTGGACAGGTGTCAGCACCGAGGCGAAGTCACCATCGGCTGGCAGCTCGACGTCCCAATGGAGCACCCGATCCGACTTCTGCTGTCTCGGCCCGCGCCGGACGGCACGCACTGGGTGACCGTAGAACACGCAACCCACAACGCCGAGCAGTTCCCCGTGTCACTCCCCACGCTGATCGCACTCGTCACCGACCCACACGTCGGGCCCCAAGTCGACCCCGGCCTCAACCACGCCGGAAACAACCTCCCGCTACGCTGGCGTTACACCCCACCCACCGTCGAATAGGCACGCCGAGCGCGGCAGTTCGGGGCATCGGCAGGTCGCACAATCCGGTTCCCACGAGCGGTTCGGGGGGAATGTTCCCTCGCCTCGCCATCGGGAACCGGTTTCTGCACAACCCCACCGTGGTCGGCCTGGGCCTCGGCCAACGCGGCAGGACAGTGCCACTGCGACTTGCGCGCATCGCGTCCTGCTGACGGGACAGGAACTCCCACGCGGCCGTTCGCAGCCGGAACCCACCGCCGGAGCACAATCTGGCGGCGGATCCGTCCTGAGCACGGCGTGCCAGTCCGGACGCTGGCGGCGACCAGAGTGCGGTTCACAGGTGTCGGCGACGGGGCGGGTTCTAGTCAACGTCGCAACATGGACGGATTCTGTGAGGCTAGCAGTGCCTGGAACAGCTCGGCCGGAGATCGGTCGTCGAGGACCATTCGGGGCCGCTGGTTGAGTTCGTTCTCGACGGCCAGGAGGTGCTCGGCGGAGAAGCCGTTCAGGTCGGTGCCCTTCGGGAAGTAGTCGCGCAGGAGCCCGTTGGTGTTCTCGTTGCTGCCGCGCTGCCAGGGCGAGTGGAAGTCACAGAAGTACACCGGAGCACCGAGTGACTCGCTGATCGCGAGGTGGCGGGCCATCTCGGTGCCCTGGTCCCAGGTGATCGAGCGCAGCAGGCCGGGCGGGAGATCAGCCAGTCGCGCCGTCATCACCTGGTGCAGGGTGTCGCCGTCGCGTTGGGGCAGGTGCAGCAGCCGCACCATTCTGGTTTGTCGCTCGACCAGGGTGCCGATCGCCGAGCGCTGCTCTTTGCCGATGATCAAGTCACCTTCCCAATGGCCGGCCTGAGAGCGATCAGCGGGCGGAAACGGCCGCTGGTGAATGGTGAGCATGGGCTGCTGGAACCGGGGCCGGCGACGGTCCTGCCGCTGCTGTGCACGACGGTGATCCCGACCGGTACGCAGCGGCGATCGGTGTAGCGGCGCCAAGGGTGAGGGTCTCAGCAAAGGCGAGCCGGGACGGTATATGGCCTTGTAGATGCTCTCATGGCACAACCACATCGAGCTGTCCTCCGGATAGCGGCGGCGCAGGTGCCGGCTGATCTGTTGGGGGCTCCACCGCTGCCCGAGCAGCTCGGCGACGACCACCCGGAGAACGTCATGGGTGTCGATCCGGCACCGGTGGTAGCGGGCTCGGCGCGCGGTCGCGAGCCGGTGGGCTTCGAAAGGCCCGTACCCGCCGGCGCCAGCGTTGCGGCGCAACTCACGAGACACCGTCGATGCGGCCCGACCGACCCTCCTGCCGATCTCGCGGACGCTCAGGCCCTGCAGCTGGAGGTCGGCGATCTCGATCCGCTCGTCCTGGGACAAGTACCGGGCACTGATCTCACGGACCACCAGCCGCTCCAGGGCTGGCACGAAGCCGACCACCTCACCGGCGCGGTAGGTCTTGTAGCCACGGACCCAATTGTTCCCGGCAGTCCGGGAGACCCCGACCTCCCGCGCGGCCGCCTGGATGCTCCAGCCCCGCTCACGCAGCTCCATGAACCGTTGGCGCTTGGCCGACAGCGGACGCCGTCCGGGCCCCTTCTTCACACGACGCGATGATGACAACACGACCCCACAATCTCGGAAGTGTTGCGACCGTCGCTGGAAACCACCCGGCAGAACCGTCCAGTTTTCGAGCGTCGTCCACAACAGGGCGGGTCGCAAGGGCATTCGTCGAGAGCGGCGACCAGAGTGTGGTTCTCACGGCCCCAGAGGAGCCCAGAACCACACTCTGGTCGCCGGCCATAGGCGTACCCGGTTCATTGGGTCCCGGTAATCACACCTTGGTCGCCCGTATCAACGATCCCCGGCAACACCCTGAACTCGGCATGAGCGTGAGGTTGACCTCCAGGGCTCTCGCCACGAGCCCGTTGTTCATCCAGCGCCGGCTGACTCAGCCCAGTCGTGGGTGTGGACGAGTCTGGTTGTGCGGGGGTCGGGTGCGATCGGGCCGTCGGTGTCTCGGGTGCGCAGGACTTCTCTGATGGCCTTGCCGGCGCGGGCGGTGTTGCCTTCGGCTTGGGCGATGGCGGCGAGGTCGAGTTGGGGGATTTCTTCGTCGGGTGCGACGGTGGCCGCGAGGTCGGCGGCGAGGCGGGCCATCCTGAGGTCCGGGACTTGGAGGGCCATGGTGACGGCGAGGTGGGCGGTGTCGACGATGGCGACGAGCAGGTGTTGGTCGTCGCGATCCTGAGCGAGCCAGGTTCCGCCGCCGTCGTGGAGGTTCTTGTAGGGGCGCCCGGTGACGAGGGAGAGGGCTTGTAGGTAGTCGGTGAGTCCGTTGGCGCCGCGGGTTTGGCCGCGAAGGCGTAGCCGGCGGAACAGGTCGGCGTCGTTGAGCAGGTTGTGGAGCTGATAGACGCCGTGGCCTTCGTGGAAGAGCTGGGATCGTGTGGCGTCGGGCAGGTGCCGTTGGCCGGTCGTGGGGTCTTTGCCTAGCCATTGGCGTACGACGGCGAGGTCGCGTTGGAGCCGGGCGGGGGTGGCTGCGAACGCCTTGCAGAGCTCGACGGAGGTGGCGCCGTGGGGGCGGGTGGAGAGGTAGGCGACGAGTTCGGTGTAGTACGGCTTGCGTTTGGCGGCCTTGCTGGGGTCGCCGCTAGGGCCGACCCGGAGCCGGATCGGCCCTAGCACGGTCAGGCGGGGCCGGGTGCAGGTGTCGGAGAACCAGTCGGCCAGGTCGGCGTCGAGAGTGGGGTCGCTGTCGCGGAGCTGTTCGGCGACCGGTTCGGGGATGGTGGGGGCGAGGACGGCGAGGTCTTCGCTCGTGGTGGCGGCGGTCTGGAGGACGTCGGTGTCGGGTTGGGGCAGGTTCGTGGTGTGCGGGTCGCCGCCGTCGGGGTCGCGGGGCTGGGTGAGGTTGGTGTTGAGGCGTCCGGCTTGGTCGACGTGTTGCCGCCAGCCGTCGTCTCCGGCGCTGGGGAGTTCGGTGTCGGCGAGTATTTCGGCGGCCTGGAGCAACTGGGCGCAGCCGCGGGCTTCGTCTGGGGTGATGCCGTTGGCGATCAGGTCGAGGCCGAGCGATGGTATGCGGACCCGGCCGTCCGGGCCGACGATGATCGCCATTCCCGGTGCGCTGGTCGAAGCGCGGCCGGTGAGGAGGAGGGCGGTGGCTGTGCGGCCGGGCTGGTCGTGGATCAGCTGGGCGAGTTGGTCGAGGTGCCCGGCGGTGTCGGTGGTGGTGATGAGGACGCGGTTGAGCCAGATCTCGTCGCCGGCGTGGGCGGCGCGGGCGGCGGGCAGGTCGTCCAGGTGGAGCCGGTTGAGCCGGTCGATGGTCTCGACGGCGGCGCCGATGGTGTCGTCGATGGCGTCGGGGCCTGGGTGGTGGTGGAGGCGGGTGGGGTCGAGGTCGGCGAGTTCGGGGTAGGCGCCGATCAGGTCGACCTGGACGTCGCGGGACCAGGGGGTGGTGGCGAGTTCGGCGGCGAGGTAGCGGGCGAGGTCGTCGGCGTAGTCGGGGTCGCCGCCGATCGTGGTGATGCCGGCGTGCTCGAGGTTGATCAGCCACCAACGGCCAGTGTCGTCGGCGCCGACGGTCGCCAGGTGGGGCCAGGGCGCGGGACTGTCGGGCTCGAGCGGCTCGACGTCTCGTGGGACGTCGGCGACATCGAGACTCCACACCGACCCGGAGACCCCGGTCGGTTGCCAGGGTTCGGGCAGGGTCGCGTCGTCGGCGAGGTGCAGCCTGATCCCGGCCGGGGTGGCGGCGACGGCGAGCAGGCCGGGCAGGGGCCCATCGAGGGTGGTGGCGAGGCGGCGGAGGGTTTCGTCGAGGAAGGTGAGCACGTCGCTGGCGGGTCCGCCCTGGTGGCGCAGGGTCTTCTCGACCGGGATGGTGTGCGGCGGTGGGGGTGCGGTGGCGTAGCCGGGGTGGCGGTGGTGGTGCTGGACGGCGCGGCGGCGCAGCACGACCAGCCACAGAGACCCGGCCAACAGCGCGCCCGCACCGGCGAGCCCGGTGAGCAGCCAGGCCGGCTGCGCGGACTCGTCCTCTGTCTCGGTGGCGGGCGCGGTCGGCACGGCTTCGGTGCTGGGTGCCGGGTTCGCGGCGGCCGGTGGGGAGGACGGCCCCGGGGTGTTGGTTGTCTCCGCCGGAACCTGGACGGCCGCGGGTGGACCTACTTCGGCGTGGTCGGGCCGGTGTTGTTTCCCGTTCGCCGGTTGGTGGTCGGGCTTGGTGGTGTGGCCGGTGGGGATGTTGAGTTTCCAGCCGATGTCGATGACGTCGGGGTCGGTGAGGTGTCGGCCGCCGGGTTGGCGGATGTGCCGGGAGGCTTTGAAGATGGCCGGGTAGCGGTGAGCGTCGCCGAGGTGATCGAGGGCGATCTGAGAGAGGATGTCGCCCTTCTTCACCGTGTACCGCTCGAACGACTTGCCCGTTTCGGCGTGCCCGATCTGCGGCGTCGGGGGTGCGGCCGCGGGGTGGGGTGTGGCGGGTGCTGCTTGGGCGGCCGGTGGCGGTGTGGGGCCGAGGGTGGGGTTGGTGTTGACGAACAGGGTCAGGGACGCGGCGACCAGGCCGCGGGCGAGGCCTTGGGGAATGGCGAGGCCGGGCAGCCGGGCCGGGCGGTGGTGGCGCGCGCGGGCGAGGATCTCGGCGCCGATGGTGAGGACGAGGAGTGCCCACACGATCCAGCCGGCGACCTTGACCAGGGTGAGGAACACGGTGCCGTCGTCGGGCCGCAGCAGCGCTGCCCAGATGCCGGCCGGGGTTGGCTCGAGGTGCGGGAGTCCGACCGGCCAGATGACGACCAGCAGCACGGGAAGGCCGATCAGGAGGAGGGCCAGCAGGAGGGTGGCGCCGAGTCCGGTGAGGAGTCGTCTCATGGTTAGCGTTCGCTTCCGTTGAGGGTTCGCACGAGCCGGGCGGTGGAGGTTCCGGTCACGGTGAGTGGCCCGATCCCGATGCCGGTCAGGAAGATGGGCTGGTAGGTGGCGGTGGTGGTGATGGCGAGTTGGGTGCCGCCGGCCCTGATGGTGACGGTGCCGGTCATGTCGGCGCCGGCGATGTAGGCCAGGGCGGCTTGGCGGGCCCGGACGGGGTTGGCGGTGACGGTCTTGGCGCCGGACAGGACGGTCGTGGGGTCGACTTGTTCGGCGGCGACGCGGGCTGCTTGGGCGGCGACGTCGGCGGCGCGTTGTTTGGCGGCGACCTGGCCGACGAGGTCGACCGAGATCCCGACGATCAGGGTGAACGCGGTCACGATCAGTGCCGCCCAGATGCTGACCGAGCCCCGCTCGTCCCGGTGTTGCCGGCTCATGGGTGTCCCCGTCTTTCGCGGTAGGTGTCGATCGGGCTGGTCATGGTGGCGGTGATGGCGATCTGGCCGGGGATCGGCAGGCCGAGGTCGGCGGTGGGGACGCGGCAGGTCAGGGTGGCGGTGACGCTGGCGGGGGTGCCTGCGGGGGTGCCGAATCCGGTCAGGTCGAGGTCGAGGGTCGGGTTGGTGCAGGTGAGGTGCTGGTCGAGGCCGGTGCGCAGCGCGGTGTCCGCGGCGGCGCGTGCTTCGGTCTGGGTGCGGGCCAGCGACGCGGCACGGGCGGCGTCGGCCGCGACCCTCTGGACGGTCTGGTGGGCGAGCGCGACCCGTCCGCCGAACACGACGAGCAGGATCATCAGCACCACCGCGGGTCCGGCGACCACGGCCTCGATCGCCGCCGAACCCCCGCTGGTTCCGCCGTGGCCTGGGGTGTGGCCGGGCCGTCATCGGGTGACCCGTTCGGTCTGCTGGACGGCCCGCTGCGTCACTTGGGGGGTCCAGCCGGGGATGACGCTCAACGTGTCGCCGCTGACTTCTACACTGACCGTGGTGGCGGTGCGGGCGCACGCGATGCGGGGCTGGGTGAGGACGTCGCCGAGGCTGGTGAGGAACGCAGCGGCGGCCTGCTGGCAGTCGCCCAGGGTTCCGTGTTCGGCGGCGGCGGCGCGGGCGCCGGTGCTGGCAGCCGAGAGCGCTCCGGAGCGGCCGTAGAAGTACAGGCCGGCCTGCAGCCCGGTGAACGCGATGCCGAACAGCATCGGCATGATCACGACCACTTGCACGCTGACCGAGCCGCGCTCGCCCCGGACGGGGCGGGCACGCGAGCGCACGGCAGGTCGTCGGGTCATGGTCGGGTCAGCGGATCTTGGCGGCCTGGCTGGCGAGGTAGCCGTTGATGACGGCGACGACGATGGCGACGAACCCGATCGCCGCGATGCCCCACAGCACCTGCTCGATGGTGGTGGAGCCGCGCTGGTCGTGCTGGCGGGTCTGGAGGCGGTGGCGGGTGGTGACGGTGAGGGCGTGGAAGTGGGCTGCCAGGAGTCGGGTGAGTTCGGTCATGACAGTGTCCTTTCAGGGGGTGATGAGTCGGAGCAGGGCCGGGACGAGGAGGATGGCCAGGAAGACGACGGCGGTGATGCTGGCGGGGATGAACATGCGTTCCCCGACCTCGTTCGCCACGGCGAGGTCGCGGGTGAGCAGGGCGTTGCGGGTGGCGGTCGAGCGGGCCCGCAGCGTGTCATAGACCGGTGCGCCTTCTTCGCCGCACAGCCGCATGATGTCGGCCAGGTCGTCCAGGTCGGCGACGTTGAGTTGGCCGGCGAGGTGGTGGAGGGCGTCCCAGGGTTGTTGCCAGTCGAGCCGGGACCGCAGGAGTTCCTCGCTGATCCGGCTGAACGCCCAGCTGTCCCCAACTTGGGCGGCGAGTTCCATGGCCTGCCGGGTGCCGGAGCCGCCGTGGCGTTCGAGGGCGACCAGGTCGGTGTAGGCGCCCAGGGCCCGGCTGACCCCGGCGCGGGCCTTCGCGGCGTCCTGGCGGACGTTGAGGTCGGGCAGGAACCAGCCGGCCACCACCCCGGCCAGGGTGACGATCACGGGGATCGTGATGGGCAGCGGGATGGTCCAGGAGACCAGCCAGGACAGCAGCGGCACCGCCAAAGCGGCCAGGCCGGCGAAGGCGAGCTTGTCGCTGTAGAACGAGGCCAGCGACTTGCGCAGCACCGCCAGGTCCGCGACTGGTTCGCGGACCCAGCCGGCGGGAAGGCGGCGCATCGCCCACAACCCGGCCCGCTCCCCACCGGCACCGCCTGTGACCACGGCGGGGGTGGTGGTGTGGTGGGGCGAGATGCGGTCGAGGGCGTCGGCGAGGTCGGGTTCGGCCGGGGCGGCCCACCACACGAAGACTGCGACGCCGGCCATGACGAGCATGCCGGCCAGGATCAGCAGTTGCAGCGAAGTCACTCTTTGGCCTCGATCCTCTGGGTGACGAACCGCTCCCCGGTGGGGGTGGCGGCCATGCGTTTCATCCAGACCAGGCACGCGGCGTACGCACCGAGCAGGACCAGCAGGATGGCCTGCCCGATCGGGGTGTTGTAGGGGGCGAGGAACTGTCCGGACAGTGCCAGCACAGAGAGCGCGCCGGCGGACAGGATGGTGACCCAGCGGGCGGTGGCACGGGGTTTGGCCCGGTCGGCCTCGATCTGGCGGCGGGCACGCACGTCGTCGGCGGTGGACTCCGCCAAGCCCGTGAGGACCGCGGACAGGCCGGGGCCGCGTTTGCGGGAACCGAGGATCAGGGCGGCGGCGACCAGGTCGCCGGTCGGGTCGTCCAGGTCGTCGGCGAAGGCCCGCAGAGCCTGCTCGGTCGGCCAGCGCGACCGCAGCCGGGCCACCAGCAGCGCGACCTGCGGACGCAGCGACTCCGGGGTCGAGCGGAGGCTGGCGATCAACGCCTGCTCCAGCCCCTGCCCGGCGGTCAGGACCCCGGACAGGTTCCGGGTCCACTCCGCGATCCCGTCCAGCCGGGCGATCCGGCCGGCCTCACTCGAGGTGGCCAGCAGCACCGGCAGGCCCAACACCATCGCGGGCAGCAGCACCATCAAGACCACCCAGCCGGTCAACAGCCCGGCCACCACACCCACCACCAACCCGGTCAGGGCGGCGAGGCGGCGAGCCCGGGGAACGCTCCGCCACCAACGCCGGAACCGGCCCGGCGGCCGGACGGTCCTTGGTTCGGGTTCGGGGGCCGGCCTGAATCCGGCGACGACGCCGAGGATGCCGGCCACGATCAGGGCGCCGGCCAGGGCGGCGAGGACAGCGTTGGGGGTCATGGTTGCCGCCTCGGTTGGGCGTCGGCCTCGGCGAGGAACGCGGTGTAGTCGAAGCCGTGGGCGATGAGCTGGTCGAGGACGCGTCCCGGGGGCGGGGTGTCGGCCACCCCGACCTGGCCGGGGACGGCCCGGAAGATCGAGGTGAGGCTGTAGCGCTTGTTCTCCTCCCCCGGTTCGACGGCGAGGATCTCCGCGACCCGGCGCACCTTGCGCCGCCCCAACGGGGTGGCGATGATCTCGCAGGTCAGCTGGACGATGAAGTCGATCGTGTCGGCCAGCTTCGTCGCCGCGAGCTCCATGGTGACGTGCGGCCCGGCCTCCATCGCGCAGGTGATCAGCTTGCGCATCGTCGAGTAGGCATCAGCCGCATGGGTGGTCGACAGCGAGCCGGCGCCGGACTCCATCAGCTTGATCATCGACCACACCTCAGGCCCGCGGATCTCGCCCAGGATCTGACGCGACAAGGTGAACCGGAAACTGTCGATCACCTGCTCCGGCGTGCGCCGCTCCCCGGAAGACCGACCCGCGGTGGCGTGTTCGCCGGACCCGGGCCGTTCCTCCCAGGCGTGCACGATGCGGTGCTGCTCACTCAACTCGTGGAGGAACAGCTCGTGTTCGGTCTCGAAGGTTCCGATCACCTCCCACGGGTCGATCTCGGCGCACAACGCCCGCACCAGGGTCGTCTTCCCGTCGCCCTGCCCGCCGGAGACCACGATCGAACGGCGGGCCTTCACCGCCGCGGACAAGAACCCGGCCATCAGCGGCGACAGGGTTCCCCACTCGACCAGGTCGGCCAAAGTGACCCGGCGGACCCGGTGCCGGCGGACCACCACCGACGGCCGGGCGGTGTCCCGGGCCGCGGCGAGCCGGGAGCCGTCCTCCAGCCGCAGATGCAGCGAAGGCTGCGAGGCCGAGAAGGGGCGCGGGTTGTCCGCCCGGGCGGCCAGGAAGGACAGGAAGTCGAGCAGTTCCTCGTCGCTGTCGGCGACCGGCTCGGCCTCCACCAGGGTCCCGTCGGCCCGTTCGACGACCACCCGGTCGAAGCCGGTGATCATCACGTTCTCCACCTCGGGGTCGTCCAGCAGCGGCTGCAGCCGGCCCAGCCGGAACAGCGCGTCGAAGGTCGCCTCCGCCAACTGGCGCCGCTCGGCCAGTGTCCGGGCCTGACCCCTCTGCACGACCGTGTCGGCGTCCTCGCCGTCCAGGAGCCGCTCGATGATGGAGCGGCCCAGCTCCTCCTGCTCCGTCCGCCCCATCGCCGGGTGCTCGCCGAGCGCCTCGGTCAGCGCCGTCGAGGCCTCGCTGCGCAGGCGCGCGACCCTGGCCCAGTCCAACCCGCCGCTGCGGACCTTCGGCAGGAGTGAGACCGGCAGCTCGTCGGCCGTCAGCAGCGAGGCAGGCAGGCTCACCCGGCGCGGCTCGACAGGCTCGGGCGCCTTGTCGGCGGGCTCGGATGCCTTGGCGGCCGGTTCGGCGAGCCGGAACGTGGAGCGGATCCGGCCCGGCCGGGTGTGACCGTTGGGGCCGGCGGCTGTGGCGAACAGCGGGAGTCGCTGCGGGTCCTCCCCGAAAGCGTCATCGGTCATGCCGGCGTCCTCCCTTCGGTGTTCACTCCGACTCCGGCCAGGACGCTGCGGAACCGGACCGGTGCCCCGGCCTCGCCCAGCTTCGCGATGCCCTCGGCCAGCGCCCGCACCGAACGCACATAGCCCGAGGCCTCGAACGCCTCCCGACTGGCATCGGCGCGGCGGCCCAGCCGGCGCCACCACGGCACAGGCGGGACGGGCCGTCCGTGGGAGAACACGCCCGCCTGGTCGGGCGCCCACTCCACCGCCCCCAGGACCGGCACGCCCAAGGTCTTGGCAACCTCCCGCGCCGCGTACGGTCGGCCCTCCCCGACCAGCACGATCCGGACCGCGTGGCCCGGCGCCTCCTCACCCGCCAAGCTCGCCGCCCACGACCTCGCGCCGGCCAGCCCCGGCAGATCACTGCGAGTCAGCAGCAGCGCCACGTCCGCAGCCGCCACAAGCGGAGCCGGCCAGCCCGGCAGGCCCAGCCGGCCCGCATCCACGATCACATCCGTCCCCGCCGAGCCCAGACCGCGCAGCACCTCCAACAGCGGCGGCCACAACACCCCCGCGCCCGCGGCCTGCTCATGCGACCGCAACCCGAACAACACCGACGCCCCAGAACCCTCCAGCCCGAACAACAACCGGGGCACCGCGTCGGCCAGCAGATCCGAACGCTGCGCGATCACCAGATCCACCAGGCCCGGCTGGTCCAGCTGTCCACGGAAATAGCCGGCCAACAACCCCGAACTCCCCGAGGCGTCCGCCTCCACCAACACCGCCCGGCGCGGCCAGTGGAGGGCCAGCGCCAACCCGGTCGTGGTCACACCCGGCGAACCCGCAGCCGAACACAACGCCACCAGCATGGTTCAGCGCTCCCGCGAATCCAGCACCAGCGCGACCTCGCCAGTCGCCGCCCGAGCAGCCACCTCCGCAGCCCTCGAGGAGGGCACCAGCAGGTCCACCACCGTGGTCTGGCCGTCGGCAGCTGCGGTGACCGACTGCACCACGGCGTCGATCGTCACCTGCGTCGCCGGCACCTCGCCCTGCGCCGCCGGCGTCTGAACCAACCGCACCCGATCCCCCGCACGCAACGCCTCGGCCGGCAACTGCCCCGTCACCAGAGCCACACCCACCACCGAATCCCCCGTGCCCGGCGGCAACACATCGGTCACCTCCGCCGGGCTCAACAAAGTGCCGGCCGAGATGTCCGAGGCGGCACGCTGGCCGACCAGCCCGGCCAGCTGGTCCGCCCGGACCACCGGCACCGTCTCCTCGACCGTCACCCGGGTCACCACCAGATCCTCGGCAGTGATCACCGTGCCCCGCTCGATCGCGGACCGGGCCGCGACCACCTCCACCGAGGACGACGACAGCATCCAGACCCCGACCCCCAGCACCGCGCCGACCAGCACCAGGCCCACCGAAACCAGCACCATCAACGGTCGCCGCCGCAGCCGGCCCGACGGGTTGCCGTTGCCTGTCGGCTGGTGACCGTTCGGCTTGGTGGTCGTCTGTTGTGGGGATGTGATGGTCATCGGTTCACCTCCGGGGGTGGAGAGGTTCCAAACAAGAAGGCGAGGAACGTGGCCTCGCCCCGGGTCAGCGGTTCGTGACGATCACCTGGATCTCGCCGACATCGAGCGTCCGCTCCTGGGACAGGTTCAACGGGATCGCACCCGACCTGCCATAACCCGACCACCGCGCAACCCAATGCGCCGTCGCCGTCACCGTGTACTCGCCCTGCTCCAGGTAGGTGTAGCCACACGTCGGGGACGGGTCTCCACCCATCCCCTTGGCCCACGGGGTGCCCTTGCTCGTGCAGCGAACCTGGTCGCCGTTGCCCATGTCCCAGGTCACCGACTCCACCCGCGCCGTCAACGACACACCACCGGCGCTGATCGTCGCCGGACCCCACGTCACCCGGCCCGGGTTGTCCACCCACAGCCAGGTCGGAATCCCGACAATCCCCATCGCACCGGCACGCAGCGGCGTCCAGCCGATCCTGATCGGCTGCAACTGCAGACGCGCCAGCAGCATCCGGGCGATCGACTCCGCCGCCACACCCGGATCCAGCCACATCCACATCACGTCATTGCCGTCCAGACACATGACATGGATCCAGTCGGCGTGCGCGGCGTCGTCCAGACCCAGATCCGCCAGACTCGAGCCGACCGGCGCAATCGCTCCCGCACCAAAGTCGGCACAGTCCGGCACAACCCGCTTCTTCGGCGCCGGATCACCCGGCTTCGGATCCGGCGGATGACCCGGAGCGACGATCACGATGGTGCATTCGTCGGACTGGTCGTCGCAGCCCGGATCGTCTGCCCGCGCCGTGAGCGCCGGCGCACTGAGGAACGCAAGCGCAGTGGCGACGAAGCCAACCAGAACCCTGTTCATGATGGCCCACACGCCCCCTTGGTCGGGGCCAGTCCGTACACGCGGAAGGTCTTGTCACCAGCTCGCTTCTGAGCGGTGTACTGGCGAAGGAGGAACTGCGAGACCCGATAGCCGAGTTCCCCCTCACTCACCTCGTCTCCGTTCTTGTCCAACACCCGAGCCGGGGACTGATCGATACACCGTGTGACCACGACTTCGGTCCCGTAGCTGGTGTCCGACGCGGTCGAGGCCAGCGTGCTGAGTACGTTGTTGCCGGTGTCGTATCGGAACCCGCGCTTCTTCAGCGCGACGTAGGAGGCGACGTTGGCCTTCACGACGTCCGGGCCAGCCCATTTCCCGAGGACGGACTTCATCTGTGCCTCGGTGAACGCTGAAGGATTCGTGCCGATCTGTTGGCTCGCAGCCCGGTAGCCGTCGACCGCGGCGATCGCGGCGGCCTGATCGGCGCTCCAGGTCGGAGTGGGCGTGGCGGACGGTGATTTCGAGGCTACGGTTGCGGACTCGCTGGAAGTCGGAGTCGCGGATGCGAGAGGCGAGTTCGTGGACGACGGCGCAGTGCAGCCCGACAGGAGCACGAACAATACGGATGCAGCGATGAGCGCTGGGGTTGGCGCCATGGCCGATCTCCTTCCCTATACCCTCCCTAGGCCAAAGAAGTTGGCGATCGGGACGCTGACGCGTCCATGAATTTCCAGAAACAGGATTTCAGGGTAAGTCGATCGCCCCGGATCGGCTAGCCCTCCGCACAACTATCCGGACCTGTGCAGCACCGGCCAACCTGTGCGTGCGCCGAATACTGGCGACCCCAGATCTGCATCAGAACTTCGGCTCGCCGCGTCCCGATCGCCCAGTTCGTTGGCCTAGGGAAGGTAGGAACAGTTGCCCCGGCATAGACGGGCCAGCACCAGCAGGGAGGCCAGGATGGACGCGCTTCTCACACGCGCGGACGTAGCCCAGCTACTCGGGGTCACGGCATGGACCGTCGACGACTTGCGTCGGCGGGGGATCCTTGCATCCATCGAGTTCGGGCCGCGTCGGCACCGCTACCTCCATGAGGATGTCCTGAGCCTGATCCAGAATCGGAGGCGCACTGCCTGATGGCGAGGCGGGGAGGCACCAAGGGCAAGCCTTGGCGTGCGAGCTGGGAGGACTCGGCCGGCGGGATTCACACCAAGGTCTTCCAGTACAAGGTCGAGGCCGAACGCCATGAGCGCGCGATGCGCAAGCAGCAGAAGCAGGCGATCGGAACCCTCGCTGAATGGCTGGCCGGCGAGGGCGAGGAGCGGGTCATGTCCGGCTTGGCCGAATCGACCAAGAAGACCTACCGGGGACACCTGCACCTTCGAATCATCCCCGACCTCGGAGACATCGACATCCACATGATCACCCCTGACCGGATCGAACGAGCCCGGGACGACTGGCTGGCTTCCGGACTCAGCCCCTCGGCGGTCACCGGAACCATGAACGCCCTGGCGCGCGTGTTCCGCATCCTGCGCAAGGCACGCATGATCGAGGCCAGCCCGAGCGCCGAGGCAGAGCGCCCCACCATCCTCGTACCGAAGAAGCCGCCCACGCTGACCCCCAGCGAAGTCGAGAGGTTGGCGAAGGCGGTCACCTTCGCCCGACCAGACGGCATCAACCGAAGCATCTACGGCGACTACGTCCGCATCGCCGCCTACACGAGCCTGCGCGCCGGGGAACTCGCCGTCCTCTCGCCGGAGGACATCCACCTGGCCTCGAACCTCATCTGGGTGAGCCGCGCATCCTCGGCCGGCGTCAGGTCCACGACCAAGGACAAGGAAGGGCGCTGGGTGATCGTCGTGGACGTCGTACGCCCCACCCTGGAGCGCCTCATCGCCAACCATGACGGCCCCGGCGACGCACCCCTCTTGCACGGACCGTTCGGCGGCAAGTGGAACCACAGCAACTTTCTCGACTCCGTCGACTGGCCCCGACTCGTCACCAGGCTGGGCTGGCCCGGCTTCCGCTTCCACGACCTGCGCGGCACCGCGATCTCGCAGTGGATCGCCGCCGGCATCCCACTCACCACCGTCCGGGAACTGGCCGGCCACGCCTCCCTCACCACAACCAACATCTACGCCCGCACCGCCGACAGCGCCCTGGCCGAAGCGAAGAAGCTCGCGGACGCCCACATCGCCCGGAACCTTCCCCACGCGACGTCCTGAACACGTCTGAACACGTCTGAACAGCCCCTGGCTAGGAATCGAACACCGGAGGCTCCACACCCGGGCCCCGAGCACCCCCGCGAAACACGAATTCCGGGGGTCAGGTAACATTTTAGGTAACATACCCCGACCACCCCGAGGTTGTTCGATTTCGCTTGATGCCTCTGACAAGGCCTTTCACTGGAGCGGATGACGGGAATCGAACCCGCACTGTCAGCTTGGGAAGCTGATGTTCTGCCATTGAACTACATCCGCATGCGCCCCGCCCACGGGCCGATGCGCGAGGAGCAGTCTAGCCGGAGCCGGAC
>Ga0334882_1003054_pt1 | contig 15951 bp, 15 predicted proteins | sample GraSluR1_MG_5_FD_207226 | JGI IMG/M metagenome (GOLD analysis project Ga0334882, IMG submission 207226) | Sludge microbial communities from methane-producing bioreactor in Wageningen University, Netherlands - Granular Sludge_15_04-R1 | ecosystem: Engineered > Bioreactor > Anaerobic >... | reverse complement strand
TGTATTTTTAATTGCAGCTTTTATTGTGGGAAGAAGTATGGGCAGCAATTTGGAGTATGTGAAGCCTATACATGAAGACGTTTTATATGGAGCAGATTCAGGAGCTTTGGATAATATTGATGAGGGTAAAGAGTCTTTATCTGATAAAATTCAAAAACTTAAATCCTTGACGGATAATCTTGAGAATAGTTCGAAGGTAATAGTAGCATCCGCAAATGATGTGGCCCATTCCATACAGGACATATCAAAGGATTCGCAGGTTCAGGCGGATGAAATAGTGGATATAGTGACCATTATTGATAATTTGAAAACTGAAATTGACAAGGTAAAGCAAAAACTCGGTGTAGTTTCGGAGGGTACTTCAGATACTGAAGAAAAGGCAAAAGATGGCGAAAACAAGATATATGACCTTATAGACTTTATAGTGAAAATAAAAGGTTCATTTGATATAGTCATGGAGAAGGTAAACAGTCTGTCAGGGACGGTTTCAGAAATAGGGAAGATAACAGATGTAATATCCGGTATATCCGAACAGACCAATTTGCTTGCTTTGAATGCTTCTATAGAAGCAGCAAGAGCGGGAGAGCATGGAAAGGGATTTACAGTGGTTGCAGATGAGGTCAGAAAGCTAGCCGAAAAATCGAAAACATCTTCAGAGAAGGTAATAAATCTAGTTACTTCTATAACTGCTGAAACGCAAGCTGTCATTAAAAATTCAAGTGAAATAGGCTCCTTGCTTGAAAATCAAGCTACTGCAGCCAATGATACCATAATATCATTTGAAGACATTATGGATGCTGTAAAGTCCATACCTAATTTGATAAATGACACCAATGAGTCTCTTGATGGAACTTTATCTAAAAATGATGAAGTCCTCAAAAAGGTGGAGAATGTTTCTGAAGCTTCACAGAATGTTTCAGCAGCTTCGGAGGAAATAGCAGCATCATCTGAAGAACTGTTGACAACGACAGAAGAACTTTCAAATTTGTCTGTAAAAGTAAACAGCAGTATAATGCAATTAAATAGTATTGGCGTTTAGATATATAAAAATGAAGCAGCTTATGGCTGCTTCATTTTTATATATCCTTTATTTCCGAGTCTATTTTTTTTATCAGAGTTTCTCTGTCGAAAGAATCAAGATCCTCTATGGAGTTTATTATGGATAGTATTTTATTTCTTACTATACTGAATTTTTGTGGAATCATTCCAGGTGTAAAAGTATCACCTGGATGTGCTATAAAAGTTGAATAGTCATGGGATTTCAAAAAGTTGCTCAAGTTTTCCAGCGGCTGGCTGTCACCATGAACCAGTATGATTTTTTCAGGCTTGGTTTTGAATTTGCAGAGCCAGTTGAATAGACCATCCCTGTCTGCATGACCTGATAATCCCTGAAGGTTATATATCTTGGCATTTACAGCTATTTCTTCACCAAATATTTTTACCTTTTTAGAACCATCCAGTATTTTTCTTCCAAGGGTACCTTCTGCCTGGTAGCCTACAAATACTATGGAACATTCTTTTCTCCAGAGGTTGTGCTTCAGGTGGTGTTTTATTCTGCCTGCCTCACACATTCCGCTGGCTGATATTATGACGGCACCTTGATTTATTTTATTTAATTTAATGGATTCTTCAGGGGATCTGACAAAAGTCAGTCCATTAAAATTCAATGGATTTATGCCTTTCTCCAAAAGACCTGCTGCCTCACTGTCGTAGTATTTCTTATATTTTGAAAATATAGAAGTGGATTCTGCGGCCAGAGGACTGTCTATATATACTTTTATGTCCTTAAGTGTATTTTCCGAGACATATTTATTGAGAGAATATATGACCTCCTGGGTTCTGCCCACTGCAAAAGAAGGTATTATTACATTTCCACCCCGTTTAAAAGTGTCAAGTATAATCTGCGATAGATTTTTTATATCATCAGTCAGGTTGGTGTGGAGCCTGTCACCATAGGTACTTTCCATTATCAAATAATCACCGTAATCTACTAAAGTTGGATCTTTCAAAATTGGAATGCATTTATTTCCAAGATCGCCGGTGTATACAAGCTTGATGTCTTTGGAATCCTCTGATATTAGCATTTCAATTATGGCTGATCCCAGAAGATGTCCGGCATCCCTGAATCTTAGCTTGAAGCCGTCAAACAGTTCTATCCATTGATCATAGGGATATCCCTTGAACAGGTACATGGACACCTGGGCGAGCTTTACAGTATAGAGAGGTTCAATTGGCTGATTGATTCCCTGACGTATTCTCCTCCTGTTTTTCCATTCAGCATCGGATTCCATAATATGGCCGCTGTCAGCAAGCATTATACTGCAGAGGTCTTTTGTACCTTCCGTGCAGACGACAGTTCCTTTAAAACCCTGTTTATACAGGAGCGGAATTCTCCCGCTGTGGTCTATATGTGCATGGCTCAGAATTACGTAATCGATTACCTTAGGATTGAAATTAAAGGTTTCGTTTCCTCTTTCTTTTTCATCTGTACCTTGATACATACCACAGTCGAGCAGTATATTTTTATCTCCTATTTTTAGTAGATGACAGGAACCGGTAACACATCCTGCAGCACCGTAAAATTCTATTTTCAATTCGATTCCCCCTTCATGCTATAAAATTATAATATCTATTTTGACTGAGACATTTGTATATTTTATTGCAAATGTCTCAGTTTCCTAACTAATATATATATTAAGAGAGCGGCAGCAATAATTGCCATTGCATAAACATGAAAACTCTTTTTTAATATATCTGTTTTAGAGAGATTTGAATAAAGCTTGTAGTTCTTTGTGCAATCCCTCTGACTCACGTTTAAAGTTCCTATAGGAGAAATTCCTTCAAGCGTGTCTGAATTTATGCTATTGAAGGATATGTTTTCCTTCAGCTCTTTTTTGTTTATGGAGTTATCATAGTATCCTACATTTTCAGATACAATTACAGGAACAGATAGCTTTACGCTTGGGCCAAAGCCAAGAGGTTTGTATTTTAGATTTTTGTAGGTTATAATGGAATCCTTTTTAAATATTGTGGAAGGTTCTTTATTGTAACTCCAATCTATTATTTTTTCCATGTCATTGAATACATTGGTATCATCTGCATCATAAACTGATTTCATGACTACACCAAGCATTTTTCTGCCGGAACGTTCATATATGGCTACAAGGCATCTTCCGGCAGGTATGGTATATCCGGTTTTCCCCGCTATACACCCATTTTTCCCAAGTAGCTTGTTCCTATTTTCGAGAGGAAATGTGAGGCCCTTTGAAGTTTTTATGCTGCTGGTGGGTTTTGACATGGTTTCTCTTATCCATGGATTTTCAAAAGCATGCTTGGCTATAATACTCATATCATAAGCTGTAGAATAGTGATCTGCATTATGAAGCCCATTTGGAGTGACAAAATGGGTGTTTTTCAAGCCAAATTCATGTACTTTTTTATTCATTTCATCTGAAAAAGAAGAAGTACCATTTCCAATATTATCTGCTATCATATAGGCTATATCATTTGCAGAATATAGTAGGAGAGCATCCATTGCAGAGAGTGCAGTCATGGTATCACCTATATCTATTGGATGTATGTCGTCATTCAAGGATGCAGCCGGCTGCATCTTTGCATTTTTGGTATATTTTAAAGTTGAATTTTTATCTTTGTTCTCTGCAAGCAATATTGCAGTCATAAGTTTTGTAGTGCTTGCAGGGTATCTTCTTGTATCTATGTTTTTTTCGTATATTATTTCACCAGTCTGCATGTCCACTGTAATTGCCGACTGACCATATATTTGAGGAGCAACATTTCCGGTTTCTTTTGAAAATACAATGGAATTAGCAAAGAAAACGATAATAAGCATCAAGACTAAACAAAGTTTATTTTTCTTCAAAATGAATCACTCCAATTGTCTGAATTTATATGTACTTTATGTTGAACAATATTATAATATGAATATAATACTAAAAGTATATCATTAAGAATAGTATTTTACAATTGCAAGAATTTTTGAAAAGGAGTGAATCCAAATGGATAATATATATAATATATTTAAAAATAGGAAGCCGACTATAATAGGAAATTTCAACAGGGCATCAGTTATGCTTCTTTTGACAGAAAGTAATTGTGATCCACAGGTAATATTTGAAGTGAGATCAATGAATTTATCACATCAACCAGGAGATATATGCCTTCCAGGTGGAAAGATAGAGAAGGATGAATTCCCAAAAGATGCTGCTATAAGGGAAACCATGGAAGAATTGAATTTGAACAGAGAAGACATTGATTTTATAGGAGACATGGATTATGTAGTTACACCATTCAACTTTATGATGTTTCCCTTTGTATCAAGATTAAAAGGAGATTATAATATAGTCCCAAATAAATCTGAGGTGGATCATGTTTTCAAGGTACCGCTGAAATTCTTTATAGATACCAGGCCTGATGCTTATGAACTTCCACTGGTTCAAGAATTGGATGAAAAATTTCCATATCACCTCATAAATGACGGCAAAAATTACAAATTCAGAAAGGGAAGTGTAAGAGATTATTTTTATAGATATGAAGACTATGTCATATGGGGGTTTACTGCACTTGTATTGAAAAGATTTGCGGATATAGTAAAATGCGGGGGAAAATTATAAATTTCCTCTCCGCAATAAATTTACTCTTCATAGGTTGATGAATATTTGTGAAGTAGATCCTGTTTTAGATTCCAGAGTTTTGTAGACAAATCTACGTAGTAATTGTGAGGATTCTCAAATCTTAAGACCTCAGGCCACATTTTTTCCGTTTCCTCTTTTACAATATTTCTGATATCCATTACGTCAGGACTTTCATATATCAATTTTCCGTGATCAAATATTTTTACCATCAAATCTTTGATGTAGTAGTTCTTCAATTTCTTCTTTTTCCATGTAAAGACCGGATCAAATATTTCTAGAGAATTTGAAGCATCCAGTTTCTCATCTCTTAAAGTTATCAAGTCGGCTATTGCCTTGTTTTCATCCTTGTCATACAATCTGTAGATTTTTTTGAATCCAGGATTTGTTATCTTTTCTTCATTTTCACTTATCTTTATCTTTGGGATTATATTTCCATTCTCAGCTTCTACGGCAACCAGTTTGTATACCCCTCCAAAGACAGGTTCCGATCTTGCGGTTATGAGTCTTTCTCCCACGCCGAAAGAATCAATGTATGCACCCTGACTAAGTACATCCCTTATGATGAATTCATCCAGAGAATTTGAAATTACTATTTTAACATCATTGAAACCTGCATCATCAAGTATTTTTCTGCACTTTTTGGTAAGGTAGGTTATATCACCGCTGTCTATTCTTATTCCTTTAGGCCTTTTCCCGTTTGGAAGAAGTATTTCTTTAAAGACCCGTATGGCATTTGGAAGTCCAGATTTGAGTACATTATAGGTATCGATTAAAAGTACGCAGTTGTCCGGGTATATCTCCGCCCATGCCTTGAAGGACTCATATTCTGATGAGAAAAGCTGTACCCAGCTGTGTGCCATTGTTCCTACGGCCGGTATTCCAAACATCTGTTCTGATATAGTGCAGGCTGTTGAACTGCAGCCGCCTATGACGGCAGCTCTGGCACCATATATTGCACCGTCATATCCCTGGGCACGTCTTGAGCCAAATTCCATGACAGGTCTTCCCTTGGCTGCTTTGCAGATCCTGTTTGCCTTTGTGGCAATTAAAGTCTGATGGTTTATAGTCAAGAGTATCATGGTCTCTACAAACTGGGCTTGTATAGCCGGGCCTCTGACAGTTATAAGAGGTTCATTCGGGAAAACAGGATTTCCTTCTGGAATTGCCCATACATCGCAGGTGAATTTAAAATTTTCTAAGTAGTCTAAAAACTTTTCTGAAAAATCCTCTTTGCTTCTTAAATAATCTATATCGTCTTTTGAAAAGTTTAGATTGGACAAATATTCTATTACCTGTTGAACACCTGCCATAATGCAATATCCGCCTTCATCGGGTATTTTTCTGAAAAACATATCAAAATAAGCTATTCTATTTCCTATATTACTTTCCAGATATCCATTGGACATGGTGAGTTCGTAGAAATCAACAAGCATGGTGAGATTTCTGCTGGTTCTTATATCGAAATTTTTTATGTATTCCATAAATAAAATCTCCTCTGTTTATGTTTTAATCATATAAATTATGACAATAATCAATATATGAATATTGTAATACTTTAATGAAATTATTACAATAGCAACATTTAAATGGATTACATGAGTTGCAGGAGATAGATATGAAAATGGAATTGGACCCAATGCAGGAAAAAGCTGTTTATACAGACTACAGAAATGTGGTAGTTTGTGCGCCGCCCGGCTCAGGAAAAACTACCGTTATTATAAACAGGGTATACAATCTTGTGGAAAATAGAGGAATAGATCCGTCCAATATACTGGTGATAACTTTCACTAAATCTGCGGCGGAAAATATGAAGTATAGATATTTGAAAATATCATCAGGCAGGAACAGGACTCCTTTTTTTGGAACTTTTCATTCTCTCTTTTATAGAATATTATCCAAATACGGAAACAAAATTGATATAATAAGTGAAGACGGGGCTCAGAAGCTTATTACCGGTATTCTGCGATTGTATATGGATCAGGTTGAATCACAGAAAGTGAAGTATATTTTAAATGATATTTCCCATTTAAAAAGTGAGAGCTGCAATATGGATGATTTTAAGAGCAAGGTAGATAAAAGTATTTTTAAGCATTGTTTCAACGTATATGAAGAATACAAGAAAAAGCACTGCCTAATGGATTTTGACGATCTTCAATTTAAGGCTAGGGAATTATTCCTTGAGAACAGCTATATTTTGAATAAATGCAGAAATATATTCAAATATATATTGATTGATGAATTTCAGGATTCCGACAGAATACAGATGGAACTTTTGAAACTTATAGCATATGGGAATTCAATATTTGCAGTAGGGGATGAAGATCAATGCATATATGGCTTCAGAGGCTCGAACCCGGAATGTATGGTGAATTTTGACATGTACTTTGACAGAGGTAGAAAACTTTTTCTGAACATGAATTATAGAAGTGTGGAAAATATAGTTGAACTTTCCAAAGTACTCATATCAAATAATAAAAACCGAAATGACAAAATTATAAAGCCTCATAGAAAAAAACATGGCAATATGGAATTTATGACTTTTAAAAGTGTTAATGAAGAATCAGATTATATTTCATTTAAAACAACTGGAAATAGATATAACTTTGAAGACACAGCCGTTTTTTACAGGAGCAATATGGAGTCAAGGAGCATAATAGACAGTTTTCTAGCACATGGTATAAAATTCAGATTTCTGAATGAACCATATAATTTTTTTGAACATTATGTCTGCAGAGACATAATTGCCTATTTGAAACTTTCTGTTGATGGATATGATAGAAAAAGTTTTGAGAGAATTGCAAACAGACCATACAGATATATAAGCAGGATAAATATAGGAAAGGTTAGGGAGAACCCTATAAGGGACAACTGCTTTGATATATTGAAAGATATGGGAGGGATTTCAAATTCGCAAATAAAGGTTGTACATAAACTTAAAAGAAAAGTGGAAAAGTTGAATAAGATGCCATTACAGAAAACTGTTGATTTTATAATGTATGATATAGGGTATATGCAATATCTTAAAGTATACTGCAGCAAGATTGATGAAGATATTTCTAAAATTGAATATATTGTGGAAGAATTCAGGGAAGTGTCAAAGAAATTTTCCAGTATAGATGAACTTCTGAAATATATAGACAAATTTTCAAATGCCACAGCTAAAAGCTTGTCCTCAAATGAAGGCATTGTACTGAGTACTATTCACGGTGTGAAGGGTATGGAATTTGCCAATGTGTTTATGGTGAACTGTAATGAAGGAATAATTCCACATGTAAACAGCATACCAGGAAACATAGAAGAGGAAAGGAGGCTATTTTATGTTGGAATTACAAGGGCCATAGATAATCTGCATCTGTGTTCCGTAGAAACATTTGGAGGAAAGCCAAAAAAAGTATCCAGATTTATAAATGAATGTGTTCCATACATTTAAATTCAAAGAACTATCCTAAATTATTTTTCCAAGCATCATCATTATTGTTGAGCTGAGAATTGATATTACAGCGGTATTCAGAAACTTATCCGGAATAAAATAGCAAGCTACAATTAGAGATAAGGCAGCTAATATAGAAAGGTGGTTAAGTAAAACCTTTCTTTTTTCACTTTTTATTTTTTTGTTGATATTGTCTACTGGTGAAAAAATACAAATTAATACAAAAGAAATAGTCAATAATAATATCAAGACCACAATATTTATTGACAGATATCTGCCTAAAGTAATTATTGATAGAAATACGATAAAACTAATGCAAAAGCAGCCCCAATAAGTTTTTGCATGGTAACCGCCTGAAAACAATCTAATTGGACAAAAAAACAAAAGGGCAATCAGATAATAGTCCTGAACAGAAAATATCCAGAATATAATAAAGTAAGGGACTAATTTTGTAATTTCATCAAAGAAACAAATCAAACCATATTCCATCTTTTTTAATTGAAGTTTTGAGAATTCAGGATTTGACTCGGAAATTTTTTTTACCAAACAAGTTATGAAAGTGTTCATTTATCTGCCTCCTCCAAGTTAAATGCAACTAAAAATTTTGTGGTTTCAAGATTACTTTCCAGGGATATGCATCCATTATTTTGCTCTATCAACTGCCTGGTAATGTACAGACCAAATCCATGATCATCCGATTTTTCAGTCTTTGTAGAAAAACCTCTTTCAAAAATTCTATCTTGAATATTTTTAGGGATCATACCTGCATTGTCGGAAATTTCAATATAAAATTTACTGCCTTCAATAAAAGTATCAAAGGTTATTTTTTTATTTTCAGTATTGGGATTGGACTGAAATGCTTCAAATGCATTGTCTATAAGATTGCTTACAATGCTTATCAATTCATTTTCTTTAATGTTTAATTTGCTGAAGGGCTCATCAATCATTATATCAAGGTCTATATTGTTTTTATCGGCAAAATTATTTTTAATGGATAATAATCCGTCTAAATAGGCATTGCCTGTATTTATAAATTTAAATGATGAATGGAGATTACCTGATATTCCGTTTATATAATTTTTTATTTTTTCAACGGTATCTGGTCTGTTTAATGAGCAAAGTCCCCATATAACATTGATATGATTTGCAAAATCATGCTTTTCCTGCCTGATGATACTGATTATTTCTTCCATGTTGCTTATTTGACTTTCTTGGATTTTATATCTGGATTCTATGTTTAGCATCTTTTTGTATCTGTTTATCTCTTTTAATTGAAGTATTAAAAATATAAAGTATAAAATAAATACAGTACAGTTGTAAATTTTAATATATTTTACATTAAAAATACCAAAACTCATAATAAATATAATAAGACCGAAAATACCAAATTGAATTATTGACTCTGATAACATTTTATCTTTTGAATTAAATAATTTAAGTTTAATAAAGATTTTATTAAACCTAAAAATGAGTATCACGATAAATATTTGAAGTAATTTTGAAGTAATTAAAAAAATCACGTAATATTCTTTAATTGATAAGAATGTATTTAAATTTATATTATATATAAATATTCCAACTGCTTGGATAAAATTTTCTGTAACAAAAATTATGGAAAGAAATAGGAAAAATATTACACACGAAGCAAAAATTCGTATCTTTGCAATATATGATAATAGTAAGATGCAAAATATTGAAAGAAATATTGTGTGGTATACTTTACTAATATAAAAAGTACTAAAATAATTAGCAATAATATATAATATACAAAAATAAATAGTTTTAAGTTTATTTTCTTGTATAAATTTTTTGTTGTTATATAAGGCTTCAAAAGTTACTAAAAAAAGTATAGATTCTATACTATCTGTTATTAGTTCTCTTATAATGTACATACTTTTCTCCTAATATAGTTGATCTAGGCTTTCCTGTAGATATCATATTACAAATTAGAAATATCTATAGAAAAGCCTAATTTAAATTACTTCAGCAGTTCATCAGGGCATTTTGGCTGATAACCACTAGCAAGGGAATTAGGGAATATAACCAATGCCCCCAATACCAATGCTAAAGAACCAATGCCTTTCATTAAATTTTTTGTTATGAATCCTTTGACGTTTTTCATTTTAACAACCTCCCATAAGTTTTAATAATGTAAATAATACATTATTTTATACATTCTACAATAATTTAAAATTTCCTCTATAAATTGTAAAAAAATCGAAATTAATTTAAAAAATTAAATTAGCCACAAAGACTTCATGGAAAGTTTATTTGACATTCAAGTGGATTTTGGTATACTTGATATATGGAAAGCTTGCTTTCCATAAGGAGGATTAAAATGTGAAAAACCGGCTGGAAGAAATACGAAAGAAACATGGGTTAAAACAGGAAGATCTGGCGGCGGCTCTTGAAGTATCGAGGCAGACAATAGGGTCTCTTGAAAATGGCAGATATAATCCATCAATAATACTGGCTTTTAAAATAGCAAGATATTTTAACATGAGTATTGAAGATATTTTTATTTATGAGGGGGAGGAGAATGAAAAATAGCATTTATTATGTCATGACTGTAGTTGGTGAGCATAGGAGTATATCTTGTCAAGACGGTTATTATTGAACCTTATGGAATACTTAAAATTCTGCCGTCGCAGAGCTATAAAGGATTATACTGACATTAAAAAGCAGATGGAAATTGACAGAAAAGATGAACGTAACGTTGCCATTGTAAGACGGGTAAAAGCCAGGGGATATGATATTAAGAAATTGGAGTTATAAAGATAAATTCCAATAAATCTACTGCTAGGTTGATTTATTGGAATTTAATATATGGAGTATTTGTTAAGGAATGGCTTTTTTATTCTTCATGTCATGATTACAATGAAATATTTCTTAATTCTATTTATCTAACAAGCATACATCTTCACCGTGTTGTTTACGTATTTCAATATTTTTTCGTCCCCATTGACACATAATGTCAATGATCTTATTTGCAGTTTTTCCATATTCGGTGATATAGTATTCAACTTTCGGGGGCATTTGGTTATATCTTGTTTTTCCAACGATTCCGTCCCGTTCTAAATTACGGAGCTGTTGTATTAGAACTTTCTCGGATACGGTAGGAATTAGCCGTTGCAATTCGCTGGTTCTCTTTGGACCGGACATCAACAAACATACTATTAAAGCCTTCCACTTGCCACCTAGAATTTCAAGTGTTGCTTCGATTCCCAAATTATATTGTTTCACAGTATCGCCTCCACTATTATTTTAGCATGTCTGTGCAAGCAATTGTTATACATACCTAAAAGTTAGTATCTTGCTTACTTTATTGTGCGTATTTACATTTTTGAATTTGGAGTTGATAATAAATATGAAACCAATATTGCATATTTGTTGGTAAAGAAAGGACTGATAATTATATGAAAGCTCTTGTAATTTTAACTCACCCGGACATTGAAAATTCGAGGGTAAATAAAATCTGGAAGCAGGAATTGGTCAAATATCCTGATGATATTGAAATCCATGAACTCTACAGAGACTATCCGGATTGGAAAATTGATGTTGAAAAAGAGCAGGGGTTGTTAGATATACACAATTATATTATTTTTCAATTTCCGGTATATTGGTATAGTTATCCGCCGCTGCTAAAAAAGTGGTTGGATGATGTGTTTACCCACGGTTGGGCTTACGGTTCAAATGGGCACAAACTGGAAGGCAAAAAATTCGGACTGGCTCTGTCCATTGGTGACAAAAGGGAAAATTACTCTCATACCGGTTCTGTAGGATTTACTGTTGATGAAGTGATTACACCCTTTAAGGCATCTGCTAATCATGTAGGTGCTATTGTACTACCTCATTTTGCATTCTTCGGTTCTTCATTTCAGGCTACGGATGATGAAGTAGATCAGAGTGCAAAAGATTATGTTGAGTATATTTTAAAATATAATACATGATTCCAGGCTTTCAGTTGTCTCCTATGATAAAAAGTGTATTTAGAAATGAAGCTTGATTGTTTCGACATGTATTCTTTCAGTCTATACTCTGCTTATTGTAAGTATCACACTTAAAAGTGCGTACTTCCTTTTTCTGTTACAACGATTATAATAAAAAATATAATTATAGGTGCAAGACTTAGGGGGTCGATATTATGTCGAATATTTTTTCTCCACTTCAAGTAAAAGATGTCCATTTTACAAATAGGATTGTGATGGCTCCTATGGTTCGCTTTGGCTTTTCTTGCAAGAATGGAATCATGGGTGAAAAGTTGTTGCAGGAATATTTGGAGCGGGCAGACAAAGACATAGGCTTGATGATAAGTCAGGTGCTTTGTGTATCGCCCGATGCAAAAACTGCAGGTGGAGCCGGCGCCTATTCAGAGGATCATATCGGTTATCTCCACAAGATGGCTGAAGCCGGACATAGGAACGGAAGCTGTTTTTTTGCACAACTCGGTATGCCAGGTTATGCATTTTATGACAATTTTATGAAAGACGTCAACAGCTTGACAACACAGGATTTAATCAAAATACGGGACAAATTTATCCATGCCGCAGAAATTTGTAAAAAGGCCGGACTGGATGGGATAGAGATGCATGGAGCCCATACTTTTTTCCTGAACATGATGTCCTCGGTCTGTTCTAATAGACGTCAGGATATTTATGGCGGCGATCTTTTTGGCAGATTGACTTTGGCAAAGGAGATCATTGAGGGAATCAAAAGTTTTGCCGGGGACAACTTCATCGTATCCTATCGAATGGGATGGTGTGACAGCCTGGATACTGATGTACAAACTGCTCAGCTTCTGGAGAAAATTGGAATTGACATGCTCCATGTATCCACCGGCATCCCGGAAGATCGGAAATTGGAACTGCCTCAGTCCTTTGAATACAATGATGTAGTTTATACTGGATGTCATGTAAAAAAGCATGTAGGTGTCCCTATAATTGTAGTGAATGACATTAAGACGCTTGGAAGAGGAAACAAGCTTATTGAAAATGGTTGCTGTGATTTTGCTGCATATGGAAAGCCGTTTTTAGCCGATGGTGCGTTTGTAAAGCACTCCATTGGAAATATGGACTACAAGCCGTGCTTTGAATGCGGTAACTGCCAGTGGTTTACAAATGGTGAAAAATGTCCTGCACGGCTGCTGCTAAAACGCCAGGCGACAAAAGCGGCGGAAAGTGAAAGGTGAGAATAATGGATTTTTTAGAGTTGGCTAAGAAACGCTATTCGGTTCGGAATTTTGATACAAAACAAGTAGAACAAGAAAAAGTGGACTTGATTCTGGAGGCTGGTAGGCTTGCTCCCACAGCATGTAATAATCAGCCACAAAGAATCCTTGTTCTGAATACAAAGGAAGATATGGACAAACTAAAAGTCTGTACTCCATTTACATTTGATGCTCCATTAGCTTTAATTGTTTGTTATGATAAAATAACCAGTTGGAAAAGGACATTTGACAATCAGGATATGGGAATTGTGGATGCAAGTATTGTAGCTACCCATATTATACTAGAAGCAGCCAATCTTGGATTAGGAAGCACATGGGTTGGCCATTTTGATCCTGAAAAAGCAAAGACAGCTTTTTTTATGCCAGAGAATATCGTTCCGGTTGTGGTACTGCCGATTGGCTACCTAAATGAGATAAGTATTCCAAATCCTAATCACAATAAGCGCTTTGATCTAGCGAAAACTGTGGTCCACAATACTTTTAATACTCAGTGAAATTAGAGCCAGCAGTCAAGTTGATATTGCCTGCTGGCTCCAAGTATTGAGTACTTAACCTTTAGCCTCTGATATAAAAGCTCTCATTGCAGCTGTTAGACACTTATTCTTGTGGTATAGTATTTGTGTTGCCATATTAAATTCACATCCATCCAGATCAAACCCCACAAGTCGTCCATTTTGAATTTCTTTCTCTACAGTCATAACGGGAAGCAGGGTTATTCCAAGATTACTCATGGTAAAACTTTTAATTGCTTCAATACTTCCAACTTCCAAAGCTATATTAGGTTTTAGACCTGATTTTTGAAACATTTTCTCAAAAATATTTCTGTAGCTGCAGCCCTTTTCTGTTACAATCAAAGGCTCATCTTTAATATCCTCCATTGTAACCTGTCTTTTGCCGGCAAGTCTGTTTACTGGAGAGGCCAGAAATATCATGGGTTCATTGCAGGATACACAGCATATCAAATCCGGATCAACAGTTTTTTTATCCAGAATGAATGCAAGATCAACTATATTGTTTTTGAGCATACTTCTTAAATCCGAACAAACTCCAACTTTAATTATGATCTCTACTTCAGGATATTTCATATGATAGTTTTTAAGTAGTTCTGGAAGCCTCATAGTACACAGGGACTCCACAATTCCTATTCTTAAAATTCCACAGGGAATACCTATGCCACCCACTGCTTCTATTGCCTCCTCTGTAAGACTTATTATGTTTTCTGTATATTTGAGAAATACTTGGCCTTTTAAAGTAAGGTGTATTTTTCTTCCGATTTTTTCAAACAGTTTTACACCAAGCGCCTCCTCCAAAAGTTTAATCTGGGTTGTAATAGTGGACTGGGCATATCCCAATTCCTCTGCTGCCCTGGTGTAACTTTTCAAATGGGCAATTTCTGAAAATGTTATCAGATTTCTAAACTCCATAATATACCTCCAATCACTTCAATAAAATCGAATTGTATTTTCAAATAATTCAATTTTATTAATAGTTAATCTTATGCTAATATAAATCCATTGGAAATTCAATGAATTTTTGATTGAATTTTTAAAAAAGCACAGCCGGCTGTAATCAAATTAAAAAAAGATAGGAGGTAAAATATGAGTAAAAATATTGGAACAATAACACTTTCCGGCCTCATATCAGGCTCGGTACTGGGATCGGGAATAATACTGCTGCCGCCCATTGCCTACAAGCTGGTCGGGAGATGGGCAGTAGCTGCCTGGATTATTATAATGCTGCTTGGTGTTATATTTGCCTATGTTTTTATATTCTTGAGTTTGAAAAGTCCTGGAAATGAAGGCGTTGCAATTGCAGTTGGAAATGCTTTCGGAGGTTTTTTTCGAGAACTGACTTCAAATTTTCTCACAGCGGCAGTTTGTTTTGGCCCTACAGCAGTTTTGATTACAGCTTCAGAATTTTTAAAAAACTTTAGCCTTTTTTCAAATATAAAGGTGGAGATAATCGCAGTTGGAATGGAAATCATATGTACCATAATTCTTATGTATGGAGTAAAAGCCCTGGGAAAATTCACTTTAATCTTAACGGGATTTACAGCTGTACTACTATTTTGCGGAGGTATGTATACACTGATTTTTGCTTCAAATGTACATGTACATCAAACCTCCTTTTCCATTTCCAAATTTGAATATACTCTCCTGATTTTATTTTGGGCAATCATAGGATGGGAAATTGTAGGCAGCTATATTGAAGATATAAAAAATCCTAAAAAAACGCTTGTTGAAGCAATGACTGTAAGCTTAATAGTAATTATCAGCTTATATATTATTATTGCCCTTTCCATACAAAATGTGTCTGCCGGTAATCACGATATACTGGCAATCATGACGCCTCTGTTTGGCTCGTTTTCTTTGCCTGTAATCACTGTTGCTGCATCAGGATTATGCATGTGCACCTACCTTATGGTAGTCGGGGGAGTTTCAAGAATGAGTGCACAGCGTGGGGCAAACAATAAACTGCCTGCATATCTGTCATATGTAAACAGATATGGAAGTCCCATTAATGCTATCATAACACTTGTATGTATACATTTTGTAGTCTTATCTCTGTCTGCTGCAGACTTTATAAATCTGGATAAAATTATAACCTGTGCCAATGTATTTTTCCTATCCAATGCAATAATT
>Ga0334882_1003053_pt1 | contig 15953 bp, 14 predicted proteins | sample GraSluR1_MG_5_FD_207226 | JGI IMG/M metagenome (GOLD analysis project Ga0334882, IMG submission 207226) | Sludge microbial communities from methane-producing bioreactor in Wageningen University, Netherlands - Granular Sludge_15_04-R1 | ecosystem: Engineered > Bioreactor > Anaerobic >... | reverse complement strand
GCTATGCGGCGGCCGAGGTGGTATCCCAGAGCCCGATCATGACCTCAGTTCCCCTGGAGGCCCTGAGCCATTACAGGCTCGTCCACGAGTCCCCGAGCTCGATCACCTCCAGCGGCCAGAAGTACGTCAAGGTATTCGAGCACGTTCCGGGGGCCACGATCACCGGGACGGCCTCCCCCGGGACGGATGTGGTCATCTCCGTTCCGATATCGACGGGCAGGGGCAGGAGCTTCGTATATCAGAAGTCCACTGCCGCCGGATCCGACGGCCAGTTCTCCCTCGTCGTCCCCTACTCGACGGAGGGTCCAGAGAGCTGGTCCACCAACTTCGACGTGGGGCCTGTCGGCCCCTACACCCTGCGGGTCGGCAACGTCCAGTACGAGGTCCGGGTCCCTGAGGGGGCGGTGATCGCCGGGAGTTCGATCCGCCTATGATGCTCCTCGAGGAGATGACCTGGACCGAGATCGAGGCAGCCCTAGAAGTGACCCGGACTCTGATCCTCCCGGTGGGGGCTACGGAGGAGCATGGCCCCCACCTCCCCACCTTCACCGATACGATCCAGGCCCTGGAGGTGGCAAAGGAGGTCGCCCGGAGACGAGCTGTCTTCGTCGCGCCGCCGGTCCACTACGGGGTCTGCCGGTCGACCCGGGGCTTTCCGGGGACGATCTCCATCAGTCCGGGGGCCCTGAGGGCCCTCGTCTCCGACCTCCTCACAGCCTTTCACGACTCCGGCTTCGAGAGGGTCCTCATCCTGACGGGCCACGCCGGCGGCCAGCACCTCTCCGCCCTCAAGGAGGCGGCGGAGAAGGCGGTCGCATTAAGGGATATCCGGGTGAGCCTCGTCTCCGACTTCGACCTGATCGATCCGAGGGAGGTCGAGACCCCCGGGGACGGCCACGCCGGGGAGATCGAGACCTCGAGGATGCTGGTCATCCGGGAGGACCTGGTGAAGGGCCTCCCCGAGAAGCACTTCCCCCCCAGGCCGATGTACCTGATCATGAGGGACGTGAGGCCCCTGATGGGAAACGGAGTGATGGGCGACCCCTCCCGGGCCACCAGGGAGAAGGGGGAGCGGTTCATGGAGATGGCAGTCCAGGGGGTCCTGGAGGCCCTGGAGGAGCTGGAGACCTATCCATCTCCTTGACCGTCTCCCCTCCTCTTCGTTTTCTTTTCTCCTCGCACTTCTGCCTCGGCGCGCCTCTCCTGAAATCTGAGGTCCGCGACTCCGCGGCGGGCAGGTTTAATATATGGTCCCTCGCATCTGCCTACCCTTGAAGATCGCGATTTCGCAAAGGTTGATCATGATGCCATCAGAAGAGGACAAGCTCTCTGCCCTATCTACCAGGGATAGGCAGGTTTTGAAAGAAGTTCTGGAGGGGCTCTGCGATCCAAAAGAGATAGCTGAGAGGCTCGGCGTCAAGGAGGTCTCCGTCATCTCCTCGGCGGAGGGGCTCGCCGGGTTGGGCCTCGTCAGCCTCGATAAAAAGGTGGAAGAGGTCTACTCCCTCACCGAAGAGGGCGCTCGGTACGCCGAGATCGGGCTTCCCGAGAGGAGGATCCTCGAGATCGCCGGGGCCGGGGGGGTCCCCATATCGGAAATCGAAGATCCAGCCCTGAAGGTGGGGATAGGCTGGCTCAAGAAGAAGGGCTGGGCGGCCGTCGAGGCTGGCAAGATCAAGCCCGCAGGGGATGCCCCCCCAGGAAAGGACGAGGAGATCCTGGCGGCACTTTCGTTCCAGGGGGAGACGAGCGGGTCGGCCCTGGATGCAGATGCCCTGAAGCTCTTGAAGAGCAGGGGGCTTGTGGAGTCGAGGGCCCAGAAGTCCTGGTCTTTAGAGATCACCGATGCCGGAAGGTCCGTATTCGAGAGAACTTTAACAGTTGAAGTGACAGCAAACGTTGTCAGAGGGATTGGCCAAATTACTCCAGACATGATCCGGGCCGGAAAGTGGGACGAAGACTCTTACGTTCAATATAAGGGAGAACGATTCTACATCAGACCCTACGACGTCGCCCTCCCCGCGGAGCGGATCTACCCTGGGAAGGTCCACCCCTACCAGCGGCTCCTATCGAGGATGAGGGAGATCATGCTGGAGATGGGCTTTTCCGAGATCAAGGGGGAGGTCGTCCAGTCGAGCTTCTGGAACTTCGACGCCCTCTTCCAGCCCCAGGACCATCCGGCCCGGGAGATGCAGGACACCTTCTACCTCGACTCCAGGGCCGAGATCCCCGACCACGCCTCCGTGAAGGAGATGCACGAGCACGGCGGCGAGGTCGGCTCCACCGGCTGGGGCGGGACCTGGGACCCGGAGGTGGCCCGCCGGGAGGTCCTCCGGACCCACACCACCTCCGTTACCATCAAGTACCTGGCAGACCACCCGAACCCTCCGGTGAAGGCCTTCTCGATAGACCGGGTCTACCGGCGGGAGGCGATAGACCCGACCCACACCCCGGAGTTCGAGCAGCTGGAGGGGGTGATCATGGACGAGGGGCTCTCCTTCGCAAACCTCCTGGGGGTCCTCCGGGAGTTCTACGCCAAGATGGGCTTTGAGGAGGTCCGGTTCCGCCCCGGCTACTTCCCCTACACCGAGCCCTCCGTCGAGCCGGAGGTCTACATCCAGGGGCTCGGCTGGGTGGAGCTCGGCGGGGCGGGGGTCTTTCGGAGGGAGGTGACCGCCCCCTTCGGGATAGACCATCCGGTCCTGGCGTGGGGGCTCGGCGTCGGGAGGCTCGCCATGCTGAGGCTGGGGCTGAAGGACCTGCGGCTCCTATACCAGTCGGATATCGGATGGCTGAGGGACGTGCCCACTCTGTCGAGGATGTGATCGATCGTGCCGGTAGTTAGACTGTACTACGGGGATCTGGAGGAGATGGTCGGTGCCTCCAGGGATGAGATCATGGCGAGGATGGCCATGATGGGCGCAGACATAGGAAAGAGCAACGCAGAGGATTATGTCGACGTCGAGTTCTTCCCCGACAGGCCCGACCTCTACAGCTCCGAGGGGGTCGCCAGGGCCCTCCAGGGCTTCTTGGACCTCAAGAGCGGCCTTCCGGAGTATCGGGTCTCCCCCGGAGAGATAGACCTGAGGGTGGACCCCTCCGTCGAGAGGGTGAGGCCCTTCATAGGCTGTGCCGTGGTGAGGGATCTTCAGTTCAGCGACCCCGCCATAGAGTCCCTGATGGACCTCCAGGAGGACCTCCACTGGGGTCTGGGGAGGAACCGGCGGAAGGTGGCGATCGGCGTCCACGACATCTCCCGGGTCGTCCCCCCCTTCACCTACTTCGCCGCTGACCCGTCCTTCGAGTTCGTCCCCCTCGACTTCGAGGAGAGCCTCTCGATGGAGGAGATCCTGAAGCGTCACCCAAAGGGGGTGAGCTACGCCTCCATCCTGGAGGGGTTCGACCGCTACCCCCTCATTACCGACGCCAACGGCAATGTCCTCTCCTTCCCTCCGATCATCAACGGCGAGCTGACTCGAGTCCGAGACGATACCAGGGACCTCTTCATCGACGTCACGGGGACCGATCCCGTCGTATACAAGGCCCTCAACATCGTGGTCTGCGCCCTGGCGGAGAGGGGCGGCAGGATCGAGACGGTCCGGGTAAAGAGGCCCGAGGGTACCCTCGTCCTGCCCGACCTCGCTCCCGCCAGGTGGATGGTCGAGGTCGAGGAGGCCCGATCCCTCATCGGCTTCAACCTCTCGGCGGAGGAGCTGGCCGCCTCCCTGGAGAGGATGAGGTTTGGGGTCCGGCCCCTCGGCCGGGAGCTGGAGGTCCTCGTCCCCGCCTACCGGGCGGACATAATGCACTCCTGGGACATCTTCGAGGACGCCGCCAAGGGTTACGGCTACGACCGGCTGGTGCCGGTCCTTCCCAAGACCGTCACCGTAGGCGAGCCCCACCCTCTGGAGGTCCGAAAGTCCGACCTCCGGGAGATCATGGTCGGCCTAGGCTACCTGGAGACGATGCCCTTCACCCTCACCTCTGAGAGGGTGAACTTCGAGATGATGGGCCGCCCCCGGGATGAGGGGGCGGTCACCCGGGTCCTCCACCCGATCAGCGAGCTTCACACCATGGTCAGGACCTCGATCCTCCCGAGCCTCCTCGAGATCTTCGCGATAAACCAGCACCATCCCCTCCCCCAGAGGATCTTCGCCCTGGGGGACGTTCTTATTGGAGGAAGGACGAGACAGGAGCTGGCAGCAGCCTCGATCCACAGCTCCGTCGACCTCGCGGAGGTGAGGTCGGTGGTGGACGCCCTCTTCCGGGAGCTTGACCTGAGGCCAGAGATAGTCCCCTCCGAGGATGGCGCGTTCCTCGCGGGTAGGAGGGGGGACCTCCTGGTCGAGGGGACGAAGGTCGGGTCCTTCGGCTTCTTCAGCCCCCAGGTCCTGCAGAGCTTCGGCCTCGACCAGCCCGCCGTGGGGCTGGAGTTGAGGTGGGACCGGCTCTGGCCTCTCGGGGGTTCGTAGAGGGCGGCTCGGGCAGGGGCGGGGCCGCCGTCCGGCCCCCAAAAATCGGCCTTGCCACCTCATTTCCGGTACCCTTACCCTGATAAGTTTAATATAAGCCCCAAAACAACTTTTACTTCAATGGCAGGGGGGGAGCCCTCATAAAGGTCCGGGATCTGATGACTTACCCCATCCTAGCGGTGGGGGTGGAGACCACCGTCTTCGAGGCGGTCCAGATGATGGTTCGCGAGGGGAAGGGGAGCGTCCTCGTCGTCGAGGGGGGTCTCCTCAAGGAGGTGGTGGGGATAGTCACCACCTCCGGATTGTTCAGGCAGGTCTTCGCCAAGGGGATAGATCCCAGGAACGTCGTCGTCTGGGAGGTGATGACCCCGGCGCCGCTGGTGACCATCGGCCCCAACGAGACGACCAGAAGGGCGGCGGAGATGATGCTGGAGCATAAGGTAAGGAGGTTGCCGGTGGTTGAATGTGGCGCCCTCGTGGGGATCATCACAAGCAAAGATCTCCTCCGGTGCGTCGGCGACGGGGAGGCTGGGGAGACGTCTAGCTCCGAGAAGACCTCAGATCACCGCAGGCGGTGATCATCGGTGGTTCCGGGTACGCCTCCCGACGCAGAATTTAAATATCGAGAGGATCAAGTTGGGGTCGGGTCGAGGTAGCCAAGCCTGGTATGGCGCAGGTTTGCTAAACCTGTGTCCCTTCGGGACTCGAGGGTTCGAATCCCTCCCTCGGCGCTCATTTACTTGTAAGGCTTAAATAGTAGGACGCCTATTTTATATCCTGGTGGGTATCGTGGTTAAGCCTGACAAGTCTCGTTATGTGTATCTCTACTTACCTTCCGCTGACGATAAAAAGCGTTGGGAGAAATTGGCCATCGAGGCGGGCGTCCCTCTCACGAAGTTTGTCATCGAGATAGTGGAAAACGCTCTCCTGGAAGAGTCAGAGTTCAAGCCTCGGGCTGAGATGGTAAAGGAGCTGGGGAGCCTCAGAGACGAGGTGAGAAAGCTTCAGGACGAACTGAGACTCAAGAACATTGTCATCGATAAGTATGAGTCCGAGCTGAAGAGGTACCGAAGCGCAACCTTCCTTGAGGGAGGTTTTGAGGGTGCTCGCGAGTACAACCATGAACTCGTCGAGCTACTGAAGAGGAAGGGCGTCGCCGATAGCTACAAGATACTCGAAGAGCTGGGGATAGATCCCCGCGAAGCCGATCTCGTAAAGGCGGTCTCCTCCCAGTTGGATAACTTGGAGGCCTACGGGCTGGTGGAGTCCACGCCGAGAGGTTGGAGGTGGAAGGGATGATTGAAGCTCCCAGCAAGTCATCTGAGACGGTTTCAGATGCAAGGAAGAGGCCCCCAGCAGACAAGATAATTGACAGGTTCGAAAGAGACTGCTCAATTCGAGGTATGTCCCCTCTCTCGGTAAAGAGCTACGTCTACAACGTCCAAAAGTTCCACGCATTTCTCGGTGAAAGGGGGTTGCATCTGCTGGATGTGGATAAGGACATACTAAGAGACTACCTGGAATATATGAGATATGAGCGGGGCTTGCATCAGAAGACGGTCGAGAACAACTTCACCACGCTCTCAAGCTTTTATGAGTATCTCGCCTACGAGGGGCTTCTGGAGATGAATCCCGTCCTTCAGGTACGGAAGAGATACCTTCGGCGCTACAAGGACAACGACGACGGCCAGACCCGCCAGCTCATCTCTGTGGAGGAGATGACCCGCCTCATCAACTCAACTCTCGATGCCAGAGATAAGGCGATCATCACCCTATTCGCGAAGACCGGGATAAGGCGAAAAGAACTCATCGCCCTAGACATCGACGACATAGAATGGGTGGAGCAAAGCATACGACTCAAGCCGACGGCGAAGAGGACCAACAGAACGGTATTTTTCGACGACGAGACCTCCTTCATATTGAGACGGTGGCTAAGGGTGAGAGAGTCGCGAAATAGGGATGGTTCAAAGGCCCTCTTCATAAACAACCGTAGCGAAAGGATACAGCGTAGCGGAGTAAGCCGGATGGTTGAAAAGGTGGCCACTCAAGTTGGTCTGCATGATCCCAACTCGGACCGGATGGAGGATCATTTCTCGCCTCACTGTTGCCGTCACTGGTTCACCACCCACCTCCGACGGGCCGGTATGCCCCGCGAGTTCATCCAGGAGCTGAGGGGCGATACCCGGAAAGAGGCGATAGATATCTACGACCATATTGACCGCAAAGAGCTTCGCGAGAGCTACCTCGCTCACATACCACAGATGGGGATATAGGCGTTATTATACGCCCTTCCCGCTCCCTGGACTATGGAAGCGCGTATAAGTGCACTATATAACAACTTGTTGAGACTGTTTTCATAAGCGGCAAGACATCTCCACAGCACATTTTGCATCGAATGAGAGCTATTGGGGGGCCAAGATAGGGTCTGGGTTTCAATTAGGTAGGTTAATTTTTTTTAAATTCACGGTTTATTTTAATTTTCATATTCAGCGCGGATTTGAACAATACGGCATTGAGAAGCAAAAGAACAATTATTGTAAATGTGCAAAAATTTAATATATTTTCATGTTTGAAATTGTATGTCAAAGTGAATGTCGTAGTAAATAGAACGATGAGTATTAATGGAAATGATATAAATGTAGGGAACATTTTTAAAAATTTATTAATTGTGCTTGGATGATCTCCGAATTGTATTGATATATCTCTCAATTCATCATCTATGAAATTACATATTTTTTCTTCACGTTTATCAAAATAGAAATATCCCAGAATGTTTAAACTGCTCGCTTGAGCGGTGTTGTTATTTCCGTCTATTACGCTTTTGATTTCAGTCCGGAGGGTGGACATATATTGAGCTGATTTAAGAATTCTATATATATTCCTTAAATATTCCCTAGACAAATAATAAAATGGCAACGGGGATATCAACAAAAAATAATATATGCATAAAATAAAACTATTATCATAGTCACTATTTATTAAATCGTTGTAGTTAGTATTAACGGTGGTGTTATTTATGTTGTTGCTATAATTATTATCTTGATGTCTGTCGAGTTGCATGATCGTCATTCCTGCAGTAATTACAATACCAATTAAAAGTATCTTGTAAACCAATAATCTCTGTTTTGATTCGATTCGTTTTAAAACTTCTTCAGTAATAAATTCATATTCAGTTAAATATACCCTTAATAAATCATCCCCGTGCTTTCTGCTAACCTTTGGATTCATATTTCCCACTCAATATTAACTTCAGTTTAGCTCCTGGCATTTTCCCTATAATTTGTTGATTTAGGCCAACAATGTGTCGTGACTTAATTTTCTGAACGCTGTTGTTGTACACTGGTATAAAAACTCTTCCTCAAATGGCTCAAATGGTGGTCTGTGATAATCGCATTAAGAATTAATAAAAATCCCCAATGAAATTCTTCAGGTCGGTATGGTTGAGCTGCTCCTGGAGTTTGTTTTACTGAATGACTATATAGAGAGGCAGAACCGCATGAAACGTGCCTCAGGGGACGAAATTTGAGGTTGTAGCCTGTTCAGGTTTAGCTAATCTCTCTTTTTGTTGTATTAGTCTAATTTATCTGACACCGATATATAGTCACAAATCAAACCAAAACGTTTTTCGTCCACCGAGACAGTCTCAAATGCCAGAGGAGGGAGATTAAGACGAGACCAAAACCGGTTTTGGCTTTGCTGTTGCTGGCCTATCTTTTGCCGATCCTCGCATTAGCGGCTCCAGACGAGGCAGGCGGGACCGTAACCAACGTTGTAGACGGCGACACCTTCGATATCAGGATCGAGAAGACCGATCCCCGGATTATCTACGAGATCGAGCGGGTGAGGCTGGCGGATGTGGACTCCCCGGAGATGAGCACGCCAAAGGGACCGCCGGCGAAGGTCTACACCACCGAGACCCTGTTGGGGAAAAAGGTCTGGCTGGATATCGACGACAGATCGAAGGACGGACGGGACCCCTATAACCGGCTCCTCGCCGTGGTCTACCTGGAGGACCTCAACGGGACGATTAACACCACCCACCCCTTCAATCGGCTTCTGGTAGATGCAGGCTTCGCCGTAGTTAAGAACTTCACCAACAACGAATTCGACCCGGCGGTGTGGTGGGGGAACGCGACGACAGAGCCCGAACCAGACGAGGGCAACGAGACCGCGACGACGACCACTGAGGGGCAGTTTGTGGGCTCTACGAAGTCCGATAAGTACCATTATCCTTCATGCAGATGGGCGGAGAAGATCCTCCCCGAAAATGAGATCTGGTTTGCCAGCTCCGAGGAGGCGAGGGCGGCGGGATATGTTCCCTGTGGCGTGTGCAATCCACCATGAAGATCCGAGTCATCAACTCCAGGGAGGAGATATCCGGGCTTAATCCGAAAGAGAGGGTGGTCCATGTGTCTTTCCCCCTCACCACCTCCGCTCTCCTGGAGCTGGCAAAAAAATGTCCCAAATTAGAGGGTATCCAGGTTCCACCATCACGGCTTGCGAATATGGGGGGTCGATCCTTGATCCTTCTTGAGGTCCTGGGGGTTCGGATTTTCGAGGGCTCTATTCAGGGTTATAGAACGGATCGGGCCGAACACATCACCATCGACGACGGCCTGATCCTCCAGAGGGTGGGGAAGCTCCAGGCGGAGGGGCTGGACACCGGAGAGGTTGTGGCGGAAGTGTCAAAGGAGACAGAGGTATCCACCGAAAGATTTTCTTAGCTATTGGTCTTGTTAATTGGCAGGTGAATTGATCATGAAAGTCGTATGCCCTGAATGTGGGTATGAAGATGAAGGCAATTTTTGTAGCAATTGCGGCGCATCTTTATCACAACTAGCAGCTACCCCGGAACAAGAACAGATTCAGGTTCCAGTGGAAGTTTCATGGCTTGATAAATGTCCTGTATGCAAGTCGGGCAAGTTATTATCCGCAACTAAGAAAAAGCTTTTTGGTTTAGTTAATGAGCAAAACGTCGAATGTGATAGCTGTGGTGCGGCATTTACTCAAAACGATGAGAAATATAAACTTAGTAAAGTCTCAGATACGTCAAATCCGACCTGGCAGGAATACGGAAATCAGGCATTAATGGCAGAGGAATGGAAAACTATTGCTTATGGGGGCCTGCCGGCATCGAGGCAACGGGAAGTAGATATGGAAAGTTGGTTGACCAGGCTTAGAAATGGCGAAGTTAATTTTCGCATGGATGTTGAGTCTCCAATTATTCTGAAAAAAAACGAAGAAATGATTCTCTCTTTTCCTAACATATCTCTGTGGGAGCCTCGATCAGTTAGGCGAGGTGGTGGCGCGGGTACAAGTTTTAGAGTGGCGAAGGGCGTGAGTTTCAGAGTAGGTGGCTTTCAGGCGGAGTCTCATGAAGAGCTGAGAAACATAGATAATGGCCCCCTTACTCTGACCAGCAAAAGAATAGTTTTTTCAGGTGTGAAACGTACGGTAAGTATTCCACTTGATAAAGTCATATCTATAGAACCGTTCCGCGATGCTATTCGTATAAGACGAGAAGGCAAAGAGAAAGCTCAAAATTTTGTAGGCATCAATCAGGGCATAGTTACGTTTACTGAGAGTGATAGAGAGTACCAGGAAGCGTTTTCAGGTCCAATGATGATGTATATCATTGAGGGATTGGTGAAATAATTGGCGAGAAAATGAGAGGCGTGATTTAAATGGGATCGAAAAAGGCGTTTATAAGCGTTCTAGCGGCCGTCTTTGCCGCGGCGTTAGTGTGTGGTTGTACTGGCGGCGACTCTTCGGCTGAGGTTTACACTTTAACCGATGAGGAAAAACAGTTAGCAATTTATCCGATAGAACAATATACTGGAGTCCAAGACGCAGCGGTGAATCAGGACGGCAAAGACCTGACGTTAAACCTTATCGTCGATTATGGAACTAGTAAAGAATACGCCGAAGAGCTCGGGGATAATTTCGTTAGACTTGTTAAGTCGTTCGGGCCGGAGGAGTCCCCAGGTAAAGAGATCGGGCCCGGGATATATGATTATACCGTCTACGTGCATAATCCGAGCGGAGAACTTGTCGCCGTTGGCGCTAAAGTGTCCGGGGCTCGGAGTCTGACCTGGTAACATTGCAACGGAATGAAGGGCGGGAGACAGATTAAGCCCTCCCTGCTATTTTTATTCGACCTCGAATTAAAAAGCTCTCATTGAATCCTCGAAGCTCTCTAAATCGTCGGCCCCGAACTATGGCCGGGTCTCCGATTCTCCAGCGGCGGGGCTGTGGCGGGACTGGTCTGGCGGTGGTGTTGATAATCTCGGCGGGGAGTCCTTATCTCTACTATTCTTATGTAACCTGGAGGGCTTCGCGAGGGGTGGATGGGTTACATAAGAAATCTGGAGAGGGGCCGGTGCGATGTGAAGATCTGAGCTTTTTCTGTGACGATGTGCATTTTAGTGAAGGCGGCCAGATTCGGCTTTTGGGGCTGGATTACACTTAACGAACATTATAAAAATGGGATACTGGAAAGGCTTGTAAGATTACTGTTACGGTGTCACGGGGGCCGCCAGTGTAGATGAGATTAGACACGGCGTAGATAAAACGTAGACGATTAGACGCGGCGGGGCTTTGTCCTATTTCGTCCATACCTTGTCCATTTTTGTCGCGTCGTCGTCTCCGAGAAGGTGGCTGGGATCACTCCTCCGAGTTGCGCCAGACCATAGCCATAAGTTCCTGATGGGACCGGGGCCGGGGGGCAATAGTGGCGTCATAGTTCTTTCGCATTCCGGGATTTTCATCTCGCACTACTGCGAGCCAGTTCAAGAAAACTTTTAATCTGTTAATGAGTATCTGGCGTGGGCGGTTTATGTCGTCTTTCGTAAAACGACCGAGACTTCTATCATCGCTTACGATTTTATTATGGTGGTATTCAATCCGGTGCATAGCGCTAGTCTGCATAAAGCGAATATTTCCATAAGTTTTTAATATAAAATATCGATGTTCTGACATATTCCGGCTTCTTGTGTGCCAGCGGGAGCTTTTCCCTTCATCGTGATATACCAGGCCCTTACTTTCGAGTCCCTTCATCGTTCTCGATAAATTCCCTTTATCACATTCTAGGTGTTCGGCGATCTCCCATAAGGGGTGGCCCTCCTCGTCGATCAAGTGTTGTAGGACTTCAAACTCTCTGTCGGTCAACTTATTGTTTATTTGTCGGCTTAATTTCATCGTCGGCTTATATGATATTAATCGTATTTCAATATTACCGTAGCTATCAAGTGTTGTACTGAATTTCGACGCCGCTAATCAATTTATCGATAGCTATCAAGTGTTGTAAATTGAATTTCTATAGTACAACACTTTATTATACTTTGGGAATATTTAAATAAGATAAGCTCCTAGTCGGCCATATGCGGCCAAGATTAGATCGATATTCGGAAAACCTCTGCATGAAACTGAAAAAGGATGAGCGAGCGACATTGACCCGCCTCTCTGAGGAAAGGAAGCAACCAATATCGGAAATTATGAGGGAGTACATGTACCGGGGATGGAAAGAGGACGGTGTACAGTTGGAGAAATCAGGATGAAAATAAGAAACAGAGGTCGTGAAGGGGCCAACCAGCGCGGAGACGACGACCGAACCACAGAGCCGCGGGGAGGCGTTATGGAAGATGTCATAATGCCTAGCTCTCACTTAACTGCAAGCCAAATCCTCCACCCATGGGAAGAAGCGGTAGGAAAATTTCGTAATCTGGTTGCCGATGGAGGGAGCCTCCTTGCCACAATCGGGCCGGTTGAGGTCTATTTGCCCCTGGAGCTGGAAGCCGAACTTCGCCCAAACATCGGCAAAAATGTTGGAATTATTCGCACCGATGATCCGGTCAAGCCGTACCGATTCCGACTGATCGGTGGGTGATGCCAGAGGGCGACGAGATGACTTCCGCCTCCGACCTCACTGCAGAGCACTACCAGCGGCCCGACGTCCGAGAGAGTATTATCGATCTCTGCAAGTTCGGCGGGGGCCTCCGAGGGCTCAATGGCGGCGATGGGTGGTATGTCCATCAAGACGGCCGGATGAGGCTGAGGGGTCCGGGCGACTTCGACGACACGATCTCAAAAGAGCGGTCCCTGTATATGACGGCGGACGTATTCGACCCGGCGGTATTCGAGCGATGGGAACCCAAAATAGAGGGGCCGGGGGGCGAGATCAAACCAGAAAATCCCATCGGAACGCGGGGCGATCTTATAGCCTATTCTCTCTTCGCCGACATTGACGCGGTGAAAGATCCCGACGACGAGGGCGACGAGGACGGTAAGCCGAGATCGAAGCTCTACCAAAAGGGCCGTATCGAGGCCTTGGAAGCGGCGGCGTCTTTCATGGTCCGATATCTCCGGGACCGGGGCATATTCGAGTCGGTGGGCATTCTCTTCTCAGGACAGGGGGTTTATGTCTGGCTTCACCCAGCCCTCTGCGACGTGTCGGAGAATCGGGCCCTCCCCGACTTCGACCGTGAAAAGCAAGACCGGGACTTTAAAATCTGGCTGATGGCGTTTAACGACCTCCTGGCGGATATCGAGGCAGCTTTCTTCGAGGAGTTCCCGGAGCACGTCGGCCGGGTAAAATTCGATAAGCTCAACAACCAGAAGAGGAAAATCAAGTGCCTACTATCGATCCATCGGAATCTACCTTTTGCGGTCGTGCCTCTCGATAAGGATGATATCAGGATCAATCTGGAGGCGGCGCGGGTCCCTCTCTCCTCCGAGACGGTGGGCCGGGCGCGGTCCTGGTTGAGCACCTGGAAAAGCTCCGAAGACGAGAGACATGCTCTCGCCGTTCTCCTCGCTGACTACCGAAAGAAGGCGACCGAGGACGTGACGGCGAGAGCGAAGAGCACCGGCGATATCCGACGGGCCACCGAGCCTATCCCCGTTGAAAGGTGGTGTCCATTCTATCGGGCTCTTCTGGAGTTTCAGCGCGGGGCCGGATCGCATAGGGTTTGTGGCGCCCTGGCGACGTGGCTATTTCAGGCCGGCTGGACCGAAGAGGAAGGCTTTGAGCTCTGGTATCCGGTGGCGGTCCGATGTGGGGTGGAGACGAGGATCTTCTTTACGTCTTACGGGGTCATCAATTCCCCGAACTGCGAGACCATCAAAAAACTGGGGGCAGGGTATCCGGTCCTGAGGTTCGGGGAGCTCTCCCTCTGCGAGCCAGACGAAGGCTGTGAAGGGTGCACGTGGCCCGGCGACTATGAGACCCCCGCCGACGGCGTAAGATCGATCTCCGAGGAGGAGCTTAACGGGCTGAATCTGGCGACGCGGCCAAAACTACATAACGGGCTGGAGGACGACCATTTCATCTCTCAGTTCATGGATTATGGAGCGGCCACCAGTGACGCATACCCTGAATATTATTACAGCGGGGCGTTAACCCTTCTATCGGTGGCGACGAGCCGGAGGCTGGTTATCAGGATCAAGCAGGGGCGGATATACCCGAACATTTGGTGCTTCAATCTTGGACCGTCCACCATTAGCCGCAAGACAACGGTCATGTCCCAGATGGAGGACATTTTAAAGGCGGTCTGTCCTGATATCGCTATCCCCAAAAGCTTCTCTCCAGAGGCGCTAATAGAGTTTCTTTCGGAGTGTCCGGTGAGCTACCTTGTGAAAGACGAGGTGGGGCAACTGCTGGCGAATATGCGAAAGCCGTATATGGAGGAAGTCAGGGATTTTTTCAGTGAGATCTATGATAACCGGGACTTTAGGCGAAAGCTCCGAACCGGAAAGCGTAAGGACAAAACCGACTTCCAAATAACGGACCCTTATATAGTCCAGTCTTACGCCACTACTAACACTTTGTTTAGGGAATATACGACGACCCTAGACCTAACCTCCGGCTGGCTTATGAGGTTCCTCTACTTCGCTCCGAACTATCGAAAGCCATCAATGGCCTTCGACCTGGAGACGGGGGTAGAAGCCGAACTTTACGGGCGATCTCTCGGCCGGTTCTCGGCGCTATGTCGGCTATTCAGTGAGTTGGGCGAGGCTCCGATGGATATCGAGCCGGAGGCGATGGAGTTCTTCCAAGCTTGGCAACTATCCACCGAAGGGGCCCTGATGGAAGATAACGACGAAGTAGCTCTCGCCCTCTTCGGGCGGCTTCAGGTCTATGCCCTGAAACTGGCGGTGCTATTCACTGTCGGGCGGCGTGGCTACAAAGTCGGGGATAAGATCCCACTTCACTACATGCAAGAGGCGGTTAGGCAGGTGGACGAGTACTTCCTACCTGTCGGTCGGGCGGTGGTCCTGGAGGTGGGGCGGTCCGAACTGACAAACCTCCAGAACAGGATCATAGGGACACTGGAGAGGCGAGGCGGGAAGGTGACACGTCGGGATCTCCTCCGGGACCTCCACGTAAGGCTAAAGGACGTAACAGAGGCCCTGGAGGCCCTCACAGAGTCGGGGGAGATAGAGTCCCGGAAAGAAGAGCGGACCGGTAAAAAACCGGTGATATGGTACATCCTCCTAGATAGTCGTAATCGTCATAATAGTCCCAATAGTCCCAATCGTCGCAATAGTCACAGGGATTTAGGCCCTAAAGGCAGTATTAGAAGGACTACTGCGCCTAACGTGACTACTGCGACTATTGAGACAGAAGAGACTAAAGGCGAGGATGTGGCCGGGGACGTTGGGGACTCTGACCCCACCGAGCCCGAAGACTACCAAACCATAGCCGAAGGACTGGAAGAGGCCGAACGGCGAGAGGCAGCGAAGGCGGCGAAATTCAAGACTCCAGAACCGAAGCCGTCCGATCAGAAGCCGAAGGACGATGAGCGGATTTTTGGGCTGACACCCTCTTACTACCTGGACTTAGGCGGCGGCCACCTCCCCACCGTCCGAGCTCTGATGAATGACCTGGGATGGGATGCTACAAAGGCAGACCTGGCTTTAGGGATGCTGAAGGCTGCGGGGGTGGTCTGATGCAGTCCGATCTTTTCTCTTTCGAGGGCCCGGTCCGATCTCCTCCACGTGGCGGTGCTGATGCTGAGGACCTGGAGGCCGTCTCGTCTCCCCCACCGACGAGAGGGCGGCGTTGCGCACGTTGCGGCCATCCTCTCGGGCGCGGTGGATTGTATGCCAGTGGGTGGGTGCTTCTCTGTTGGTCCTGTTGGACCGATAAGGGATTGGGCAGACGAGACGGGCGGCGGGATCTCTCCAGCGATGCGAGCGGGGAGCGAAACACGGGCTACAACTGGAGGCGGTAACGGTGGCGGAAAAACCGATGGCTGAAGACTTAGGGCGCGAGCTTGAAGACCTCTTCCATCGAGCCGACTGCATCCATGAAGAGCTATGTAGCGTCCTGGAGCGGGCGCGGGCGATCTGCGATAAACTGGCGGAGGTGGAGCGGTGACAATCCGACGACCCCTAGGGGGGGCGGGGACTATTTCGATAAGAGGGGGCTTATAAACGACTGAGAATAATAAGCCTAAACAGACACGTGGCGTAACTCTGAGA
>Ga0334882_1003051_pt1 | contig 15966 bp, 14 predicted proteins | sample GraSluR1_MG_5_FD_207226 | JGI IMG/M metagenome (GOLD analysis project Ga0334882, IMG submission 207226) | Sludge microbial communities from methane-producing bioreactor in Wageningen University, Netherlands - Granular Sludge_15_04-R1 | ecosystem: Engineered > Bioreactor > Anaerobic >... | reverse complement strand
TATACCATTTATTACAGCGTCTTCGATTATAACAGTTCTTTTGGGAAATACCTTAATGAGAATATATATATCCACAGTCTATTTCTAAAGTTTGCAATATATTTACGTTGACAAAAACAGAAAAATTGAATAAAATAGTGTAAATAGTTAGTGAAACAGATAGAAATACATCAAAATTTATAAAAATAAATAAAGAATCTTTTATTCAGCTCATATATCCCTTGAATATGGCAGGAAGTATCTACCGGAGGCCGTAAATTTCCGACTATGAGTGGAATTCTTATGTTATAATCATATTAATTTCACAAAATAATGAATTAATATGTTTTTTATTTGTAGGTAAAATATTTTCATTGCATATTTAAAGCTGGACATTTAAGAAATATAAATTTATAGGAGTGATTTTAATTGGCAAAAATTTTAAAAAAGGCATATACTTTTGATGATGTTCTTTTAGTACCAAACAAGTCGGAAGTTTTACCAAGAGAAGTTTCGTTGAAGACCAATCTGACAAAGAAAATAGAATTGAATATACCGATCATGAGTGCGAGCATGGACACTGTTACTGATTCAAGAATGGCTATAGCATTGGCGAGAGAAGGCGGTATTGGAATAATACATAAGAATATGACCATAGAACAGCAGGCCGTTGAAGTAGACAGGGTAAAGAGACAGGAAAATGGAGTAATAACAAATCCATTTTATCTTTCTCCCGACAATACCATAGATGATGCACTTTTACTTATGAGCAAATATAGAATATCTGGAGTTCCTATAACTGTAAATGGCAAACTTATTGGAATAATAACAAATAGAGATATAGTATTTGAAACAGATTATAGTAAAAAAATTTCAGAAGTTATGACTAGGGAAAAATTGATAACAGCTGCCCAGGATACTACTATTGAACAAGCTAAGGAAATACTGAAAAAGTATAAAATAGAGAAATTGCCTCTGGTTGACGCTGATAACAACCTTAGAGGATTGATAACATTAAAGGACATAGAGAAAGTAAAGAGATTCCCTAGTAGTGCCAAGGATGAAAAGGGAAGGCTTCTATGTGGAGCAGCTGTTGGTGTTACAAAAGACATGATGGACAGGGTGTCTGAACTTGTTAAGGCCGGAGTTGATGTTATTACGGTTGATACGGCGCATGGACATTCAAAAGGAGTTCTGACTGCAGTAAGTTTTATAAAAGAAAAATATCCTGATCTACAAATAATTGCAGGAAATATTGCAACAGCTGGAGCTACCAGGGACTTGATTTTAGCAGGTGCAGATTCAGTAAAAGTCGGTATAGGACCGGGATCCATATGTACTACCAGAGTTGTAGCCGGAGTAGGGGTTCCCCAATTGACAGCAGTAATGGACTGTGTAGAGGAAGCCAATAAATATGATATTCCTGTTATTGCTGATGGAGGAATAAAGTATTCGGGAGATATAGTAAAGGCATTGGCTGCAGGAGCCAAGGTTACCATGATGGGGTCCATGCTTGCAGGATGTGAAGAGGCACCTGGTGAAACTGAAATATACAAAGGAAGGACTTATAAAGTTTATAGGGGAATGGGTTCGCTTTCTGCCATGGCAAGCGGAAGTAAAGACAGATATTTTCAAGAAGGAAACAAAAAATTGGTACCGGAAGGTGTGGAAGGAAGAGTTCCTTATAAAGGATATGTTGCAGATACCATATTCCAGCTGGTTGGAGGAATACGTTCCGGAATGGGATATCTGGGAGCTGCTACACTGAACGATTTATATGAGAATTCCACCTTTGTAGTACAATCTGCAGCAGGCTTGAGAGAAAGTCATCCTCATGATATATCAATGACAAAAGAGGCACCAAATTATAGTGTAAGACAGTAGCAACTAATTTTATTGGGAGGAAATTTATGGACAGGGAATTGATCATTGTAGTTGATTTTGGTGGACAGTACAATCAACTTATAGCAAGAAGAGTGAGAGAAAACAATGTCTATTGTGAAATAGTTCCATATACTTGTCCTGTAGATAAGATAAAGGAAAAGAAGCCTAAAGGAATAATATTTACAGGTGGTCCCAAAAGTGTATATGGGGAAAATGCACCAAAGATAAGTAAAGAGATTTTTGAGCTGGGAATTCCTATTCTAGGTATATGCTACGGACATCAATTTATATGTGCCAATCTGGGAGGAAAAGTTGAAAGCGCTGTAGTTAGAGAATATGGAAAAGCAGATGTAGTGCTGGACAATAATAGTATTTTGTTCAATGGAATAGATGAAAAACAGAGCTGCTGGATGAGCCATACGGATGTGGTTTCCCGTGCACCAGAGGGTTTTAAAATTTTAGCTACTACAGATGAATGTCCTGTGGCAGCTGTGGGAGATGATTCCAGAAGAATATATGGAGTTCAATTTCATCCGGAAGTACAGCATACACCTTTCGGGAAAAAGATGATTTCAAATTTCTTGTTTACAATATGCAATCTCAAGGGTGACTGGTCCATGTCATCTTTTGTAGAAGAAAAAATCAGATCCATAAGAGAAAAGGTAAAAGATAAAAAAGTCATATGTGCCATGTCGGGTGGAGTTGATTCTTCTGTAGCTGCGGTACTTGTACATAAGGCAGTAGGCAAGCAGCTTACATGTATATTTGTAGATCATGGACTTCTCAGGAAAAATGAAGGAGATCAGGTTGAAGATGTATTTAAAAAGCAGTTTGACATGAATTTCATAAGAGTAAATGCAGGAGATAGATTTTTAGGCAAACTTGCAGGTGTAGATGATCCTGAAAAAAAGAGAAAAATAATTGGAGAAGAATTCATAAGAGTATTTGAACGGGAAGCTGAAAAGCTTGGGGATATAGCTTTTCTTGTCCAAGGTACCATATATCCGGATGTTGTAGAAAGCGGACTTGGAACTTCGGCTACTATAAAGAGCCACCACAATGTAGGAGGACTTCCGGAAAATATGAATTTTGAGCTTATTGAACCTCTCAGAGAGTTGTTCAAGGATGAGGTAAGGGCAGTAGGTGAAGAACTGGGAATACCACATAAATTAGTCTGGAGACAGCCTTTTCCAGGACCAGGCCTTGCTATAAGAGTATTGGGTGCAGTTACAGAGGAAAAGCTCGAAATAACAAGAGAGGCAGATGCAATATTTAGAGAAGAAATAGCAGAGGCAGGATTGGACGAATCAATATGGCAGTATTTTGCATGCCTTCCTAATATACGTTCGGTAGGTGTCATGGGAGATGAAAGAACTTACTGCTACACTGTTGCACTCAGGGCGGTTACATCTTCTGATGCTATGACATCGGATTGGGCCAAGATACCATATGAGGTACTTGACAAAGTATCAAGAAGGATAGTAAATGAAGTTAAAGGTGTAAACAGAATTGTCTATGACATAACGAGCAAACCTCCTTCTACTATAGAGTGGGAGTAAAATAAAAGAACGTGAAATCCAAGCAAACAAAGGGTTTTACGCTCTTTTTATTTCATGCTCAAGAACCAGTTCAGCAATAAAGTCAATAAATGGCCGGTTGTCTTTGTGAGCACGCTTCAGAAGGCTAATATATTCCTGGCGCAAGATCGGAGAAATGACAGCCAGGTAAGCCATCCTGAATAAGAGTCGCATTTATAAGCAGCCTGGAAATTCGACCGTTACCATCGATAAACGTATGAATGAAAACAAAGCGCTTATGAAGTTGGGCCGCAAACTCTATGGGATGATATTTGTTACGGTCAGAAGCCGACTACTGGAATAGCTTCTTCATTTCGCTACCGCTTGTTATTCCGGTGCCATTTTCAGCACCACACCAAGGACAATCTATACTATCACGCTCTTTTCCCCCAGGATAACCGGCGTTTGATATGGTAATGGTGAAATTTTCTAGAATCATTTTTTGGCTGAAAGCCTGTGGACTTTTCCCGGATAACCGGGCAAGCTTGGAGATGCTTATTCCAAGCTTCACACATAGAATTTTCAGCTGTTCAGATACTGACATACCAACACCTCTTTCGATATTCTGGTATATTGAAATATACTACAATAACATAGAGAAGGAATCAGACAATTGGCTATAAGATACCATTTCAGTTCAGAAAATAGCATGTTATTGATGTAACCAATATAAAAGTATTGTAAAAATGTTGTTGACAAATTATCTTAAAAGTTATATCATGTAGGAAATTGAAAAAAGAAAAAACTTCTTATCAAGAGAGGCAGAGGGACTGGCCCTATGATGCCCGGCAACCTGAATAATTTTATATTCAATGGTGCCAATTCCAGCAGGAATACCTGAAAGATGAGAAACTTAAAGGATATAACTTCCTATGGTTTCTCCAGAGGAAGTTTTTTATTCGTATTAATTTGTACTGACTAGAAAAACTAGAGGTCAAATTTAATTTATTATATAGATATTTTTATATTTTATAATAGATTAAATTTGACCTTTTTTATTCAAAAAATTAATAAATAAAACTAAAGGAGTGGTAAAAATGAAATAAAAACAAATATACTTTTAACCAAAATAGTAAAAAGTATAGAAATATAATAAAAATTAACAAAATTAATTGGGAGGAATTTAATTTGAAAAGTGTGAAGAAGATAATGTCGCAAATACTAATTTTAGTATTGGTATTAGTATTTTTTATAGGATGTTCACAAAATGGACAAAATAGCCAGAACTCTAATAATAATGGTAAAAAAGAAGTCGTAAAAATAGGAATAGGCTATCAAACAGTAACATCCCAAACTTGGGGTGCATTGATAATAAAGAATAAAAAACTTTTTGAAAAATATCTTGAAGAAAAATATCCTGATAAGGACTTTGTGGTTGATTGGTTCAATGCTCAATCGGGCCCCCCTTTAACTAATAACATGGTAGCAGGCAAACTTCAATTTGCTTTTATGGGAGATATGCCAATAATTATTAATGGTGAAAAAGGTCAATCGAGTTCAAATTATAAATCCGTATTTTTAGCTTTTGATGGAAAGGGAGAAAACGGAAAAAATCAAGCTATTTTGGTTCCTAAAAATAGTAAAATAACTTCTGTTAAGGATTTATCCGGGAAAACTGTAGCAGTTCCATTGGGATCCAGTGCGCATAGACTATTGCTCAATGAATTAGACAAGAATGGTGTAACGGATAAAGTAAATATAGTAAATCAGGATCTAACTGTTGGAATGACTAATTTGGAACAGAATAAAATAGATGCCCTTGCAGTATGGGAACCATTTACCAGCCTGATAGAAAATAAAGGAATCGGGAAAGTATTGGTAGATGGCAGTGATACTAAAGTTGATTATTTAGATGGAATTGTGGCAGATAGATCATGGGTGGAAAAGAATAAAGACTATACTGTGGCATTATTGAAAGCATTAATTGAAGCACATAAATTTATAAGGGAAAATCCAGATGAAGCAGCCAAAATATTTTCTGACGAAAGTAAATATTCATTAGAGGTCACAAAAAAAATAGTGAATAACGTAAGATTCGATCCAGTTATATACGATAAAGACGTATCTACATTGGAAGGAAGTAAAGACTTTTTAGAAAAACTTGGAAAGATCAAAAATGTCGATTTAAATGAATTTGTTGATTCTCAATATATAAAGGAAGCATACAAAGATTCGAAAATCGCATATCCCAGTGAAGAAGTCTTAAAAGGAAATTGGCAGCAGGTAAAGTAAAAGGAGAAGATAATTATGAAGCAAAACACGGCTCCTTATTTAAAAATAAAAAGATATATTTATCATATAATTTCCATAGCAGTATTTATTGTTATATGGTATATATTTGTTAAATTTAATCTAAGAAAGCCATTGATGTTTGGAAATCTGCCATCTCCCTTGGAAGTTTTGAAATCAATTAAGATAGTTTTAGTAGATAAGGTATTTTATATGCATGTTCTATATAGTAGTGCAAGAGTTATATCTGGATGTATATTAGCTCTTCCTATGGGGGTAATATTTGGTCTGTTGATAGGACTGACCAATTTTGCAAAAAATTTTATTTCACCGGTCTTTGAAATGTTGAGACCTATACCTCAAATTGCATGGATACCTATAGCAATATTGATATTCCCATCGGCTGAAGGTAGTATAATTTTTATAACATTTTTAGGTGCATTTTTTCCTATATTAATTAATACTATTGCAGGAACACAACAAGTTAATTTATCTCTTATTGATGCAGCAAGAAGTATGAATGCCACTAGATGGCAATTGATTAAGTATGTTTATTTTTCAAGTTCTGTACCTAATATTTTTACAGGACTTACTTTAGGAGTAGGTAATTCATGGATGAGTGTTATAGCTGCTGAAATGATTTCTGGTAAATATGGAATTGGATATTATACTTGGACATCTTATACTTTAATGCAATATCCTGAAACTATTGTAGGAATGATAACTATCGGTATAATAGGTACCATATGTTTCTCAGCTATAAAAATATTACAGAAAAACGTATTAAAGTGGCGCAAATGATGGTGGTGATTATAAGTGATTAAAATTAAAAATGTGTCCAAGGTATACAAATCTGATAAAAATATAAAAAATAAAGAAGTTTTAGCATTGAAAGATATTAATTTAGTTATTGAGGATAATCAATTTATCTGCCTTTTAGGTCCATCGGGATGTGGAAAAAGTACATTGTTAAGGATAATTGCAGGATTGGATTTACCTACAGAAGGAACTGTTGAAATAAATAATGAAGTTATTGACAAGCCTAACAAGGATAGTTCTATGGTATTTCAAGATTATGCTTTATTTCCATGGAAAACAGTTATAGAAAATGTGGAATTTGGTTTAAAATTGAGGAAAATTCCAAAAAATGAGGCAAAGAATAAAGCCCTTAGATATCTAAAACTTGTTAATATGGAAAAATTCAAAGATGCTTATATACATCAATTATCTGGTGGAATGAAACAAAGAGTGGCGATAGCAAGAGCACTGGTTATTGAACCTGAGATACTTTTAATGGATGAGCCTTTTGGGGCATTAGATACTTTTACAAGAATGCAATTGCAGGATGAATTGATTGATATATGCAAAAAGCGGAATTTAAGTGTTGTATTTGTCACTCATGATATTGAGGAGGCTGTATATTTGGGAGATAAAATTGCAATCATGAAGTCAAATCCCGGGAACATAAATTCCTTGATGGAAATTTCACTGGATAAGCCTAGGAATAGAATTGATAATGGCTTTGTGAATTATAGAAATTCAGTATACAAAGAATTTTCTTTGGCTAAAGATATGAAACCAGAATATAGTATATAACTTTTATTAGGAGGTAAGGTAATGAGTTTTGAGAGAATAAAAGCTGATGTATGCATTGTAGGTGGTGGTAGTGCAGGAACTATCGCAGCAATTAAAGCAAAAGAAAAGAATCCGGATTCGGTTGTAATTATATTTGACAAGGGGCCAATTGAAACATCTGGAGCAATAGGAAGAGGGATGGATGCACTTAATATAGTAGCAAGTCCCGGCTATTCAACTCCAGAAGATGTAGTTGAAGCACTTACGAAAGTAACAGAAGGTATTTTGGATCAGGAACCAGCCTATGTTTTAGGACAAAAAAGTATTCAGGTTATAAAAGATTTGGAAGATTATACTGGTAGAGAGCCTGGAGATTTATTTCCTATTGATGAAAATGGAAATTATAAGACAAATTATCTTCATCCTGTAGATCATCCCCTATATCTTGCCATGGATGGAGAAGATATAAAGAGGGGTTTAGCTGAAAGGGTAAAAAAGTTAGGCGTGAAGGTATTTAACTTTACACCTGCTGTGAAACTATTTACTACAAATGGAAAAATTTCAGGCCTGCTTGCATTTAATATTCGAACGGGAAAGATCTTTGTAGTAAATACACCGGCAGTTATACTTACAGCAGGTGCAGTAGGTAAATTTGGACTTCCTAAAGATGGATACTTAAGTGGAACATATGAGTTCCCAGGAAATACTGGAGAGGGTTTTTCTCTGGCATATCGAGCGGGTGCCGAATTGGTTAATCTTGAATGTTTTCAAACCAATTTATTGATGAAAGATTATAATGGACCAGCATGTGGATATGTTGTAATACCAAGAGGTGGATATGGAGTAAATGCCCTGGGTAAGAGATATTGGACCCATGGTTATTGGTCCGGAGATATGTTCCTGGCTGTATGGCGTGAATTCTTAGAAGGCAAAGGTCCAGTATATTTAAAAATGGATCATCTGCCTAAAGAGACTATAATCGGATTAGAAAAAATTCTTTGGGGAACAGAACGAACTACTCGAGGATTATTTCATAAACAACGAGGAGAAGATTATAGGAAATGGGATTCTGTAGAGCAGGATATGGAAGAAATAACTTTATGCAGTGGTCATAGCATGTCTGGAATAAAGGTCAATAAAGATACAGAGACAAGTGTTGCTGGACTATATGCGGCTGGAGATTGTGCAGCTGTACCTCATCAATATCTTACAGGAGCATTTGTATTTGGAAGTATAGCAGGTGAAAAAGCAGTTGAATATTCCAAATTACATGAAGCTGAAAATATTGATGAAGATATAGATAATATTGTAAAAGAAATAGAATTACCGCTAAATAATGTTGAGGGATTGAATGTAGAAGATGTGGAATATAAAATTAGAGCTAGAATAAGTCAGTATTTAACACCTCCTAAGAGTGATCCTCTCATGGAAAAAATGCTTTGGTGGGTTGACAGGATAAGAAAAGAGGATATAAAAAGAATAAAAGTAAGTGATTATCATGATCTGATAAAAGTTACAGAAGTAAATAGTATTTTGGATTGTGCTGAGATGGCAGCTAAGGCTTCGTTATACAGGACTGAAAGCAGATGGGGACTTGGACATTATCGTTTGGCATATCCTAAAAGGGATCCTAATTGGGAACATAAATGGGTGGTAATACAAAAAGATTTGGAAAATAATGAAATGAGACTGTTTAAAAAAGAAGTACCGGAACATAAATGGAAGTTTGAAGAGAAATTAGAATATGAATACCCAATTTTAAATGTGGATATAGGAAAAGGATATGTTCCTCCTAAAAATGGGGATAGAGATCCATGGATAGAGGAGAAATTTAAAAGAGAGGGATTTGATATTCCCAAAAGAATTGTTCCAGAATTTAATGGAGGTAATAGAGATGAGCAGAAATAATAGAAGGGACTATCAATGGATAAACTTTGATGCAGATAAATGTGTTTCCTGTGGCCTGTGTGTTAATTATTGTCCAAGGGATGTTTTGAGAATTGGAGAAGATGGAGTGCCATTTATGAAATATAAAAATGATTGTTGGTATTGTGATGCCTGCTCATATGTTTGCCCTAAAAATGCAATAGAATTAACAGAAGTTCCATATTTAATAAAATAATACAAATTATCTATGGCTTAGTTTGAAATTAACATTTACAAATTAATCATAATATGTTATTATATAGGAAATTGAAAAAAGAATAACTTCTTATCAAGAGTGATGGAGGGACTGGCCCTATGATATCCGGCAACCTGAATGAATTTTATGTTCAACGGTGCTAATTCCAGCAGGTAAATCCTGAAAGATGAGAGACAAAAGGACATGACTTCCTGTGGTTTCTCCGCAGGAAGTTTTTTAATTTTAATTTACTGGAAAAGCCAGAGATTAGATTTTATTAATATAAATAGATCTAATCTCTCTTTAAATATAAAATAAGGAGTTGATCACGTGTCTGAGAAGAAATTCAATTCGAAGGAAAATGGCTGGAGTGATCTTGTCAAAAAGGAAGACTGGTGGGCAGTATGGATAGGATTGATTCTGGTAGTGGCGGCAGTTGTTTTTTGGTCTTCTGGAAGCTCAATAAAATTTATTACCGCCAAAATTCCAAAATGGACAAATATAAGTGCTCTTTTCTCTGCACTGGGAAATAACATCTGGTCCATTGTACTTCTGTTTGTTGTATTTTTAATATTATTTTCTATTGTAAATTTATTTTTACATTACAAGTTTAAGGACTTTTTCATAGGATTTTTACTTTTATTTATTTTGAGTGTTATAATTAATTCTTTTAGTTCCTGGAGCTGGGCACAAAAATATAATCTTGAAGCACCACTTGTTGCCTTGTTCATAGGACTTATAATCAGTAATTTACTTTCTATTCCGAGATGGTTTGAAACAGCACTCAGAACAGAGCTATATGTAAAAGTAGGTATTGTACTTTTAGGTGCTACACTTCCCTTCACACTAATTGTAAAAGCTGGTCCCGTTGCATTTTTACAGGCGACTTTAATTGCAGTTTCAACGTTTTTGATAATTTATTTTGTAGGTACAAAATGGCTGGGATTGGATAAGAGATTTGCTGCCACTTTAGGGGCTGGCGGTTCCATCTGTGGAGTTTCAGCGTCAATAGCTGTAGGAAGTGCCATACAGACGAAAAAAGAACATGTGTCTGTAGCCATCTCCCTAGTAGTGGCCTGGGCGGTTGTGATGATTTTTGTACTTTCCATATTTATAAAAGTTACGGGCATACCTGCAGGGGCAGCAGGGGCATGGATTGGAACATCTGAATTTGCAGATGCTGCAGGAGTTACGGCAGCTAGTTCTTTTGGAGATAAAGCCATAACCACATTTACTCTTATGAAGGTTGTAGGTCGTGATATATTTATTGGAATCTGGTGCTTTATTCTCGCTATAATCTCCATTACTAAATGGGAAAATAAAGAAACCGGTGTAAAGGCCAATGCCTCTGATATCTGGCATAGATTTCCCAAATTTGTAATTGGATTTTTTGTAGCCTCAATATTTCTTACTATTTTGCTTTCAAGTGCTTCTCCTGCTGCTGCAGCAGCCATTAATTCCAATATAATTGCTCCAATTAAAGAGATCAGAACCTGGGCATTCACTTTTTGTTTCCTTTCCATTGGACTTACTACCCGCTTTAGACAGCTTACAGCTGTCGGCTGGAAGCCTTTTGCTGCATTTTCAGCTGGAGCAGTGGTAAATGTCATACTTGGATATTTGTTTTCTGTGGTGATTTTAGGATCTTATTGGTCAAGCTTATAGGGTGGAATTCAAATTTGAAAAAAGGGGATATCCTTATTCAGGATGTCCTCTTTTTAAATTGGAAAACCTATTAAACTAAAGTATTCCCCATTTTCTCCCGTATTCTACTTTCAGAATGTATTCTTCATCCTTAAATCCATTCTCTTTCAACATTTTAACTGCATAGTTGAAATCAAAAGTCTCGGTTTCCATAATTATTCTGTCTTTCTTAGCAGTGATCATCCAGTCATTATGGGCTGATTTTAAAATTTCCAGCATTGAGGCAATTCTTGAAAGACGCTGCTCCAGCAAGTGACCCCAATTTTTCAATGATTCAGCAGCTGTTTCCGTGTCCTCCAGTTTGGAGACTTTTGGGCAGGATTGAAAAAATTCAAAGATTATACGGACATTTTGTATACATGTGATTTGCTCCTTATTCACCGATAAATACTTCCTTTCCTAAATGAATCTAATATATACTATTTTATATTTTATTTTAAAATGCAGCAATAAGTAAATCTTTATAAGCACTTCATATCTTCTTCATAGCCAATCTATATAATAAAATTTAAAATTAGCAATAAGGAGTTGACGGCAATTTGCATACTTTAGTTTGTGTAAAACAAGTACCAGATACTACAGAAATTAAAATGGACCCAAAGACTAATACTCTGGACAGATCGAGTGCACCTACGATTTTTAATCCATATGATGCTCACGCACTTGAAGAAGCTGTTAGAATCAAGCGGAAATTTGGCGGCAGGATTTCTGTAATCTCAATGGGACCGCCTCAAGCACAAGAGGTGATTAAAAAATCCATTGAAATGGGTGCAGACGAAGGATATCTGCTTTCAGATCGTGCCTTTGCCGGTTCGGATACATTGGCAACGAGTTATATACTTGCAATGGGTATAAAAAAAATAATGGAAAATGAAAATATAAATATAATATTTTGCGGCAAGCAGGCTATAGATGGAGATACGGCCCAGGTTGGGCCTGGCATTGCTTCCAGGCTTGGTATAACTCAGCTGACTTATGTTGAGAAGATACAAAGTTTAGATCTGAAGGAGAGTACTGTTACAGTACACAGAAAAATTGACAGTGGATATGAAGTTGTGCAGTCAAAGCTTCCCTGTCTTATTACAGTAGAAAAAAGTATCAATGAGCTAAGTTTTTCTCCACTGCCAAATATGATTAGGGCAGCACGCTACAGAGCAAAAATTTGGGGAATCAATGATTTTAATGCTGATTTAAACCAATTGGGATTAAAGGGGTCTCCAACATCAGTTAGACGTATTTTCCCACCGGCCCAGAGATCTGGTGGAGAATTGCTCCATGGCAGTACTGATGAAGTTGTAAAAATACTTGTAGATAAATTAAAAGGAGGAATAATTAAATGCCAATCATAGTTGGAGATTCCTGCATAGGCTGCCAGTCATGTATTTCCAATTGTCCTGTTGGAGCTTTAGAAATGAATGGCGAAGATAAACTAACAGTCAATGCTGAAAAATGTATCGATTGTGGAAAATGCATTTCCATATGCCCGGTGTCAGCTTTAAACAATCCTGATAATAAAAAAAATAATAAGATAGTGCTGCAAGAGAGATCTTCTTTAAAATCTCCCATCAAGTCATGTGACAATACTGAAGGCATATGGGTTTTTGCAGAGCAATTGGAAGGAGAACTTGCTTCTGTCACCCTGGAACTGATAGGGGAGTCAAAGAAACTTGCTTCAAAATTAAATGTAATAGTATCTGCTGTTCTATTTGGAGATAAAGTAGAGAATTTAGTTTCTGTACTTTTTGAATATGGTGCTGATAAAGTGTATCTAGTAGACAATCCGGTGTTTCACTTCTACAGGGCGGAGACCTATAGTAAAGCCTTTTGTTACCTGATAGATAAGTATAAACCGGAAATATTGCTTATAGGTGCTACCACAACAGGACGAGATTTGGCTGGTGCAGTTGCCACTTCCATGAAAACGGGGCTTACAGCCGACTGTACCAAGCTTGATATTGATTTGGAAAAAGGAATATTGCTTGCCAGCAGACCTGCTTTTGGTGGGAATATTATGGCCACCATAGTATGCAAGGATCGCAGGCCTCAAATGGCCACAGTTCGGCCGAGGGTTATGAAAATGCCTGAACCCAAATTGGATAGAAGGGGTTTTATAATAAGAGAAAAATTTACTATTGACGAAAGTTCTCTGCGAACCAAGGTGCTGGAAATAGTCAGGCAAAAGTCGGAAGATGTGAGGCTTGAAGATGCGAAAATTATAGTCTGCGGAGGACGTGGGGTACAGAATGAAGAAGGTTTTATGCTTTTGGAAAAGTTAGCAAGAGTACTTGGAGGAGTTGTGGCGGGAAGTCGTGGCGCTGTGGATAAGGGTTTGATAGATTACAGGCATCAAGTTGGACAAACGGGCCAGACTGTATCACCAAAATTATATTTTGCAATAGGAATTTCTGGAGCTGTTCAACATGTTATTGGAATGCAGGGAGCTGAAACTATAGTCGCAGTTAATACAGATAAAGAATGCCCGATGATGAAACTTGCCACATACAGTATAGCTGGAGATTTATTTGAAGTGCTGCCTAAAATGATTGAAAGTTTTAAACAAGTCCTATCAGATAGTTATGAGATAAATGCCAATAGTTTGCATAACAGAATAAAGGGGGCAGGCAAAATTGACTGAAAAATTTGATGCTGTTGTTGTTGGTGCAGGTGTTGCAGGCCTTGCATCGGCATATGTAATGGCAAAAGAAGGCCTTAATGTCATTGTTGTTGAAAAAGGGAAACATCCTGGATCAAAAAATGTTATGGGTGGAGTATTATATCGTCAAATGATGGAGGAAATTATACCAGATTTTTGGAAAGATGCTCCACTGGAACGCCCTATTATTGAGCAGAATTTCTGGATCTTGGGAAAAAACTCTGTAGTTAAAACTGGATATAGGGGTATGGAATGGGGAAAAATCCCGTATAATAATTTTACAGTATTCAGAGGAAAGTTTGATCATTGGTTTGCTAAAAAGTGTGAGGAAGCTGGAGCACTGATCATTAATGAAACTGTGGTAAAAGAATGTATAGTAGAAAATAATAAGGTTGTTGGTGTAAGGACAGATAGGCCTGAAGGTGAAATTTATGCTAAAGTAGTGGTTCTTGCTGATGGAGTAAATTCACTCCTGGCTAAAAATCTTGGATTTCACAATGAATGGAATAGAGATCAGGTAGCTCTTGCTGTCATGGAAGAATTAAAGATGCCTTCAGAAAAAATTGAAGAACGTTTCAATCTTGATAAAGGTATGGGGGCAACTATAGAAATGTTTGGAGACGGGACACTGGGAATGGTAGGTACCGCATTTATTTATACAAATAAAGAACATATATCTATTGGCTGTGGAGCTTTGCTTTCACAGATGTGCAATAAAAACGTGAATCCCTATGAATTATTGGAATATATAAAGCATCATCCAATTATCAGGCCTTTAATTGAAGATGGAGAGTCCTGTGAATATTATGCCCATTTAATTCCGGAGGGTGGATATAACAGCATACCTAAGCTTGTTGGCGACGGCATTATAGTAGTGGGAGATGCTGCCCAATTTGTAAATGGTATTCATCGTGAGGGTTCAAATCTTGGAATGACATCGGGGCGTCTTGCCGCCGAAGCTATAATACGTGCCAGGGAACTGGGAAAATTTGATGAGCAAACACTTTCATACTATCAAGACCGTGTAAAAAATAGTTATATAATAAAGGATTTAAAGAAATATAGAAATGCTTCTACAACAATGGAAAACAATCCACAATTTTTTAATCATTATATACCAGCAGTCAATAAAGCTATGAGTGAGATGTTCACAGTTGACGGTATGCCTAAATCAAAAAAGCAGAAGCTGGCTATTAAGTACATGACTTCAGGCAGATCGATATTAGGTTTGGCAAGAGACGGATTAAAGATATGGAGGGCTATGAAATAATGGAAGAAGATAAGGTAAGTATTGATGACAAGTTGTTTTTAAATAGCTATAATGTTGACACGATTTCACATCTGGCTATTAAAGATTCTAAAGTATGCCTGAATTGTAGTGAAAGGATTTGCACTTTTGTCTGTCCTGCCCATGTATATGAATGGAAAGATGGACGTTTGACAGTTAGTTATGAAGGATGTCTTGAATGTGGTGCATGTCGTATTGGATGCAGGCATGGCAATATTGACTGGACTTATCCAAGAGGAGGATTTGGCATACAGTTCAGATTAGGATAGCATGGATTAATTTAAGAGTACTGCAAAGAGACCAGCAGGCTATTTTGTCTGCTGGTCTCTGTAATAATGTTATGGAGGGGAGAAATAAGATATGAGTATCAAATCAGTTATAAAACTTATGGATGTAAAAACTCTTATTGCAGGTACAGTTCCTGTGATTTTAGGTTCAATATATTCATTGTATGCTTTTAAAAAATTTAATGTACTATATTTTGTTTTATTAATATTTGCAATTATACTAATCCAAAGTTCCACTAATATGATCAACGATTATTTTGATTTTAAGCGAGGAGCAGATAACGGGAAAAATGCCAGTGAAAAAGTCTTGATAAGCGGAGAGATGACCAGTCGTCAGGTACTTTTTATTGTAGCTGTGTATGAGCTTATAGCTCTAGCAATTGGTATTTTTATAGCAGTTCAAACAAGTTATTATATTTTGTTGGTTGCTGTTGTCGGAGGTGCCATTTCAGTTTTGTATGCTTCCGGACCTTTACCAATTTCGTATACACCTATGGGTGAGATTGTATCAGGAATAACCATGGGAATCGGTATAACTACAACGGTTATTTATATTCAGTCAAATGTAGTCACTCTAAACACAGTGCTGGTAGCAGTTCCTACTGCCTTGTTTATTGGTACTATATTACTGTCCAACAATTTAAGTGATTTAACAGAGGATGAAAAAG
>Ga0334882_1003042_pt1 | contig 15990 bp, 12 predicted proteins | sample GraSluR1_MG_5_FD_207226 | JGI IMG/M metagenome (GOLD analysis project Ga0334882, IMG submission 207226) | Sludge microbial communities from methane-producing bioreactor in Wageningen University, Netherlands - Granular Sludge_15_04-R1 | ecosystem: Engineered > Bioreactor > Anaerobic >... | reverse complement strand
CGCCGGATCAACACGATCCGGCGGCGCGACGTTTCTCAGGTCAGGCGTCGCCCTGCCTGCTCAGGCTGTTGACGTGCTGGCGGTGTGGCTGTCGCTAGACGCTGACCGTGGTGGTCATGTCGTAGCGCTCACCGGTGCGGGAGGACTCGATCGCGGCCACCATCATCTCCGTGATATGCATTCCCCAGTCCACGTTGACGATGGGCTCGCGGTCCTCCAGGATGCAGTCAATCAGATGCTGTGTGGACTCGTGGTAATAGTTGAAGGCGCCGGGCGTGGGCTGGGGCCACTTGGCCTTGGTCGGGTCGCCCCGGACGGGGATATGGAACCAGCCATCGGCATCGACGTGCGGCAGTAGTTCCTTGTGAGTGGAGATGATCGACGCGGTGTACCCCGCGCCGAAGAGCAGGTTACCGTCGGTGCCAAAGATCTGTAGTGCGCCGCCCCCGGTGCCGGGCAGGACCGGGTGATAGATGCGACCGACATGGCAGGTGCCCACGGCGCCCTCCACCATCTCGTAGAGCGAGTAGGCCTGATCGACGGCCTCCATCCGGACGCGCTGTGTGCGCGGCAGGTCGACCACGACGTCCCAGTAGTTGGCCCGATCGGGGTCGGTGACGTCGGCCAAGAAGGCATCGTACTGCGCCTCAGGTACGATATCGGCTTCCTTGACGCCGGTGTGCGCTTTGGCGTAGACGCTCTTACAGGGGCCAAGTACTGAGACGATCTGCGTGGGCGCGTAAGGCAGGTCAAAGAGGAAGCCGCCGCTATCCTCGGCGTAGAAGGCGTCATAGCCGTAAGGATTGCTTCCCAGGGATGGGCCATAGGATGTGGGGCCGGTCCAGGCGAGGGAGAACCAGAGGATATCGCCCAACACGCCTTGTTTGACCAGAGTGCGCAGCAACACGACATCGGGGTCGAGCGGTGTGCTCGAACTCGGCTCGACGATGGCCTTGACGCCGGCCTCGTGAATGGCTCGCGCGATCGTGTGCGCGTCCTCCATCGTCGTCGCCAGCGGCTTCTGGATCAGTACGTGCTTGCCGGCCTCGACCGCCTGCATCGTGAAGGACACATGTGTGCCGGGCGCCGTGAGGATGAAGACCGCGTCGATGTCGGCCTGAGCGATCATCTCGCCGTAGTCGAGATACTGCTCCTTGGCGCCGAAGAGGCGGGCGCTCGCCGCGGTGCGGCTCTCGTAGCGGTCACAGACGGCGACCAGGTCCACTGTCTCCATGCGCATCAGGTAGGGAAGATAGTAGGCGGTCGCGACGACCCCACAGCCGACGACGCCGACCTTGACCTTCTGCTGTGCCATCGGGACTCCTGTCGAGCTGAGTGCTGCGGGCCGGGTCAGCTGTCCCGACCCGCAGCCGTGCTTGGGTTGCCTAGTGGTGGTGCTCGGCGGCGTCGGCCTCTGCCTTGGTTTTGTGTACCGTCCCGTCGGGGTGTTCGGGCGGGGTGTACACCGTGTACAGCTTGAGCTTCTCGGTGGCCGACGTGTTGATCACGTTATGCCAGGCGCCGGCGGGCACGATGACGGCATCGCCGTCGTGTGCGACCTGTTTGTCCTCATTGTTGAGCACGAAAGTCGCCTCACCGCCCTCGATGCGGAAGAACTGATCGACGTCGTCGTGCATCTCGTTGCCGATCTCCTCGCCGGGCAGCAGGCACATCACCACAAGTTGCATGTGCTCCCCGGTGAACAACACTTGCCGGAAGTTCTCGTTCTCAACGGTCAGATCTTCAATCGGCCCAAAGTAACCTGTCATTGCCATAGCCTCCTTGGTCGTTGTTGGCGTTGCATGGAGGGTAACTCACGGACTCGCATCTGTCAATTGCCTGAGGTCCGCGACCTGATGGGGTGGAAGGTGTGTTTAACCATTGACGTTTAACGTATTCCGTTATATCATGAGCCTATGATACGGAGCTTCGCCTGCTCGGAAACGCAACGAGTGTTCGAGCGACAACGGTCACGGAAGTTCCCGCCAACGATTCAGTCGGTGGCCTTGCGGAAGTTGCGAATGCTGCATAGGGCTATGAGCCTCACTGACCTACGTGTCCCGCCCGCTAATCGCTTGGAGAAGCTGCGTGGGGAGCGCAAAGGTCAGTATAGCATCCGGATCAACGATCAATGGCGCATCTGCTTTGAGTGGCTGGAAGGAGATGCCTATAGCGTGGAGATTGTCGATTATCATTGAGGAGATGATAGAATGTCCGAAAAGAAGCTGGCCCCTGTGCATCCGGGGGAGGTATTGCAGGAGGAGTTTCTCAAGCCGATGGGCTTGAGCCAGAATCAGATAGCTCTGGCTATGGGTGTTCCGGCGCGACGCATCAATGAGATTGTGCTCGGGCGCCGACGGGTAACGGCGGATACGGCCCTCCGGCTGGGGCGTTACTTCGGTGTCTCTCCGCAGTTCTGGCTTGGTCTTCAGGTGGACTATGACCTTGATCTTGCGGAGGACGAGTTGTCGGAGCGACTGGATCGGGAGGTGCGACCTCTGGTGCGGGTAGGGGAGTGACGCCGGTCGCTCCGGACGGTTCCCTGGCGCAAGGAGCATCGATGTCGATGCTCCTTGCGCTGCCTGACCTTGGGTCTAGGGCGCGGTGCTAGCCCCAGATCCGGCGCATGGCCTCACTGGTCGCCAGCAACTCATCCAGTGTGCCGTCGGCCTCGAGGCGTCCGTCGACCAGCAGCAGGATGCGGTCGGCGCGGCGCAGCGCCGGGCGACGGTGGGAGACGACGAGGCAGGTGGCGACGCTCCCCGCGCCGGCGCGCGCGAAGACGTTTTCCCACAAGCTCTGCTCAGTTTCGACATCCAGCGCGCTGGATAGGTCATCGAAGACCAGGAGTTCGGGCTCTCGCACGAACATCCGGGCTGCTGCCGTTCGCTGTCGCTGCCCTCCCGATAGTCGTACACCCTTCGGTCCGATCATCGTGTCGAGGCCGTTGGGCATCTGTTCGACGTCATACGTTAGAGCCGCGAGCCGGATGGCGCGCGCCAAGTCGACGCGATCCTCGGGCAAGCCCATCAAGATGTTGTCGCGCAGGCTCTCGCTGAAGAGGTGCGGAATCTGGGCGGTGTAGGCGCTGCGCGGCGGCGTGAAGAAGGCTGCGCGATCCTTCACCGGCTCGCCGTTCCACAGGACCGTGCCCTCCTCGCCGGGGAGCAGGCCCAGGAGGGTCCGCAGGAGCGTCGTCTTGCCCGACCCGATGCGCCCGGTGATGACCACGAAGTCGCCTCGGCGAAGGGAGAAGTCGATATCCCGGATGCCGAAGGTTGATCCGTTCCCATTCGCTGCGTAGTGGTAGGTCAAACCCCGCACGTCCAGCTGCCTCAGGCGGTCTTCCTGCGTTCTCTTGGGTCCTGTGAGACTGGGGAGCTCGCCGCGCAGGTAGATCGGGTGGTGGGTGACGAGCCGCTCACCGGCATCGGCGGTCGTTGGGGGGGCGGAGTTCTCCTCCTGCATCAGCTCCATCAGTCGCCGAAGGGCCACGCCGGCCTGCTTGAAGCGCGTGGTGAAGCCTCCGGCCTCGACGATCAACATGGTGAAGCTGTCCAGGCAGGTGACGAAGAAGGCGAAGTTGCCGATGGTGAAGGTCTCGTCACGGATGGCGCTCGCGACCAGGATCAGGATGAAGCCGGTGCTGAGCGTGCCGGCTTCTTCGCACATTGAGTAGAGCACCTGGTTGAGCGAGCGGTCGCGCACCATCGCGTGCTGCCGCTGCCTGCCGAGCGCGTCGACGTGGGAGGCAACGTGGGCCTCTGCTCCCCCGACCTTGATCGCCTGGACGGCATCCAGAATCTCGTTGAGGGCGCCGCTGAAGCGCGAGGTGGCGGTCCTACTTAGCTGACGGTAACGTTCCGCGTGGGTCGCCATCGCGCGCGAGATCAGGATCACGACGATCAGTGGGATCAACGACAGGATTGCGATCTTGGCATCGATGCTGATCATCAGTGCTAACGTCACCAGTGTATAGGTCATCACAGCGATCTGATCGGCGATCCAACCGATGGTGTCCTCGACCTCGCCGACGTCGTCGCGGATCGTGTTGAGGGCCTCGCCCGGCGCGCCGGGGATCGCTCTGGCTCCCGGTCGGTTGAGGATGTGTGCGAGCAGGTTGCGGCGTAGGAGCGAGCCGATGCCGAACTTCTGCCGGGCGCTGACCACGGCGCCCGTTCCGATGGTGAAGATGTGGAAGCTCCGCGTGACGATCACGTAGACAACAACACCGATCACGCCGTAGCGGAAGGGCTGGTCGCCGGTCAAGGTGTCGAAGAAGAGTTTCGTCCCGATGCGCGGCGTCAGTTCCATGATGTGAATGACAAGCCATATGCCCAAGTAGCCGAGCGACCACCACGGCTTGTAGGTGATCAGGCGCCAGAGCATGCCGCCCGTGCTGAGGCGTGGCTGGGGTGCGGTGTTCAGCGACCCGGAATGTGTGGTTGCAGTCATTCTTCTCTCCTTGCCCTCAGGTGAGTACGTCCTGCATCCCTGTCTCCAGGAGATGATAGAAGTAAGACGTGGGATCGGTCGCGAGGGGCACGCGATCGCCCTTCTCTCGAATCCGACCGCCCTCCAAGATCAGGATTTCATCCGCTCGTTCGACGGTGGGTAGGCGGTGCGCGATGATGATCCCAGTTCGTTCGGCAAGAAGCAGGCCCACAGCGCGTTCGACGAGCAGTTCGGTCGCGGGATCCAGCCGCGACGAAGCCTCATCCAGAATGACCAGGTCAGGATCAGCGAGGAAGACGCGGGCGAAAGCCAGAAGCTGGGCTTGGCCTGCAGAAAGCCCGGTGCCTCCTGAGCCCAGCTCCGTGTCGAGTCCCCCAGGGAGGCCCGTGAGCCACTCGCCCAGCCCGAGCTGATCCAAGACCTGCGTGATGGCTGCGTCGGAGACGTTGGGATCAAAAAGCGCGAGGTTATCGCGCACGCTGGCTTGGAAGATCTGCACCTCCTGGGTGACAAGCGCCACGCGTCTCCGGATGTCACCGATGGTCGTCTCGGTCAGGGGCACATCGCCCAGACGGATCTGTCCCTCGGTGGGATCATAGAGGCGCAGGAGTAGCCGCGCGAGCGTCGTCTTGCCGCTCCCGGTTCGACCGAGTAGACCCAGGATGCGACCGGGCGACAGCTCAAAGCTGAGATTGTGTAGCACCCGATCGTCGGGTGTCGTCGCCTCCTCCTCTGGCGTGTCATCATAGGCAAAGGAGACCCGATCCAGGGTGACCGACAGCGCGCCCTCGGGCAAGGGACCGCCTGCACCGTCCGTCAGGCGCGGGCGCATCTCGAAGAGCGCCCGGATGCGTTCGATCCCTGCCTCCGCGTGCTGAAGATCGGTGATCTGCCAGCGAAGCTCCGCGATCTGCCCGAAGAGCAACCCCATATAGGTGCCGATCATATAGACTTCGCCGATTGTTAACTCACCGCGGAAGTAGAAGTAGCCGGGCAGAGCATAGGAGAGGGCCTCGCCTGCGGCAACGAGGGCGGCGTTGGTCATCCAGCCCGAGTAGCCGGCCAGACTGGCATTGCGGTTGATGGGAAGCCAGCGTCGCAAGTGCTCGTAGAGCCGGTGCATCACGTAGCCCTGGGCGCCGTTGGCGCGGATGTCCTCCGTGCCGGTGAACTGCTCCCCGAGGAAGCCATAGAACTGCGCCCGGATCTCGTGCAGCTTGGTCCAGTGAGGGGTCACGAGGTTCCGTAGCCGCATAAGGATCAGCAAGCCGGTGATGGCATAGAGTGTGAAGACGGTGCCGTATTGCCATCCTTGCCGGAAGAAGAGCGCCAACACCCCGACAGCCAGGATGCTGTTGCCGATGACGCTGACGACGAAGCTCGAGAAGAAGTTGGAGAGGGCATCGACGTCCGTGTCGATCCGCTCAGTCAGCTCGCCCGGCTGATGCACCTTGTGAAAGGTCATGTCCAGTCCCAGGCAGTGACGCAGGAGATCCAGCCGCAGTGCATTGGTGGCCGTCCATGCCACCGTCTCACCGACGGTGACGCTGATCACGGTCAGCACCTGTGTTGCGGCCGCGATGGCTAGGAACAAGGCCCCGTGGCGCAGCAGTTGAGGCGTCGGCGCGCCGGTCATCGCCTGATCCAAGAAGTCGCGGACGATCTGCGGGTTCACCAGGCGCGAGGCGATCTTCAGCATCAGCAGGATGCCCAACGTCAGCATACGCCGCCGCTGCGGTCGCAAGTAGGTCTGGAGCAGGCTCCAGTAACGTTTGATGGGTAGTTTCATCGATGGTCCTCTATAGGCTCGGGAAAAAGAAAGGGCCGCGGACGTCACAGACGTCCACGGCCTCAAGCTTGTTATGGGTAGGACACGAAGTCCCTATAGACGCACTGCGACAACATGCTCCATCGGCACCTCACGTATCACCGCGCCTCCTCCACAGAGGAGAGGATCACCTACGCACAGCGCCCCACGCGAATATGGGTTCTGCGGGTCAGGCCTTAGTGCCGGGAGTTGTTGTCGCTCACCATCGAATGGATCCCTCCAGGATTATACCCTCAGTATAAAACCGGTCGCTGGATTGTCAAACCGCGAACGCAAGCCTCAAGATGCCTTCGAAGACAGAGTTGGACAGAAATAATCTGTTCAATATATTGACAAATATTGTTCATTATGCTACAATGTGGGTATATTCAGTGATAAGGAGTCGAGCGATGAAACAGGCGAAGGTGTCTGAGCAGACGTTTGCAGGATTGCGGAAGTTCAACGTTGTCATGGGGTTCCTGCACCTGATCCAGGGTATTCTGATGATCGTGCTCAGCAATGACACGACTTATCCGATCTTCACGAACTTCCTGAAGTTCGACCGGGCGACCTTCTCGCTGGTTCCCGATCCTCAGCTTCTCTACGAGCTGCGTTTCGGGCCGGCGGTGGCGCTCTTCCTCTTGATTTCGGCGGTGGCCCACTTCTATCTCTCCACGGTGGGATATCGTCGATACGTCTCCGACCTGAAGAGGAACATGAACCCGGTGCGATTCTACGAGTATGCGTTGAGCTCATCGCTGATGATCGTGCTGATCGGTATGCTGACCGGTATCTGGGATCTCGGGAGCATGATCCTGATGTTCGGCCTCAACGCGATGATGAACCTCTTCGGGATCATGATGGAGCTGCACAACCAGGCGACCAAGCGAACCGACTGGACGGCCTTCATCTATGGCAGCATCGCTGGGATCATCCCGTGGATCGTGATCGTGCTCTACTTCTTCAGCGCGCTCTCCTCCGGGGATGCCAAGCCACCGGCCTTCGTCTACACGATCATCCCCACGCTCTTTGTGTTCTTCAACGCCTTCGCGGTGAATATGGTGCTGCAGTACAAGAAGGTGGGGCGCTGGAAGGACTACCTCTTCGGTGAGCGGGCCTACATCGTTCTGAGTCTGACGGCCAAGACGGTGCTGGCCTGGTTGATCTTCGCCGGGACCCTCGCACCCGTCTGATCGCGCGTATCACTCAACGAGATCTCACGCACACCGCCCGGCACCACGTGCCGGGCGGTGTGCTGTGTGAGGCGTGGCCCATCCGACTTCGGGCGGGAGCCATCCCATGAGGATGGGAATTGGGGTTGCTTCTTGGCGTCACAGACGGTATCATATGGGTACCGTTGAGCTCCTAATAATGTTGACCGCTCTGCTATACGGTGGGAGAGAGAGGCAAACGTGGCGTTGAGGAACCGGATCATCCGGCTCGCGCGACGCGGCACGGCACCGGCTCTTGCGGCTGGTCTGGTGCTGCTGGTGGCCATCTGCTGCGCTACCCCCTTGAATGCCTCACCTCAGCTTGTTCCCCTCGAGACCTCTCGTCGTACCGGCTTTGCCCGGGATAGTTTGCCGCTGGGACGCCACATTTACCGCGCGGCGAGCAGCCTCTCGAACGACGGTGTTTGGAGCGATGCTGGAGTCTCCGCAGCGGTTACGGTGATGTCGACCTTCTGGACCGCTTGGTGGTCCCGCGGGATCGCGGTGTTGCTCATCCTGGGCGTTGCCATGGCGATCTATTGGTTGCGGATCCGGGCTATCGAGGCGCGCAGCCATGCCCTGGCGCGACAGGTCGCACAGCGCACCCGTGAGCTGGCTGCCGTGAATGCCATCGCTGCAGTGGTGAGCCGGTCGTTGAACCTCGACCAGTTGCTTGCCGATGCATTGGAGAAGACACTTCAACTGATGAACTGTGAGGCTGGGGGCATCTACTTACTTGATCCGAACGCCGGTGTACTCACCATCGCGGCCCACCAGGGACTCAGTGCCTGGCTGGTGGAAGAGATCGACCGGCTCGAGGTGGGTGAGGGGTTCTCGGGGCGTGTCGTAGCATCCGGTGAGCCCTTAGTTGTGCCGGATGTTTCAGAGGACGTGCGGCTCACCCGGATGGTCGTCGCGCAGGAGGGTTTTCGTTCATTTGCCATCGTCCCCATCGGGGCGAGAGGGAGGATCACCGGGACGCTCTTCATGAGCACTCGTCACCTCCGCGAGTTCAGTCGGCGCGAGGTCCAACTGCTGGCCTCGATCGGTGATCAGATCGGCGTAGCGGTTCAAAACGCGCGGCTTTTCGCGGGTGAACAGCGCCGCGCAGAGCAGTTCCGGGTGCTCAGCGAAGTCGGACGCCGCACAACGTCGATCCTCTCGACGGACGAGCTCCTCCACGAGATGGTCGCCCTCATTCGTGAGGGTTTCGGCTATGACGTTGTTGAGATCGGTTTGGTTGAAGGTGAGGAACTGGTCTTCAGAGCCGGCGTGGGGCGCGAGACGAACGGTGATGGTCATCAGCCCTTCCAGACCTATCGTATCGATGTGGGCCGGGGGGGCATCGCCGGTGAGGTGGCTGCCACAGGAATACCGATCCTGATACCCGACGTGAACCGGAATCGATCCTTCGCTGGGTCCCGAAACACCGCTACCTGCTCAGAGCTTGCCGTGCCCATTAAGTCGAAAGATGAGGTCATCGGCGTACTCAACGTCCGGTGTGTGGTGTTTGATGCCTTCGATGAGAGTGATCTAGCGGTGTTACAGGCCCTGGCTGACCAAGCCGGCACTGCCATTGCAAACGCCCAGCTCTTTGAGGCCGAGCAGCGGCGAGCCGAGCAGTTCCGCGTCATCAGTGAGGTCGGCAGCCACATCACGTCCATTCTGGCGGTGGATGAGCTACTTAATCAGATCGTGAGGCTCATCCAACAGACCTTTGGCTACTATCACGTCGGGATCGGTCTCGTTGAAGATGACGAGGTCGCTTATCGTGTCGGGGCCGGAGAGTTTTGGGAGACGGCGGAGTTTCAGTTCGAGCCCGCTCGCCTTGCGGTCGGCAGAGAAGGTATCACCGGCTGGGTGGCGGCGACGGGCGAGCCCCTGCTGGTTCCCGATGTCAGTGAGGATCCACGCTACGTGTCGATGAGCCCTGCCGCAACGCGTTCCGAGTTGACCGTACCCCTGAAGGTCAAGGGAGATGTCATCGGCGTGCTCGATGTCCAGAGCGATCAGCTCAACGCTTTTGACGAGAGCGACCTGTTGGTTCTCCAGTCACTGGCGCATCAGGCTGCTATCGCCATCGAGAACGCGCGGCTCTACGAGCAAGCACGCCGCTTGGCCGTGATCGAGGAGCGGCAGCGGTTGGCGCGCGAGCTGCACGACTCGGTCACACAAGCGCTCTATGGCGTGTCTCTCTACGCGGAGGCTGCGGCGCGCCGGCTGGATTCCGGGATGGCTGACGCGGCGAAGGCCTATATGCACGATGTACGTGACACAGCGCGGGAGGCCTTACGCGAGATGCGCCTCCTTATCTTTGAACTACGTCCCTCGGTGCTGCAGAATGAGGGGCTGCTGGTGGCTCTGCGAGCACGTCTCGAGGCCGTCGAGGAGCGAGCGGGTATCGGGGTCAACTTCCAGGTCGAAGGCGAGGGAGAGATCTGTCCGATGATCGAGGAGGGGCTCTACCGGATTGCCCGCGAGGTCCTGAATAACGCACTCAAGCACGCCGCCGCGCAGAACATTGACGTGAACCTGACGATCGGACAGGATGTCGTGGTGCTGGAGATCGTCGACGATGGGGTCGGCTTCAATGCCGACGCTGCGAAGGAGAGCGGTGGGTTGGGTCTTGAGGGCATGGTCGAGCGGGCGACACAGATCGGGGGAGAGTTAGTGTTGGATAGCGAGCCCGGGCACGGAACCCGAGTCAGAGTCGAGGTTGCCCGATGAACCAGGGGAGACGGATGGGAGAGAGAGACGACCGAGGTCAAAGACCAACGATCAATGGAGCGGTTAGCGTGTTGATCGTCGACGATCACGCCATTGTTCGCCGGGGTATTCGTGCACTCTTGGAGACCGAAGAGGGGTTTGAGGTGGTCGGTGAAGCGGAGGACGGGCAGGAGGCGCTGGAGAAGATCGAAGCTCTGAATCCTGATGTTGTCTTGCTGGATCTCCTCATGCCCAGGATGGACGGCATCGAGGTTACACGCCGGCTCAGGGCCCGGGATGCGCGGACACGGATTCTGGTGCTGACGAGCTTTGCCGCCGATGACAAGGTCTTCCCAGCGATCAAGGCAGGCGCCTCCGGCTATCTGCTGAAGGACACCGGCCCTGAGGCCCTGGTCCAGGCAATTGGCCAGGTCTGCCGCGGCGAGTCATCGCTCTCGCCCACGATCGCCCGCAAGGTGCTTCAGGAGCTGTCGCGCCCCTCGGACCGCCCGCCGACCCAGGACCCGTTGACGGAGCGCGAAGTGGAGGTTCTCCAAGTCGTGGCCAAGGGGAAAAGCAATCAGGAGATTGCGGAGATACTGCAGATCAGCGAAGCTACCGTGCGAACGCATGTCAGCAACATCCTGGGGAAGCTCCACCTGGCCAGCCGCACGCAAGCTGCCCTCTACGCCCTGCGCGAGGGCCTGGCGTCGCTCGGCGACCAATAAGGCCGAAGGCATATCGTCCGTCATAGAGCTTCATGTGGCGCACCCGATTTCAGTGGCCCACGTGTTTTGATGTAGGCGGCTACGTGTTATGTCGACACGACTACCTGGACGCATCATCCTTTCCGCGTAAAGAAGTTCCGCGCTTCGGCTGATGACGGCGGCACGCATCTTTGATAGAGTAGGGATGAAAAGGTTAGATACTCCTTCTCTTCCGTACCATCGTCATCGTGCTTGTGCGTCCGATCATGACATGTGAAGCACCGGAAAGGGATACTGATGATACCTCCATATACCTATGCAGCCGGACGAATGGCCGAAGCGCGAACCAGCGATACGCTGCGGCATGGCGAACTCGCTCATCTGATCAGCCGGGCCAAGCCTATCCGACCTGGTATCAACAATCGGCTTCTGGCGCGTGTCGATCGTCTGGTGGCTGCCGTTACGGATCCACTGCGCGAGAGCTGTGTTCTCTTCTGGAGCCGCTCCCCCGCCTGTGTGATGAGGTGATCCCCTGATACATCTCAGGTGAAGATGAGGCGAGTTGACAGCGATCGATGCTGCAGCTTCGGCAGCCCGACACATCTCAGTGTCGGGCTGCTTGCTGGACATACAGCGCAAGAAACAGGTATCCCTCCGGTGCAACAGCCGCTATACTGGAAGACGTTGTAGCAAGGTAGCGGCTTGGAGGGAAGCAAATGACAGCAGAGACATCGATGCGTTATGCAACGATGGCGGATCGTTGGGAAGCCGTGGTCCAACGTGACCCGGATGCCCGCAGCGCCTTTGTCTATGGCGTGATCACGACCGGGATCTATTGCCGTCCCGGGTGCCCGTCACGCCTGCCCTGTCGCGGGAATGTCCGGTTCTTCGAGTCGTGGTCAGCGGCGGAGTCGGCGGGATTTCGCGCGTGCAAGCGCTGCTTGCCGAGAACGCCCGATGTGCCGAACGCGGCACTACCTGCCGTCCTACAGGCCTGCCGAATCCTCGAGTCCGCTGAGCGCGCGCCCTCGCTGCGCGAGCTGGCGGATGCGGTCGGGTACAGCCCCTATCATTTCCAGCGGGTTTTCAAGGAGTTGGTCGGTGTGTCGCCGAAGCAATATGGCCTTGAGCAGCGTCTGCGTCGGGTTAGGGAGGGCGTGCAGGAGAGCGAGACGATCACCGAGGCGGTCTATGATGCCGGCTACGAGTCACTCAGTCGCTTCTACGCATCGGGCGCTCCTGCTCTGGGCATGAGACCATCGGACTATCGCAAGGGGGGACGAGGGATGGTGATATCCTATGCTGTAGCAGCGTGCTATCTTGGCCGTGTGTTGGTCGCGGCGACGTCTCAGGGCGTCTGCCGCGTGGATCTGGGCAGCTCGGATGAGGAGTTGCTTGGGCGGCTCAAGGAGAACTTCGCCGAGGCTGACCTGCAGACAGGAGGCCCGGCGTTCGATGCGGTGGTGGACGAGGTCGTCGCCCTGCTGGAGGCGCCCAACCTCGGCATGTCACTACCTCTTGATGTCCGGGGCACGGCCTTCCAACGGCGTGTCTGGGTTGCCCTTCAGGAGATCCCGCCGGGGGAGACCGTCAGCTATGGTGAGCTCGCCGCGCATATCGGCCATCCGAAGGCTGCGCGAGCGGTCGCGCAAGCCTGCGCCGCGAACCAGGTCGCGGTCGGGATCCCGTGCCATCGTGTGGTGCGCAATGATGGCGCTCTCGGAGGTTACCGGTGGGGACTTGATCGCAAGCAAGCGATCCTGGAGCGTGAGGCCGAGGGGGCGAAGCGTTAGTGCTCAGTTAAGCTGAATGCCGCACGTGTCATCCTGAACGAAGTGAAGGATGACACGTGCAAACGTTAACGTAACAGACCATCAGGGCCTACAGGTAGCGGCTGCGATCCGATGGTCGCGACTTGGGGCCCTAGGGGCTTTGCGGCGCAGAGAAGGGGCGCAGTGGAGTTCATGGTAGAATCGTGGTGCGCGCGATGCTCTAAGGCAAGGAGGAGGTACGTGTCCCAGCATGGTGTGTATAGCGGACTTTGCTGTTTGTTGTTGGTTTTGCTCGCCGGGTGTGGGGGCTCACCCGTGATGCCCGCCGGTGTCCTCGAAAGTCCCCAGGCACCTGCGGTGGAAGCGGTTCAGACGCCTACGATGTCCCCGTCGGTTGAACTCGCGCCGGAGCGACCGCTTCTGATGGCACATTTCATGCCCTGGTATGAGACCCCGGACGTCAGTGGTATTTGGGGATGGCACTGGACGATGGAACACTTCGACCCCAGGCAGGTGCGTGAGGATGGGCATCCGGAGATCGCTTCGCACTACGTGCCGCTTACCGGTCCCTATGACTCACGCGACGAGGCCATCCTGGAGTACCAGACGCTGCTGATGAAGCTGAGCGGCATCGACGGCGTGATCGTGGATTGGTACGGGATTGAGGAGTTCTGGGACTACGGGGCCATTAATCGCAGCACAGAGGCGCTTTTTACCGCGGTGAAGAAGGCCGGTTTGAGGTTTGCCGTCTGCTATGAGGATCAGACCCTCCGGTATATGGTCGATAATAGGCACCTTGCGGCCGGCGACGTCTATTCACACGGTCAGGAGGTCATGCGCTACCTGCAGGACACCTGGTTCGGCGACGAGGCCTATCTGCAGATTGAGGGCCGCCCGGCGCTCTTCGTCTTCGGTCCTCAGTACTTCAAGAACGCGTCGGATTGGGACCAGCTTCTCTCCGTTTTGGCGGATCGCCCGGCCCTGGTTACCCTCGACCGGCACACGGAGTCCGCGGCGGTGACGAGTTTCCCCTGGCCCCCTATGTGGGCCAGCCGGGATGGGATACTCACCGAGGCAGCACTTGTCGACTATCTGGAGGGTTTCTACGAGAAGGCACAGCGTTGGGACACCCTTGTGGCAGGGGCCTTTCCGGGCTTTCACGATATATATGCCGACGCCGGAGTCGGCGACTCCTACGGCTATCTCGATGACGCCGATGGGGAGACCTTCCGCCTGACGTTGGAGATGGCGCTGAGCCACGATCCCGACGTGATCCAACTGGTCACGTGGAACGACTATGGAGAGGGCACGATCATCGAGCCGACTGTGGAGTTCGGTACCCGGTATCTCGAGGTGGTGCAGACGACGCGCCGGTCACTCGAGGGTGATGCCTTCCCCTACACGGCGGACGACCTGCAGCTTCCCCTCCAGCTGCTCGAAGCGCGCAGGCAGCACGCTGGTGACGCCGGCGTACAGGCCAAGCTCGATGAGGCGTTCAACGCGATCCTCTCAGCAGCTGCCGATGAGGCCCGGGTGGTCCTCGCCGAGCTCGCACCGGCACCCTGACACGACATCATCATCTCATCCGGCAAGGGGGAACATCGTTCATGCAACACAACGGTAGAAGCTTCGTCGTCGGCATTGCCGGCGGATCGGCCTCGGGGAAGAGCGCGCTGACCCGATCACTGTTCGAGGCCCTGGCTGAGGCCAAGCCGGCAATCCGGGCCCAGGTCGTGCACACCGACAGCTACTTTAATCCCCGCTCACCAGATATGCCGACGTTGGTGCTTTCGACGACCGGCGAGACCGTGCCGGACTTCAACCGGCCAGATTCGGTGGATATGGAGCGTCTGCTCCATGATCTGGAGAGCATCTCCGGCGCCGAGGACGCGCCCGATGTCCTGATCGTCGAGGGCTTGATGGTCCTGTACCTTCCGGGAATCCGCGAACGTCTGGATCTGCGCCTCTTCGTCGAGCTGGACGACGACGTGCGGGCGCTGCGTCGCCTGATCCGCAACCTCGAGCACCGGGGAGACCCGCTCGCCGATCAAGGGGCAGCGTCGATTGCCGCCTACTACCTCGAGTCGGCGAAGGTCGGGCATGCTCGCTACGTGGAGCCCTCTCGGGCGTATGCGGACCTGATCGTTCGGGGCGATGCCGACTATGCGCGCATCGCCCCGATGGTTACCGCTGTGATTCGAGACGCGAGGTCGTAGCTCCGTCGGCTACTTGGCCATGTTGTAGAGGAAGTGGATGGCCGTGTCGATGTTGACGGTGAAGTACTCCAGATTGTAGTACTCGTTGGGCGAGTGCCCGTTGCCGCCGTGGCCCAAGCCCATACTGACTACGGGGGCTTCTAGGGCGTGCTGGAGCATACCGATGATGGGCACCGAGCCCCCGGCGCGCTCCATCCGCGGGGCGTGGCCCCACGTGGTGGTATAGGCGTCAATCACGGCTTGGGCGATCGGGCCACTGATCTGCGTTTCCGCGGGCCACGAGCTGGAGAGGATACGAACGTCGATCTGCAGTGTGTCGCATGCGAAACCGTTGACGAAGGCGATGAACTTCTCCTCAATGTCGGCGGGGTCCTGGTTCTCCACAAGGCGCATACTGACCTTGAAGCCGGCCTTGGCGGGCAGCACCGTCTTCGCTCCGGCGCCCTGATAGCCGCCGTAGATGCCGTTGACGTCGCACGTGGGTCGCGCCGTTGCCCGCTCAAGATAACTGTGGCCCGGTACACCCCAGAAGGTCTCCAGGCCGGTCTCCCTGCGCGCGTGCTCCAGCGCGAGCGGTTCGTTGGCCTCGATCAGCGCCTGGTGGGCCTCCGAAACCGGCACAACATCGTCGTAGAAGCCGGGGATCCGGATGCGGCCCTCGTCGTCGTGGAGGGCGGCGATGATCCTCCCGACCATGTGGGTGGGATTGTGCACCACACCACCGAAGCTGCCCGAATGCAGGTCGCGCTCCGGCCCCTCGATATTGACCTCGGCGGTGACGATGCCGCGGACCGAGGCCATCATCGAGGGGATCTCGTCGGATGATCCGCCGTCGGAGATGACAACCACGTCTGCGGACAGGAGCTCCTTGTGTGCCTCGATGAAGGGGGCCATCGCGGGCGAGCCGCTCTCCTCCTCGCCCTCGAAGATGAACTTCACGTTGATCGGCAGGCTGCCGGTGGCCTTCATCACCGATTCGAAGGCCTTGAGGTGCAGGAAGACGCCGGCTTTGTCGTCGATCACGCCCCGGGCGTAGAGCTTGCCGTCGCGGACGTCAGGCTCGAAAGGGGGTGCCACCCAGAGATCCAGGGGGTCGACGGGTTGGACGTCGTGGTG
>Ga0334882_1003040_pt1 | contig 15993 bp, 12 predicted proteins | sample GraSluR1_MG_5_FD_207226 | JGI IMG/M metagenome (GOLD analysis project Ga0334882, IMG submission 207226) | Sludge microbial communities from methane-producing bioreactor in Wageningen University, Netherlands - Granular Sludge_15_04-R1 | ecosystem: Engineered > Bioreactor > Anaerobic >... | reverse complement strand
CAACGATGGTATGGAGTTCGTCGATAAAGAGGATGACCTGCCCTTCGCTCTTTTTTACTTCATTCAGGACTGCCTTGAGCCTTTCCTCGAATTCACCCCTGTATTTTGCACCGGCAAGCAATGATCCCATATCAAGTGCAAAGATAACCCTATCTTTGAGCCCTTCAGGCACATCTCCCCTGTGTATCCTCATTGCCAGGCCTTCAACGATAGCTGTTTTGCCCACGCCGGGTTCTCCTATCAGGACAGGATTGTTTTTTGTCTTTCTGCTTAGTATCCTTATTACCCTCCTGATCTCTTCGTCTCGCCCGATCACAGGGTCAAGCTTGTTTTCTCTGGCAGCCTTCACAAGGTCTCTTCCGTATTTTTCCAGGACCTCGTATGTGTCCTCCGGATTATCTGTGGTGACCCTCTGGTTGCCTCTGACCTCGCACAAAGTTTTCAAAAAGCCGTCCTTAGTCAGCCCAAAGGTAGCAAAGATCTTCGCCGAAGGGGAAGATGTGCCCTCTGAAAGCATTGCGAGAAAAATATGCTCCACTGAGACATATTCGTCCCTGAGTTTTTCTGCCTCTCCTTCCGCGTTTACTATCAGTTGCGAGAGTCTCTGCGAAACGAAGATCTTGCCTGCCTCCTGGCCTGCGCCGGATACTCTCGGCCTCTTCCTGAGGTCTATCTCTATAGCGCTTTTGATATTTTCTGCGGGCAGTCCCATCCTGCCAATAAGCTTTGGGATCAGCCCGTTTTCCTGGTTTATTAGCGCAAGAGCCAGGTGTTCGCTGTCGACCTCCTGGTGACCATGTTTTATAGCAATGTTCTGAGCATCGTAAAATGCTTCCTGTGATTTCTGTGTTAGTTTATTCATATTCATAATTATTCCTCCCGCAAAAACATATTAACCATTACTGACCATCCTTTGATATTATATAGGTCAAACAAAATCAAACAACAGCTGATTACAAAAACTGCGGTCGATTACAAGTAAATATTTATCAAACTAGACTATTATATAGAAAATTCGGATCTTTACTCTGATTTTGAGCAAATGTTATTGTAGTTCAAAAAAAACAGTGATATTTCAGCAAAATAGGCAATATAAAGGAAATATTTAGTCAAATGTGCTTGACAAGAGCCAGATATAAGTTTAAAGTTGCATGGTCGGAGTAGATCCGATTACAATATTTCCTGTTGGGAGGCAACACATTGAAAAGCAACGGTACAGTAAAATGGTTCAACGCAACTAAGGGTTATGGATTTATCACCACAGATGAAGGCAATGATGTCTTTGTACATTTCAGCGCCATCCAGGGCGACGGTTTCAAAACCCTTGATGAAGGTCAGAAGGTATCCTTCGAGATCACACAGGGCAGCAAAGGCCCCCAGGCTTCTGACGTCGAGAAGATCTAGCCTAGGCTAGATAGAGTATTTCTTTATTAATAAGGAAATAAACTATTGAAGGAAGACAGCGAGGAAACTCGTTGTCTTCCTTTTTATCGGTTATTTAAATAACATCAGACTCTTTTGTGAAAGATTTTGTTTTTGTGATCAGGTAGAAAGAATATCCCTGTATTAACAGTATTATCCCGAAACCCACCTGATAGCCGGTCTGAGAATAATAGCCGGATACTTTGTCCGCAGTAAACAAATCCAGTGTGAATCCTGTTCCCCATTGAAACAATATCAGAAGCCCGTAAATCATAAGATTGAGCAGTCCTATAACAGTTCCAGTCGATCTTGTTGGAGTAAGGTCCCTGATCGCACTGCCCATATAGACAAAGGCCATGCCGCTGAAAAAACCTGTCAAAAATCCTGCGGTCCCCAGGACATATGCCCCCATAGACAGAAGGGATGCAGCCATCCAAAATATCCAGCTTAACTGGGTCATGATGCACATTATAAGAAATGGCATCTTCATGCCCCTTGTCCTCTTTACGACAAAGCCCCCTGCCAGAGGCCCTATCACCATCCCGATGCTTATCCATGTAGCGCAGGACCTGCAGGAATATATCCCCATCCCTGTGGTGGTCTGCAGCCAGGAAACCGCCCACAGTCCCTGCAGTGTAGATATGGAAGCTGAAGAGGTGACCCATGTCAGCACAATGACAAGAAGAGGGAAGCTGTCCGTTATTATCCTTGCTCCGTCGGTGACATCCGCCCTGAACCTTGAAAGCGAGATCGGCCTTGAGTCTTTTTTATCCTGCAGCAGGACAGGGTCTGATCTCCTCAGTAAAAGCATTAGGAGACCGATCACCAGAGCGGCGGCACCCATAGTCAGATACACCCCCGTGATCCCCAGCCTGTCCATGGCATGCCCCAGTGGAGCTATTGCCACGACCGTTCCTGAGTGTCCTATCATCATTATTATGCCGACCAGGACAGAATACCTTTCCTTTGAAAAAGAGTGGGCCGTGTAAAGCATTATGCTTGTAAATGCGCTTGAGAGCCCCAGTCCCGAAAGGGCCCGTCCAAGTCCGATTGCTGACGGAGTCTCTGAATATGCAAGGATCATAGAGGCGGCTGCAGCGACAACAAGGGATATGCCGCAGGTCACGAAGGGGCCTATCCTGTCAGCAACAGTACCCCATACGACAAAACTGACCGCATAGGTATAAAAAAAGAGACTTGACAGAAAACCGACCATGGAAGCGCTTATCCCAAGTGTCTTTGCCATCGGAGGAAGCATTACCACACCCGATATCCTCATAAGGTTGCTGTACATAAAAGCCAATGCGAATAGAGCAAAGAAGAACCATTTTCTGTTAATGGCAATTATCTCCTCACTATGTTAACTTGTAAAAGTATGCATTGCAAAAGAAAGTGAAAAAAATCTCTTACTTTCATAACATAGAATGGTGTAAAAATTTATATCTAAAAAACTTAAAATAAGTCTTGACATAAATCATATGTCAGACATATGATTTATGTCAAGTGAACCGGGGTGCAAAAATGTTTGATAAATTAAGCAGCGAAAAGAAATCATCAGGCATTATGAAGCAGATCCTGAATGCCATCGGAGAGGGCAGGCTCAGGGAATCGGACAGGCTTCCAAATGAGACGGACCTTGCAGGGGAATTTGGAGTGAGCCGTTCAGTGGTAAGGGAAGCTATGTCGGGCCTCGTTGCAATGGGAGTGATAAAGAGGATACCCGGGCATGGGACATACGTCAGGGAGGCTGAAAAAATATTTGCCTCGAACATCAGCGGTACGGCTGTATTCTGGGAACATCTGGAAGAGATGGAGAAGGTTTCGGGCTCTTCCGATGCATATATAACCAGGCTGATAATCGAACCGGTCATATGGGAGTACGCATGCGGAAGACTTGAAACCAAAGATATCAGACAGCTTAAAGCCATTTACAGAAACATGGAAAAGGCTGTATCGGAAAATGACCTCGACCGATATCGCGAAATGGACATAGAGTTTCACCTTGAGCTTGTTAAGTCATCAGGAAACAAGGTCCTGTCAGAAATTTTCAAAAGCGTGGTCGCTCTGACGGGAATAAAAATGTGGGACAAGGAAAAGATATGGTCAAGCAGCAGCCATTCTCTCCAGAGCAGCCTTGATGACCACAAGGAACTGCTGAGGCTTCTTGAAAAAGGTTCGTCCGGAGAAGTCAGGGAGAAACTGGAGTCGCATCTTAAGGCGGCTTTTTGGGAATACGGCAATAAATGATCAAAAGCAGTCCAGGGAGGTATTGATGGTGTCGAAAGCAAAGTATCTGTATCTTAGGAATGGCAATATCTGGACGGGAGACCCGGCGGTCCCGACAGCCGAATCAATTATCATAGGAGACGGAAAAATTGTCGCTGTCGGCAAGACCTCTCAGCTTGACGCGCATCCGTTCACTGCCGACTCTGTCTGCCATGAGCTTGACGGAGTCACTGTTATACCTGGCATGAGCGACTGTCACCTGCATGTCCTTACATGTGCAAAGGGCATGCAGTCGATCGACATGTCATCTGCAGGATCTGCGGATGACGTGATCGAAAAACTGAGGGATCGTTCATCAAAAGTTGATCCGGATACATGGATCTATGGAACGATGCTTAATGAGAATGACTGGTTGGTCCCGGTCCTCCCCGATGCTTCGGATCTTGACAGGGCAGGGATAAGCAATCCTGTTGTCATACACAGGGTCTGTACTCACGCATCGGTGGCAAATTCCAGAGCAATGGAGATCTCCGGAATCATTGGTATGGATGTGCCGGGAATTCGAAAGGATCCCTCGGGAAAACCCAGCGGCATACTGGTAGAGGGTGCTCAGCTTCCCGTTCATGCAGCCCTGAAAAGAAGCCTTTATACCAACGAGAATCTGCTCAACTACCTTGACGCTTATCTGAACCATGCAGCCTCATTGGGGCTGACCACACTTCATTCCTGCAGTGCGGCGAGCCTGGGTATGGAAGAGGAACTTGGCCTTTACCAGACGCTTATGGACCAGGACCGCCTCTGCTGCAGGGTATACAGCACACATGACGAATTGTCCGTGCCTTCCATGGGAGGGGTGATCGGCAATGATTTTGTCCGTTTTGAAGGCTTCAAGCTATTTCTTGACGGAAGCCTGGGAGCAAGGACAGCCGCACTCTCATTCCCCTATTCGGATGACCCTTCAACTGACGGCATGCTGATACATGAGCCCGATGAACTTCTTGAGAAGCTTTGCGAGTCAACGCGTCGCGGAGACCACATACTTGTGCATGCGATCGGAGACAGGGCGATAGACCAGATGCTGGACGCCATAGAAAAGACATGTGAGAAATATCCCGATCCAAAGTACCCCTATCTTTTGAACCACATAGAAATACTTCGCCCCGACCAGATCGAAAGGATGAAGAAGCTTCCCGTTGCCTGTGTGATACAGCCGACATACGTGCCCTCCGACATAGATATGGTACCGGCCCGTCTGGGTGCAAACGAAAAATATGCCTGTGTATGGAAAGACATTATGGAAGCGGGGCTTATGCTATGCGGTTCGAGCGATGCGCCGATCGAGGTGCTGGATCCGGTCTGCGGGATCTGGGCCCTTGTCAACAGGACCAGCTATGACGGACAGAGGACATGGCGTCCCGAACAAAAACTGACCCTTGACGAGGCACTGCACATCTACACGACCTATCCGGCAAAAGCGCATGCCACCTGGAAGTGGAACGGAAGCATAACCTCCGGAAAGGCGGCAGATATCGTCATTTTTGACAGGGATCTTTTCAGCACGCAGGAAATGGAGCTCCGTGAGGCCAAAGTCGTGAATACTTTCGTTGACGGCACTCTTTCATTCGGGCATATAAAGGGCTGGGAGAATTTCAGGCAGGGGGTGAAGTGATGGGCAGATTCAAGACAGGCATATACAGTGTCGTAAACTTCAGGGATGTTGATATGGAAAGGGAGATACTTGAGGCTGCGGATTCCGAAATACTTCACCTGAAAAACGTAGATGAGTTTGAAGCGGCGCTTCCTGAGATAGACGGCCTTATATGCGACATCACGCCTATAACGCCAGAGAGGATCTCAAGGATGGATAAATGCCGGATAGTCGTCAGACATGGCATGGGAGTCGAGAACATCAACATACCCGCCGCTACGGAGAAGGGCATAATCGTATGCAACGTACCCAGGTTCAATCTTGAGGAAGTATCCGACCATGCTCTGGCATGCTCTCTTTCCCTTATCCACAGGCTGCCCCACTATACGTGGAGGGTCACAAGAGACAGATCCTGGAAGCTCGAAGACTTTCCCCCTGCAGACCAGTTCGGGGAGCTTACGATGGGAATATTGGGCTTTGGCCAGATAGGCCAGATCCTTGCGAGGAAATCCAGGGCAATTTTTAAAAGAGTGATAGCCTACGATCCCTTTATCAACAGGGAAATATGCAGTGAGCTGGGTGTAGAAGTAATTGATGATATGGACGTAGTCTTCAGGACTGCGGATGTGGTAAGCATACATGTTCCTCTCAATGATGAGACCCGCTATTTTGTAAATATCAACAAAATGAGGATGATGAAGCCGAACGCGAACATCATCAACACATCACGCGGCGGACTGGTCGACCTTGATGACCTGCAATATGCACTGCACAACGGCATAATTGCAGGGGCAGCGCTTGATGTCATTGAGGGAGAGCCTCTTCCGGACATGACACATCCTATATTTGACGAGCCGGGCTGCATAATTACGCCGCATACTGCCTGGTATTCCAATTCATCGTTAAAAAAACTCAGGACTATAGCCGCGGAAGAGGTCAGGGACGTCTATATGGGCAAAAGACCCGTAGGCCAGCTGAACACCATTCAATAAAGGGGGCGAGGGACAATGGATATACACAAAAAGGGCAAAAGGATATCCCAGTGTTCATTTGAGGGAGGAATACGCGACATTTTCGAGGCTGCTTTGGCACTTCAGGCTCAGGGAAAGGAGATATTCCACCTTGAGATCGGCGAACCTGACTTCGATTCACCTGTTGAAGCCAGAATCGCCTGTATAGACGCGATAAACAACAGCCTTACTCATTACACTTCGATGAACGGCATAGCCGAACTGCGGCAGGCGATCTCAAAGCACGAGGCAAAGCGTGGAGCAGTGCTGGATCCGGGCAATATTGTCGTCACATGCGGAGCGGAAGAAGCACTGATGGCTCTCATGCTTGGCCTTCTGGATCCCGGAGACGAAGTCATAATGCTCACGCCCTGTTTCGTCGCCTATAAGGAACAGTGTTATTTTGCAGGAGCTGTCCCTGTAGAGGTCGAAGCTGAACTTGGTGAATATTACGGTCTCAATATCGACAAAATTTCTGAAGCCGTGACGAAGAGGACAAAAATGATAATGATCAACTCCCCGAACAATCCGTCAGGCGGGGTAATGAAAAAGAGTGAAATGGACAAATTGGTTGACTTTATCAAAGGAAAAGATATCTGGCTTTTGACTGATGAATGTTACTCAGCAATAATTTACGATGAGGAGCATATCAGTCCGCTAAATTATCCTGAGATAAAAGACCAGGTCCTTTATGTAAATTCGGTATCAAAGACATTTGCCATGACAGGGTGGCGCGTGGGATATGCATATGTACCCTCCCAGGTCCTGCCCTGCGTTTCGAAGTCACACCTTATGCTCACAAGCTGCGCCCCCTCATTCGCCCAGTACGGGGCTGCGGAAGCCTTCAACAAAAGTTCCGGCTATACTGAAATGATGCGCAATGAATTCAGGAAAAGAAGGGATGTTGTGGTCGAGGCGCTCAAAAAGTGCCCGGGAGCCGATTTCCCCTCTCCCCAGGGAGCATTCTACGTACTGCCGTCTATAGAAAAGCTAAAGATGACGCCGCTGGAATTCGCATTGGGCCTGATGAACAAATATGGCGTCGCAGTATCTCCCGGTGACGCGTTTGGAATAAAGAACAGGATAAGGATCGCATACACCATCGATATCAGCAAGATAGAAAAAGCCATGGAATACTTCGTTGCTTACTACAACGAATGTCTCACCAAAGTATCAGGATGAACCAAACAGCAGCATATCGACCCTTTCGGGATCGAAAACAGAGGAGGCGTTTTGTATGAAGAAAACAGTATTGTTCGTAATGTGCGCACTTATGGTACTTATGTCGGCCCAGTCGGCAATGGCGGCCAAAGTTTACAAAATGAAGCTGCATACTGTCGGATCTGAGACCCACCAGGCCCACCAGTCACTGCTTGATTTCAAAAAGTATGTTGAGGAGCAGACTAAGGGCGGAGTCCAGGTCACCCTGCACATAAACGCCGCTCTTGGAGGCGACAGGCAGGCAACTGAGGCTATGCAGCTGGGAACCCTTGAATGCGGTATCATCGGCAGCTCGACCCTTGCGACATTTGCTCCGAGATTCAACGTCTTTGACCTTCCATTTGCATTCAAAGACTTCAAAACAGCGTACAAAGTCATAGACGGACCGCTTTCCGCCAAACTTGCCGCCGACATAGAGAAGCAGGGGCTGCGTATCATAGGATACGGAGTTAACGGGTTCAGGAACGTCAGCAACAACAAACAGCCCATAAAGACACCTGCTGATATGAAGGGCATGAAAATAAGGTGCATGGAGAACCCCATCCACATAGCCACATTCAAGGCAATGGGGGCCAACCCAACGCCTATGAGTTTCTCTGAACTGTACACGGCTCTTGCTCAGAAGACAGTTGACGGACAGGACAACCCTGTAGTCCTTACATTCTCATCAAAGTTTTATGAAGTACAGAAATATTACTCACTGACAGGCCACATCTTTGCTGTCGCTCCGCTGGTAATATCGGAGAGCTTCTTCAAGTCCCTCCCCAAGGAACACCAGAAAGTCGTCCTTGATGCGGGCAAGCGCTATGAGGCCAGCGAACGCAAGGCAACAGAAGAGCAGGACATAAAAATGCTTGATCAGCTCAAGGCTACCGGAATGCAGATCAATTCCCTCAATGATGCTGAAAGAGCCCTCTTCATCAAGGCAACTGAGCCTGTGTATGCAGAATTTGAAAAGCTCATTACGAAGGAAGTAATGGATATAGTCCGTCAGGGACAGAAATAACAAGCTCCCTGACCTGACACGTGATCTGTCTGCGAGGTGCAAGCATGTTTAGAATAGGAGAACTGTACAACAAATTTGAGGAAAATCTGCTCTACATTTCCCTGGTATTCAGCGTGGCTCTGATTTTTGTCCAGGTAGTGATGAGATATGTTTTTTCCAACTCCCTCTCATGGAGCGAAGAGGTCGCACGCTACGTATTCATATGGCAGACCTGGCTGGGTGCCAGCTACGCCGTAAGGAAGAAGAGGCACCTCAGGGTGGAGGCCCTTGCAGACAGATTCCGCGGTGTTTCCAGGAAGGTTATCGAGATCGCAGTACTTCTGCTTTGGATATTCTTTGGCTGTTTTCTGGTCATTAAGGGTTATCAGCTAACCAGAATGATCTTTATCAGGGGCCAGATCTCCGCCGCGCTTGGGATGCCAATGGCAATTGCGTACGCAGCCGTGCCGGTCGGCAGCCTTTTTATGACATTAAGGCTGATCCGTCAGGCGTACTGCGTATTTACTGACAGGGAAGCAATCAGATAGGAGGGGAAATTATGGACATAGCTCTGTTGATATCCCTGCTTTTCATATTTCTTTCGCTGAGCGTCCCGATCGGTATAGCACTTGGCCTTGCAACTATGATCACAATGTATTTTACAAGTACTATCCCCGTGATAATGATCGCCCAGACCGCATTTACAGGGATAGATTCATTCCCGTTGCTTGCAATACCCTTTTTCATGCTTGCAGGTTCCCTTATGGGGTACGGGGGCATATCGAAAAGGATCGTCGACTTTGCCGAGAGCCTTGTTGGATTCATGGTTGGAGGGCTTGCAATGGTAACGGTTACGGCGTGCATGTTCTTCGCTGCGATATCAGGCTCGGGACCTGCCACAGTATCTGCCATCGGGTCGTTCATGATACCCGAGATGAAAAGCAAAAACTACGGGGGACCATTTGCCGCAGCCCTTACTGCGGCGGCAGGCTCGATAGGTGTAATAATCCCGCCGTCGATACCTTTTGTAATATTTGCGGTAATCTCAGGGGCCTCAGTCCTTGAACTCTTCGTAGCCGGGGTCGTCCCCGGGATCATGATAGGCATATCACTGATGGTGGTCTCATGGTTCATTGCAAAGAAAAGGAACTATCCAAGGGCTGACCGCAACTTTGGGCTGCATGACGTTGCCACCAGTTTCGTAAGAGCTTTCTGGGCCCTTATGGTGCCGGTCATCATTCTGGGAGGGATCTACAGCGGTGTCTTTACCCCCACTGAAGCTGCTGTCAGCGGCGTTGTTTATGCCCTCTTTGTAGGAAAATTCATATACAAAGAGCTTGATGCCACAACTATCAAGGCGGCCTTTACCGATGCGCTGGTGGTCAACGGGGCGACAACATTCATGCTTGGCCTTTCGCTTGCATTTGCGACATACCTCACAATGGAAGAGATACCTATGAGGGTAGGGGAGTGGATAGTAAGCGTATCGAGCACCCCGTGGATAATCCTGCTCCTTATAAACATGATGCTCCTGGTCGTGGGCTGTTTTGTCGACAACATTTCGTCGATGATAATCCTGACACCGATATTCCTGCCGGTAATGAAATCCATAGGGGTGGACCCGGTACATTTCGGTCTCTTTATGACTGTTGCTCTGGCGATAGGTTTCATAACGCCGCCGTACGGGGCCAACCTCTTTGTCGCTTCTGCGGTATCAGGAGAAAAACTGGACAATATATCAAGAAATATACTGCCTTTTGTTGTCGCAATGATACTCTGCCTGATATTGTTCGTTTATTTCCCGGTCATCAGCATGGGATTGGTAAACACATTCGTTAGAGGATGATTTCCAGAAACCCGAGGTCATATATATATAAATAGAAAGCCCTAAAATACAAATAAGAGAAGAGAGACTGTTTTTTACGGTCTCTCTTCTCTCTTTTGTGTAAATTACCCCTTGCAGAAAACATACCATTTCGTCTATTGTTGACTGGTGTTTTAATTGAAGTCTTTTAAATTTTGAATTTTTAGAGGAGGCTCTGTCATGTCCCTTTTAAAAGATAAAAAACTATCTCTGGAAAAGCTAAGAAGAACTGCTGATATCGAATCACTCGGTTTCAGGACGACCAAATCCATCGGCAGGCTGGAAGGCCTTGTTGGGCAGGAAAGGGCTGTGCATGCAGTAAGCTTTGGACTGTCGGTCCAGAGCAAAGGTTATAACATTTTCATGGTAGGAGAGCCTGGGAGCGGCAGGACAACATATGCCATGCAGGAACTCACCAGATGTGCTGCTTCTATGCCGGCTCCTGACGACTGGGTCTATGTATACAACTTTGATGAACCGGGGACTCCGCTTGCCGTAAGGCTTCCTGCTGGCAAAGGCAAGGAGCTTTCAAAGGACGCGGAAAACGCGGTAGAAGATCTCAAGTCGGTTCTTGCCAAAGCATTTGACAACAATGAATTTGAAGACAATAAGGCCCAACTGGTGAAGTCATTCCAGGAAGAGGTAAACAAGTACATGGAAGAACTCCGCAAATGGGCGGAGGAGAAACACTTTTCAATTAAGCGCACACCCCAGGGCTTCGTCAACCTTCCAATGATCTTTGCACCTCCTGTAAAGGATACCGACGAGAACGCCGTTAAAGCAACAAACGACGCAGAGACTCCTGCAGAAGATACTGAAGCAAAAAATCCCGAGCCTGTCCTGAGAGAGATGCAGCAGGATGAATTCGAGGCTCTGTCCGAAGAGGAACAGGAAAGGCTGCAAAAGGCATCAGAAGAAATTTCGCAAAAAACTCTTGAGACACTGAGATCTATTAGAGAGCGGGAAAAGGACCTCAAGGAAAAGATCAAGGAGCTCGAAGGTCAGATATGCAGAAATGCGATAGGTCCGATACTTTCAGAGCTAAGGACCAAATATGCACCGAATAAAAAACTTGAGGAATGGTTTGACGACTTTACGGAAGATATAGTTGCCAACTTCAATGCTTTTCTGGCCGCTGCACGCGACGAAGCGGCGGAAGTCGATTTCACGCGGTATGAAGTCAATTCATTTGTCTCAAACAACCCAAATGACGGCGCTCCGGTCATCAGAGAGACAAATCCCATTTATTACAACCTGGTCGGAAAGGTAGAGTACGAAAGCCGTCAGGGCAATCTCTACACTGACTTCAGGAGGATCACCCCCGGTGCCATGCATAAGGCCAATGGAGGGTTCCTGCTTCTTGAGGCAGAAGAACTGCTCAGGCAGTTCATGTCATGGGATGCCTTGAAACGGGTCTTGCGCTGCAGGGAACTCTTTATCGAGAATCTTGGAGAACAGCTTGGTTACATCCCAGTATCATCACTCAGGCCGGAACCGATCCCAATTGACATGAAAGTAGTGGTAGTTGGCACCCCGTACCTCTATTATCTTCTTAACATATACGATCCTGAGTTCCAGAAAATATTCAAGATAAAAGCTGATTTCGACACAGACATGCCGAGGACACAGGAGTCAGAAATGCGGCTTGCTCAGTTTATTGCGGGCTTCGTTGAACATGAAGGGAAGCTCAATTTCACAGTGACCGCCGTTGCCGAAGTTATTGAATGGTCATCGCGTCTGGTCGAGAACCAAAATAAGCTATGCACCCAATTCAACAAGATAGCTGAGATACTTGTTGAGGCAACTGCCTGGGCAAAAGTTGACGGCAAGAGACAGGTCGGACTGGCACACGTCAGGAAGGCGTTGGAAGAAAAGACCTTCCGTTCGAACCTTCTCGAAGATAAGATACGCGAATCTTACAGCGAAGGAGTAATAAAGATAGATACTAAAGGTTCTGTTGTAGGGCAGATAAACGGCCTTACTGTTGCCCAGCTTGTTGACCACAGCTTCGGTTCGCCTGTCCGGATAACAGCAAACGTATACATGGGGCAGGAGGGCATAGTAAACATAGAGCGTGAGGTCAACATGACCGGCCCTATACACAACAAGGGCCTTCTAATACTATCAAGCTACCTTGGACGCAAATATGCCCAGGACTTCCCCCTGTCAATGACAGCACGGATAGCATTTGAGCAGACCTACGGGGGAGTAGAGGGTGACAGTGCATCTTCAACAGAACTCTACTGCATGCTCTCAGCTCTCTCAGGCATACCGCTCAAACAGAGCATTGCCGTAACCGGATCTGTTGACCAGTTCGGCAATATCCAGCCGATAGGCGGTGTCAATGAAAAGATAGAGGGATTCTTCAGCTACTGTAAAGTATTCGGACTCACAGGCGAGCAGGGAGTTATGATCCCTCATCAGAACGAACAGCATCTCATGCTCAGCCACGAAGTGCTTGATGCGGTCAGGAAAGGAAAATTCCACATATGGAGCGTAAAGACCATCGATGAAGGAATAGAGATATTGACAGACGTAAAGGCCGGCACTCCCGATGCAAAGGGTGAATATAAGCCGGACACAATGCACGCTAAGGTAAAGACCTGCCTTGAAGCATGGATAGAACGCACCTTCAGGCACAAAAAGAAGATGCAGGATAAAGTTGATCCGCCGAAAGATAAAAAGAAGTCTAAGGGCAAGAAAAAAAGTAATAAATTTGAGGAAACAGATCAGTGAAGAAACCTCACCATGCTAAAGAGATCCTGGATGCCTTTGAGAGGCACTGGGGCAATGAGTGCAGGCCTTCTCCAGAGCTTAAGCACGAAGATCCGCTTGACGGACTTATGCTGACCCTGCTCTCACAGAATACGAACGACAAGAACCGGGACAAGGCTTTTGAAAAACTTAAGATCGAATATCCCAGGTGGGACCTTGTTGCAGAGGCACCTCTTGAAAAGGTGATCGACCTTATAAGGGTAGCCGGTCTCGGAGAGACAAAAGCCACGCGAATGAAACAGATACTTGTTGTGTTGAAAGAAAAATTTGGAAATTATTCAATAAATGATCTGCAGAACTGGAAAGCCGTTGAAGCGAGGGATTTCCTGGTATCCCTTCCGGGAGTGGGAGTTAAGACGGCGGCCTGCGTTCTGGTCTTTGATCTAGATATGCCGGCCTTTCCGGTCGATACGCATGTGGCAAGGATAAGCCGGAGGCTTGGCTGGGTACCGGAAAAAATGGCACCGGATAAGATCCAGGAATACCTTGAAAGTACACTTCCCCCTAAACGTTTCAGGGGAGCCCATTTAAACATTATCGAACATGGCAGAGGGGTCTGTTCAGCCAGAAAACCGGACTGTAAAAAATGCTATGCAGAAAAATGGTGCGAATTCTCGAAAAGCCTTGACGGATGAACATTTGTTGGTATAATACTTCTGTTTGCCGGGATGGCGGAATGGTAGACGCACGGGACTTAAAATCCTGCGAACGCAAGTTCGTGCGGGTTCGAATCCCGCTCTCGGCACCAGAAACACACCAACTCATATCGCGGGGTGGAGCAGTACGGCAGCTCGTCGGGCTCATAACCCGAAGGTCGCAGGTTCAAATCCTGCCCCCGCAACCAAACGAAAACATTCAGGGAGCTGAACCCTGATCAATACAGGGTCGGCTGAACAGCCGGCCCTTTTCTTTACCCCCTGTATTTACACCGCAAAACGCCTTTCAATTCAGTCTGTCACTGATTCTATAACTTCCGCCACACGTGGGGCACTATTTCGAAAAAACGCCCGAATATTCCGATCGGCAAAAAATCGCACGTTTACAATTAAATAATTTATTAAAAAATGTAAGAAATATACCCTATATTTTAAAATTATTTCAAAATTGACGCCATAGAAAATTGGCGCAGATTGGCGCCGAATTGGCGCAAAACGCCGCAATCGATAATTGGCGCAGATTGGCGCGGGGAATTTTATGCGTATCTGCTGTTTTATCGAAATATGATCTTTCACCCGAGTGTTCGTTATAAACATTGGCTTCAGTTGGCGCTGATACATCAGAAAAAAACGGTCAAAAACAGCCATAAATTGGCGCAGATTGGCGCAGATTGGCGCAAAGCGCGTCAAATATTGGCGCCGGATTGGTGCAGGCAAGAGCCGCAAATCTGTGTTTGGCGGCCCAAACAGCGCCGCGAATCAGGCGGCAGTCAGGAAAGGAGGAGTTGCGGGAAAGATAGGGATATATTGCGGCGGCAAATTCTTACAGAATGGTCCATGCATAGGCGCGGAAATTTAAGTTGGAAAATTCTCAGATTATTACGGAACGGAGGAGAAAACAATGGCTGTAACTGAAGAAATCATCCAAAGACACCCCGAGGGGACCAGAAAAAGATATTCTGACATCCAGGGCCTCTATCTCGACATAAATATCAGGGGAAAGGCGACCTGGATACTCAGGAAAATGGCGGGAGGACAACGGAGTACTGTCGTCCTTGGCTACTATCCGGAGATGACGATACCGAAAGCAAGATCTGCCGCACTGGCAGAGTCCATAAAGCTCGAAAACAGCGTCAGAAACATAAAGGTAAAAGAGACGGAAGAAAAGAAAGGTATGTCGGGAGAAGACTTTGTTCAATTACAGAAAAAAAGCAAGGCGCAGAGTTCAGTAAAAAAAAATAGAGACACGGCACCTGACAGTAAAACATTTGCGGACGTTTATTTTGAATATATGAACGTGAAGATATATCCAGCTCTCTCGAAAACTTATTGCGAAAGCGTCCATTCCCGCGCACTTACCTATCTTTTGCCGACACTGGGCCCTATTCCGTTGGAAAATATAAGCCCCTCCCTTGTTCTTGAGACTGTAAGAAAGGTTGAGAGACTGGGAAAAATAGACACTGCGAAAAGGGTCCTGGGACTGGCATATGCGGTTTTTAACTATGCGCGGATGTGTCATTACTTTCCCGGCCAGAATCCTGCCGCTGACATGTCCGGGGCGTTATCTGTGAAACCGGTAAAACACATGTCTTTCCTTAAAAGTGCGGAAGATATAGGAAAGCTTTTATATGCCGCTTCGAATTATGATTCTTTCTTTCTGAGACATGCAATAAAGATCCAGGCCTATACGTTCGTGCGGTCCTCCGAACTCAGGTTCGCACAATGGAGCGAAATAGACTTCAGTAAGAAAGAGTGGAAGATCCCGGCAGACAGGATGAAGATGCCCAGTCCCCATATAATTCCCCTCTCCAGACAGGTCATCAATGAATTGTCGTTTATAAAGGACTTTACGGGAGAAGGCAAGTATATATTCCGGAGTACAAAAAAACCATTCATAGACGAGCCGTTTAGTGAAGCCGCGGTTCTTGTGGCTCTTAAATCATGCCTCAAGGTAATAGGGCTGCCTGAAAACGCTATGGTAGGACACGGCTGGCGTTCTGTAGCCTCAACTATCCTCAATGAGTCAGGGAAATTTTCACCTGACTCCATAGAACGTCAGCTTGCGCATATGGAACGCAACAGCACCAGGGCATCCTACAACTACGCAAACTATCTGAATGAGCGGAAGAAAATGATGCAATGGTACTCTGATCACTTGGAGGGACTGGAAAAGAAGGAAAGACAAA
>Ga0334882_1003039_pt1 | contig 15994 bp, 10 predicted proteins | sample GraSluR1_MG_5_FD_207226 | JGI IMG/M metagenome (GOLD analysis project Ga0334882, IMG submission 207226) | Sludge microbial communities from methane-producing bioreactor in Wageningen University, Netherlands - Granular Sludge_15_04-R1 | ecosystem: Engineered > Bioreactor > Anaerobic >... | reverse complement strand
CGATATAAAGGACAAGGGCAATTTTTTTCTTTATCCTGTTTATTTCTTTCTGCATTATTCTTCTCTCAATGACTGCTGGGATAAACGTATTATATTGAGTCCTGCCTGGGAAAGCAAAAAAAGCGTCCCCAGGGGAGGAAATATCAAAAAAACCAGGATTTTTGATTTAGGCACACGGATCAGAGAAATAAAATCGGAGGAAAGTTTGTGTTTCCCCCTGGCATCTATTAGAATTCGCTCGATCAAAGAGGGAATTTCAAGAATCAGAGATTTTTGAAATTGGCTCCAATCCCTGAAGAGCGAGTGTGCGAGTATGCGGTTAAAAAGCCTGGCTGTGAAGATGCAGATAGCCCTGAATATTCTCTTTATCTGCGTCATGCTTCCCCTTTCTGTTTCAATTTATCTTACTTTGGACAAATCCCTATACCAGCGAAGTGCGGAAGAACTGTCCAATACTACCGAAATGGTGCGTAATCAGGTGGATCTTTACATCGAAAGTGCCGTAAAAAACTATCTTCGTGCCCTGGCGGAGAAAGGCAGGGACAGCTTTCAGTATTTCTATAACAGGTTCCGGGCCGGCGAGATTTCCGAGCAGGAAGCCTACCGCAGAGCCGGTGATCTCATCCTGGATCCTGTTTACGGAAAGATCGGGACCACCGGATACCTGGCGGGGGTCAGTACCGACGGGATTCTCACCATCCATCCCATTTCTCCCGGCGTGGATGCCAGTGGTTTTGAGTTTATGCAGGGCGCCATGGCCATGAAGAACGGTTACCTGGAGTACGACTGGGCCAACAAAGGTGAAGAGACAGCCCGTAAGAAGGCGGGCTACATCAGTCTGTTTGCTCCCTGGGATGTGATGATTTTTGCTTCCAGTTATACCGCCGAGTTTCTTCACCTGGTGGAGATTGATGATCTGAAGGGGTGCCTGAAGGATCTGAAAATCGGAAAGGCCGGGTACCCCATGGTTCTCACCTCCCGGGGAGATGTGATTTTCCACCCTGTCCTGGACGGCCGGAATGTCATGACGGACGGATCCAACCAGACTTTGAACGACCTGATTGAAGAGAGCCGGTCTAATCCTGACAAGGTGGTCAGCCGTCTCTATCTTAGTGAGGTTGATGGGAAGGAGCGGCTTGGGACCGCCGCTTACGATGATAAGATGGACTGGTTTATTCTCACCAGTCTTCCCACCGCCGAGATCTACGGCCCTCTCTACCGGGTCAGGAATATTCTCATCCTCGGATGTATCATCGCCTTCGGGGCCATGAATCTGGTGATACTGCTGCTCCTCCGCCGGGTTCTGGCGCCGCTGAAAGAGGTGCGCCGGATTGTTTCCCTCTTTTCCCAGGGAGACATTTCTCAAAAGATCGAGGTTGATACCAAGGATGAAATTGGAACCATCGCCCTGGAGGTTAACGTTCTGACGGGAAAGATGTCGGAAATAATCAGGAGAATGCAGAACGATGTTACCACCATCAACGGTTCCATCCAGGACCTGAGCAGCTCTTCCAGCGAAATATCCACCACATCCAACGAACAGGCTTCGGCGGTGAAGGAGATTGTTTCCACCATGGAAGATTCGGACAGCCTTTCCAAAGGGATTGAGCAGCGGATTCAGGAGGTGGCGCAAATCTCCGAGCATGCCCGGGAGATTGTCACCGCCGGGGTGAATCATGTGGAAGAGAGCCTTGTCAAAATGGAAGAGATCAAGATTTCCAACAACGACACCATCACGGGGATCCGGGCTCTCAGCGAAAAGATCGAGGCCATCTGGGAAATTGTCAACATCATCAACAGCATTGCCGACCAGACCAAAATCATCGCCTTCAACGCCGAGCTGGAGGCCTCCGCCGCCGGGGACGCAGGGAAAAACTTTCAGATTGTCGCTTCGGAAATCCGCCGGCTAGCCAACAGCACGGTGAATTCCACCACCGAGATCAAGAACAAAATCAACGAGATCCAGCACTCCTCTGACCGGCTCATCACCGCTTCGGAGGATGGAACCAACAAGATCGAAGAGGGGGGCAAGCTGACCGAAACCCTCCATTCCACCTTTGAAGAGATTCTGGAAACCTCTGAAATTTCCGCCGATTCGGCCAAGGAGATTTCTTCATCCATCCGGCAGCAGGTTTTCGCCTTCGAGCAGATCCTGCTCACCCTGAAGCAGATCTCCGAAGGAATTAATAACTTTGTGGTTTCCACCAAATCCACATCCGAAACCACGGGGAAACTCAAACTCATGGCGGACGGAATGAAAGAGTTTCTGGAATCGTATAAAACGGCGCCGGACCGGGGGGCCGTTACGGCTTTTGAAGAGGATGATTTTGAAACCGTAGGATAAAAACGTTCGGAGATAGCGATGAAAATGCGAAGAAAGACGGGGCTTCTGCTGTTGGCGGTTTACTTGCTGTTCATGGCAGTGACCATACCGATCGGCGTGGTTTACATGGGGCAAATTCAGCGGGGAAGCATGGCTTCTCAGGCTGAGGAAATGCGGGAGCGTGTGGAAATGGCGGTTCAGGCCAAGGTGGATGTCTGGCTGACTAATGCCCTTCAGATCGCCGCCAATCCCATTATCTCCCGGGCCATGGCAGTGGGTGACCGGGCTGCCGTGTCAGAGCTCCTGGCCCGGTATGGTGAGCAGTTCAAGGCCCACACGAATTTCCAGAATGTTCAGATCCAGTTGATTTCTCCGGATTTGACAACCTTCTTCAGAGGCTCTGATCCTGGTTCGTTCGGAGACCTGCAGGATTACTCTCCTGCCTACCGGTCCATGGCAGCGGACCCGCGGCCCCTGGTGGTCATGGAATACTCTCCCCGGGGCCTGAGGCTGAAGGGGCTTTTCCCCGTCCATTATGAGGGACGCTTCGTGGGTTTCGCCAACTTCGAGGGCGGTCTTAACTCGGTTAAACGCGATTTCAAGAATGCCGGCTATGATTTTCTGTACATGCTTCACGATTCGTACCTGGACGTGGCTGTTTCTCTGGCTAAGGCTCCCCGGATAGGTCCCTATGCGGTGAGCCAGAACGATACTGACGAGCTGTTCCTGCCTTACGCCCAGGCCAATCCGGAAATACTTGATGCCCGCCGGGAATACTGCTATGACGATCAGTATTTGACCGTGGCGGTGGAGATTGACGGTTTTGACGGTACCCCCCTGGGGATCCATCTGGTGGGCCTTCCGGCGGAGATTGCCGCCCGCCTGATCAATCAGGCCAGGAACATGATTCTCGCCATTCTATCTCTTGTGCTGATTCTCTTTCTTGTGTTCATCCTTTTTGCCCTCCTTTTTCTGCAAACCGGTGTTTTTAAACCAATTTCGGTGGGGGTCGGTATAGCCGAAGAAGTGGCCCGGGGGAACCTGGCCATTGATGTGGATTCCCGGCTCTTCGGGAGAACCGATGAGATCGGAGAGCTTTCCAGGGCTCTCCAGAGAATGATTGAAAACCTTTCCGACATTGTCGGAGAGGTTCTGACCGGTACCAATGCCATAGCCGACGCCAGTGAGTCTCTGTCCTCAGGCACCACCGAGCTGGCCCATCGTACCGAAAACCAGGCTTCCTCCCTGGAAGAAACTTCAGCGGCCATAGAGGAGATCAGTGCCTCCATACGGTCCAACGGAGACAGCACCGCCTCCGCTGAACAATACTCCCGGGTTACCCTGGATAAGACCCAGGAGGGCAGCATCGCCATGACCAGGATGACCACATCCATGGAAGAAATCAGCAATTCAAGCAACCGCATCGTGGCCATCATTGAACTGATCAACAACATCGCTTTTCAGACCAACCTGCTGGCCCTGAACGCTTCTATTGAAGCAGCCAGGGCGGGAGAGATGGGAAAGGGTTTTGCCGTGGTTGCGGTGGAGGTTCGGAAGCTGGCCAAGCGCTCCGATAAGGCGGCGGCGGAAATCCAGAAAATCATCAAAGACAGCATTACCCAGATCAAGGAAGGGGTGGGGATTGCCGATCATGCTGGCTCCATCCTCGAGGAGATTGATGAGGCGGTCAGGAAGATGACAGGACTGGTTTCCGAGATTGCCCTTGCCTCGAAGGAACAGATTTCCAGTGTGGAGCAAATCGATTCCACCCTGAGCCACCTTGATGAAAATACTCAGAAAAACAGCGCCATGGTCGAGGATGCCAATCTGGCTACGGGACAGCTTTCCTTGCTGGCCCAGGCCCTCAGGGAAAAGATGGCCTACTTTATTCTTTCTGACGGCAAATCTTCGCCAACCGAGGTGCCTCGGGAAATAAAACTTCTTGTTTAGTGTCCACGGTGCGAAACACTATTTAAAATTCAGGGCCACCGCCCCGTCCCAGTTCTCCGGAGGTTCGGCCTGGAACTGTTCGCACCGGTCGAGTAAAAGGGCGCAGACAAAGTCATCAGGAAGAATCTCCTGGGCCGCTTCAAAATAATCCGAAGCGGTCCGCCAGTTCCCCAGGGTGTACATCTTCAATCCCCGATTGTAGAGTTCCCGCCATTTCTCCGTGTAGGGGGCGGGATCAACCACCAGAGAGTAGATATCGGTGGATTCGCTCTTTCCCTTCACCTTGGCCCGGTCCACGAGCCGGCAGTACCGGGTTTTACGGATCTGATCGTAAACCACCCGGGATATCAGGATGTCCTGATGGTAGTGTTTGGTCAGGCTTTCCAGTCGGGCCGCCAGATTAACCGTGTCTCCGATGGCGGTGTAGTCGAACTTGTCGGCGCAGCCGATATTCCCGATGATAGCCTGCCCCTCGTTGAGACCTACCCCGATGGAGAAACCCTCCGGGGGAAACCGGAACCCGGGAAGGTCCAGATCTCCGTAGGTTTCTATCATCTTGACCGCGGCGGCGGCGGCCCGTTCGGTGTTATCCCTGTAGCTGATGGGGGCGCCGAAGATGGCGAAGACGGCGTCACCGATGAACTTGTCGATGATGCCCCCGTGATCCTGAATGATTTTTACCATCCTTGTGAAGTGGGCGTTGAGAAACCCCACAACCCCTTCGGGCTGGTTGTTTTCCACCATTTGGTCAAAATGCCGGATGTGGGAGAAAAGTACCACGATATGGCGCTTTTCCCCGGTCATCAGGGCCCTCTCCGACTGTTTGAGCAGCAGATCGTTGATGATGGGGGCGGGAAGAAACTGGGTGAAGGCCCGGAAGATCACCTGGGTTTCGTCGATTTTCTTATAGTAGATAAAGGCTGCTTCCAGCACCTGAGCACAGAGAGGCGGGATCTGTTCCTTCAGCCGGGGGGGCAGTTTTACCTGATCTCCCTCCCGGCGGCCCAGGACGAGTTGGCCCGACAATCCCAGCGAAAAAGGCAGGGCCGTCTGCATAAGGACCGCCCCGCCCCGGGGAGACGGGTTTTCCGGCCTTCCCCCCCCGGCGGAGGTTCCCGAGGAAACAGATGTCTGGGCTGCTTTCGCCCGATACTCTGCCGGAACCGTGTCGGCACAGAGACCTGCGATCTTCACGGTTTCCCTCCGTGAGAGGTTCCCCTGTAAATGGAGGTTCTGGTAAAACTCCCGGTGGGCATCCACCAGGAGATAGACAAAATCCAGGAGCAGCAAACGGCAGAGTTTCTCCTGCAGGGTTTGAAGAACCTGGTCGAAGGAGAGGTCCACCATGTTCATTCCGGTCAGTTCGCTTTCCAGAAAGTCTTCTGATATCCTGGTTTCCATGAGTTTTCGGGCCCGGTGATGGACGAAGCCGGGCTGGTCCATCCGGAGCGGCACGGGCCATCCGGACCGTTCCCCGGCAAGCTCTTTCCTTCCCCGGGTGATAAGGTCTGTCAGGGCGGCCTCCAGCTCCGGTAAATCGTCTTCACTCCGGGAGAACCGGTGACTCACCGGCAAAATGGAAGAGAACTCGAAATCCCCCAGAAGAACCGCCGGGATCCGGCTGAACCCCTTGAGTCCCCTCAGGCAGAAGAGGAGTTCCTCAGGGTTTATACACCCCGTATCGCCCAGCAGAATCACCAGGGGCCGCACCTGGACAAGCCGGGGGAAAAACAGGGAATCCTCGGAGACAACTTCCAGGGAGAACCGGGGAAACCGGGCGCGAAACTGCCCGGTAAAGAGGGAGGATTTTTCCAGGTAGAGAATGTCACCCATGAGACGCCTCCCCCCCCGGGGTGTAGACGGTCATCTCCCCTTCCTTTCCCAGATCCAGGGTGTCCAGCGCCTTCAGAGGGACCGCCTCCCCGGCGGCCTTTGCCACCGCCTCCGAGGCCAGTACCAGAACCTGATATTTTTTCGTCATCGCCTCCAGTTCCTCGGCTATCCCGATAACATCTCCAATGGCTGTGTAATCGGCCTTTTCTTCGGATCCTACGTTACCGATAATCGCCGGTCCCTGATGGAGCCCGATGCCGATGCTGTAATGGCTGCCGTCGAGAATCAGGCCCGTGCAGTCCACCCGGAGCAGGGCCTGGCTCATCTCCACCGCCGCCCTGAGGGCCCGGGTGGAATTGTCTTCAAAACTCTGGGGTACCCCGAAGAGGGCTACGATGGCGTCGCCGATAAATTTATCGATGGTCCCGCCGTGCTTCTTGATAATACCCACCATGACGTTGAAATGGCGGTTGAGGAAGTCCACCACATCCTGGGCGCTGTTCTTCTCGGTGATGGTGGTGAAAGATCTGATGTCGGAAAACAGCACCGTGATGGTCCGCTCCTCTGCGGCGGCGGAGTCCTTCTGAGACTCCTTCATGATGAGCTGGGGAATAATCTCCGCCGGAACAAACCGGCTGAATATATTCAGCAGTTTGTCCTGCTTCAGGGTTATCTGATGGAGCCGCAGGGCGTAGGAGAAACTGCCCTCCATGGTTTTGATCATCCGGGTCACCCGGCCGATCATCCTGTCTGAAAAATAGTCGTTCCGCAGGTGTCCCAGGTGGAGGGTCGCTTCCACCTGGCCGGCCCTGTTATGGATGGGAAAATAGACATAGGAACTGATTTTCTGCCTCCCCAGGCTGATCTTCTGGAAATCTTCCCGGTCCTTCAGGAAGAGGGTTTCGGAAATATCCTCCAGGTTTACCCCCTGAAAATGGGTGAAAAAGTCGCTGAGGCAGAAATTCATAAAGTCCTGGTGGTCTTCGGCAAAGATCATCCTGTCCGGTTTGGCGTAGCATTCCACCTTCTGGCTGTTGTTTACCAGAAAGAGGCCCAGATGGGGCCGGACCATCAGAAATATCTGATCCAGCAGGTACTCCATGGTTCCCGGCAGGGAGGAGGTGGATCGGCACACCCGGGTGATGCGTTTGTTAAGATCGGCGAACTTGAGGCTGTCCGCCACCCGGCGGCTTTCCGCCTGGAGGGACAGGGCCAGGGAGAGGTCATCAGCCCCGGGCTGCAGCGGTTTCTCCCGGGGATTTATTTCCCTGAGAGCCGCCACCAGTTCATCTTTCCCCAGGAGCCGGGATCCGCCCCAGGCCAGAAAAAGGCTGGCGGTTTTTACGTCCCGGGAAGAGAGGATTCCCCACCGGGGCGTTTCTCTCAGAGGCTGATACTCCTCCAGAATCAGGAGTCGTTCCGCCAGGTCGGGCTCCCGGTCCAGATCGAACAGGATCAGAGCGGGCCCGCCGGAGAGGGCGTCAATCTCTCCGGCCTGCTCCAGGGCGGTCTGGCGGACGGGGTATTCCCGGGGGATGCTGTCGTGGAGGTTCGATTCTCCTTTGGTGATGAGCAGCAGGGCGGGCGTCATGGTTAACCGATCAACTCTTTCACTTTGTCCAGGAGGCTGCCCCTGTCGAAATCGCGCTTGTTGAACACCGCATTGGCACCAATATTCTTTAAGTGCTGGACCTTCTCTCCCTTCGATTCCGAACTGACCACCACGATAGGGGTGGCGGCGAATTTTTCCTGGCGCCGGATGTTTTCAATCAGGGTCAGCCCGTCCATCCGGGGCATCTGGATATCCGTTACTATCAGGTGAAAATACTGGTCCCTCATCTTCTCCAGGGCATCGATGCCGTCCACCGCCAGTTCCACGTTGTAGCCGTCCAGTTCCAGAATCGATTTTTCAATTTCCCGGGTGGAAAGGCTGTCGTCCACCACCAGGATCTGTTTGTATTCCTTCTCCTGGCTGGAAAACCGCTTCCGGAATTCGATGGATCTGACTCCCTTGAACCGGTCGATCAGGTCGGGGATATAGAGGATATTGATGATGTCGAAGTTTTCATCAAACACCACCCCCTGGATAGCCTTCAGCTTCACCAGATTCCCCGGCAGGGGCTTGTAGATCAGCGAAGCAAACTGGATCACCGAATCGACGATGACCCCTATGGTGTCCCCCAGGGACTCCACCACAACCACGGAGAACTTATCCTGGGTGGTGGAGATATCTTTGTTCAGAAGGGCCGCCAGGGGATAGACCGGGATGATCTGATCCCGGACCCGGATGACGTTCCGGTTCAGGATGCCCATGATATCGGCCTTGTTTACAATCAAAATCTCCCGGACGAAGGCGGCGGGGATGAGGAATCTCTCGTTCTGGGAAGCCACGAAGAATCCGTCCACCGTGGCCAGGGAGAGGGGGAGGGAGAGGGTAAATACGGTTCCCCGGCCCTCTTCGCTGCTCAGGGTGATCTTTCCTTTCACGTTCTCGATGTTGTGCTGGACGATATCCAGCCCCACTCCCCGGCCGGACAGGTTGGTGATGGTGGACCGGGTGGAGAATCCCGACCGGAAGAGGAAACTGCTGAGCCGCTGGTTATCCATTTCCCGGATCTCTTCTTCGCTTTCGGGATAAAGCTTCAACGCCTTGGCCCGGATGGCGTCGTAATCAAGGCCCCGGCCGTCGTCCTCAATTTTCAGGTTGATCCGGCCGCTTTCGGAGGTGCATTTGATGGCAACCTTCCCGGGTTCCGGTTTTCCTGCGGCGAGCCTCTCCTCCGCCGGTTCGATGCCGTGGTCGATGGAGTTCCGGATGATGTGGATGATGGGGTCGTTGATCTGTTCCAGAATGGTCTTGTCCAAAAGCAGGTCGGTTCCGGTGGTCTCGAAGTTGATCTCCTTGTCCATGGCCAGGGCCGTGGCCTCCACCATCTTCTTCAAGGGCCCCAGGACCAGTTCCATGGGCAGCATCCTCAAGCCCAGGATCTGTTCCTGCAGCTCGAAGCTGGTGTGCTCCAGCTGAACCATTTCTTCCGAATAACTCTTGGTGATCCGCTGCACCAGCTTCTGCCCCTCCGCCAGGTCGTTCTCGATCTCCTTGGCTTCGGGATGCCGATCTGACAGGAGGTGGAGTTTTGACCTGGTTTTTCTGAGGATGTCCTCCAGCTCCTGTATACGTTCATTCTCCTTTTTGAACTGGAACTGTTGAATGATCAGGGTATTCAGCTTCTTGATGATTTCATCTACTTTTGAAACCTTGATCCTGATGGATTCATAATCCCGGGGACCGGTCCGGTCGCCTCCTTCGGACGAACCGGCCTTTTCCGGGGACGCCTCCCGGGGATCATCCTCCTTGAGCTGGTCCAGGGAAAAAGAAAGCCCCGCCATGGCTTTCTGGTAAATTGCCGTAAGGTTTCGGGTGGGCACCTCATCATTCCCTTCCCGGCTGATCCGGTCCAGGGCTTTTTCGATATAGCCTGCCGAGCTCAGTACCAGCTGGATCAGAGGCTTGGTTATCTTGAACCGCTGATCCCTGACCCCCTTGAAGATATCCTCCAGGCCGTGGGCCACCGCCTCTATGGTTTCAAACTTCATCATCCGGGAGGTGCCTTTGATGGAATGGAGCAGCCGCAGAAGCTCCGCCAGTTTGTCGCCATCCCCGGGATTCTGCCGAAGGCTGATGATAATATCCCCCAGGGTCTCCATGTTCTCCCGGGTTTCGTTTAGAAAGTTGTCCAGAAAATCTTTTCGATCAATGGCCATGGGGGGCAGCCCTCCTTTCGGTCTCGGTCAGCATCCTTTCGGCGATCATGAGAAAATACTGGGCGTTGAATCCGTCCAGCAGGAACTGGTAATCGTATTGGTGTTCGGTGATATAGGCGGATATATGTTCTGCCAGGGTTTTCAGTTCCCCGGGAAGAGCGGGGTCTTCAGGGGCCAGGGTTCGTGCCAGGTAGTACCGGGCGGGCCACATCCGCGGGTTCTCCCTGAGACATGCCCGAAACAGGGACAGAGCGCTTCTCTCCTGCTTCAGGTAAGCCAGGTAGCCGGTGAGGAAGAGAGTGAGGCTTGCCGGCCCCTCTGGCGCCGTCGCTAAAAGGAGGGCCGCCTCTTCCAGCCGGTTGTCGTTGAGTCTGAGCATGATCTCCATCATTTCCGCAGCCACCCGGTCCAGCTCCGGTGACACCTCCGTGGGAAGGCCGTTGTTCAGCCGTATCTGAATCAGCCGGCACACCGCCTCTTCGGTGAGGGGGCGGTCTTTTTGGGATTCCGGCTCCGGAAGCTTCCTTTTTACCGCGGCGGCGGGTCGGCGGTCCGGTTTTTCTGCTCCCCCGAAGCCGGCAACTCCGGTTCTTTTCAGCACCGCTTCGAGCTTTCCCGTCAGGCCCAGGGGCGAGAGGGCCTGGGGATCGATCTTTCTCAGGAAGTAGGTCTGTTCCGCCTCCTCGATGACCAGGGAGGGGTGGGCGATCAGGGGCAGCTCCACCGAAGAAAGGAAGAGAATTCCTCCCACCCGCAGTTTACCCACCACGCGGTCAAGGATAATCTTTTTATTAGCCTGGCTCATATAGATCAGGGTGTTGCGCAGAAAAATAATATCCATGGGAGGAAGATGATCCAGGCTGTCGCAGAACAGATTCAGCCGTTCCCGGGTGATGGCATTCAGATGTTCTTCCCGTATCCGCCAAGTCTGGTCGGGCTTAATAACAGCAATCTCCCGGATAAGGGAATGAAAGCCCGCCCCGTCACCCCGAAACGATGCGGGCCGGTAGATCCCCCGGCCGAACCGCAACAACATCTCTTCGTTGATATCGCTGGCGAAGATGTGAAAATCCCGGCGTCCTTCCAGGATCGACCGGAGCAGGGAATAGAGAGAGAGGGCTTCTTCTCCGGAAGAACAGGTGGAGCTCCAGATCTGCAGGGGCGATTTTGCGGCGTCACCGATGAGCCGGGGCAGATGATGTTCCTTGAGACAGCGGAACTGCTTTTCTTCCCGGAAAAAGTAGGTCTCGTTGATGGTTATCACCTGCATCAGCCGGTTGTATTCCTTTCCATCACGCCTGATCAGGTCTAAATACCCCTCCAGCGTCATGGCCAGATTGACCAGGGTTTCTTCCAGGTAGGTTCTTACCTGCCGGTAGTTGCTCTCCGGCAGAGTCATCCCCGTGGCATTTTCTATAAAACTGATCAACCTGGCAAATTCAGGGTCTGAAAGCATCAGCGGCGTATCCTGTGGATCAAGGCCTCGGCCATGTCTTTTAAGGCAACCACCTCGGAGGCGGCGTTTAGCTCGATGGCCGCCCGGGGCATTCCGAAGATCATGGAGCTCTCCTCGTCCTGCACCAGGGTTTTGCCTCCGGATTTTACGATCCTTTCACAACCCAGGGCACCGTCCCGGCCCATACCGGTGAGGAGGATGCCCACAACCCCGGCCCCGTAGGTTTCTGCGGCGGAGGTGAACATCTTGTCTATCGACGGTTTCTGGTTGCCCACCCGTGGACCGTCATCCCAAAGGACCTCCCCGTTCCGGGTGATCAGGTGATGGGTGGCGGGGGCCACCAGGACCTCCCCGGGAACGGTCTGGTCGTGTTTCCGGGCGATCCGTACATGAAGGGGGGTGGCGTCGTTGAGCCACTCGGCGTATCCCGTGTCGAATCCCACCTCGATATGCTGGGAGAGGATGAGGGGGAGGGGAAAGTCGGCGGGGAGCCCCGAGAGAACCGTCCTTACCGCCGTGGGTCCTCCGGTGGAGGCTCCCATCACCACCAGCCGGTAGGGTGTTCCCGCCGGCCGGGGAGAAATCGCCGGGGCCAGGCCTTCCCGGGAGAAGGTTGCCCTGTCAAAATCCTCCGAAGGCCTCGGGATGGGGCTTCGAGACAACTTCAGTCCCGCGTACCGCACCACATGTTTCAGGATGGTCTCAAAGCCCCGGCGGAATTCAGGATTGTTCATCTGATTGATATCGGGTTTGGGAATCACCTCAAGGGCGCCCTTATTCAAGGCCCGGAAGCCCACCTCCGCCACATCTTCACTGGTGAAGATGACCACAGGAAGGGGCGAGGTCTTCATGATAATCTCGGTGGCGGTTATCCCGTCCATTTCGGGCATGTTGATATCCATCAGGACCAGATCGGGTTTCACACTAAGGACCATTTCGATGGCCTTCTTGCCGTTGGGAGCTTCTCCGGCCACGGTAAAATCATCAAAAGATTCAATGAGACTCTTGAGCATGCCCCGGATCAGTATCGAATCGTCTACTATGAGAATTTTCATCCCGCTTTCCTCTTCATAATGTTGAGTACCGTGATCTCCAGGTCTATATAAAACTGAATCTCCCTGTCGCCGGAGAACCGGCATCCGTACAGTCCCCTCTTCTTCAGGGGTTCTCGGATTCCCGGGGGGGTAAGAAAAATCTCGTCAATCCTGATCTTTGTGATTTCCGCCCGGCTGGTAATGATGAGCCCCAGAAACTCCTGGGACAAAGCCGGATTGTTCCCCAGCAGGGAGGAGATGGCAGGCCGGTTGGAGGGGCCGAAGTCGGATGTCTTCATGAGAAGACAGAGCCGGGATGAGCCTTCATTTTCGCACCGGTATCCCGCCGTGAGAAAGGCATCGCAGTCAAAGAGAAGAACTTTTTCTCCGTTGTAGGTGAAGATGCTGTCGAAATAGGGCAGGGGGCTTTTGATCTTCTTAACGTTCTCCAGGCTGGTACTGCCGGAGAACTGACTTCGGTTTATAAAGAAACCCATGCGGGAATAGCTGAGAAGAAGAAAATCCTGCTCATAGACCGCCCTTTCATACTCCACTGAGATCCGCCTCCAGTTTCTTGAGAACATTCTGCAGGTTCAAGACGAAGATCTCCTCCTGCTCCTGGGGAGAGATGGATCCTATAAAATAGTCATCTTCATTAATGGATGAACTTATCTTGTGCAGTTCCGTTTCGGGGAGCTTCACGATCTCCAGGACATCGGAAATCAGGATGGCCAGCTGATCATCATCTTTTTTCAGTATCAGGTAGGTGGTGGAGTCCAGGTTTTCCCGTTCAAACAGGACGGTAAGATCAATCACCGTGTAGGGTTCGCCATGGCGGTTGATAAAGCCACGGATATAGGAGGGGGTGAAGGGTACGAAAAAAATGGGGATCCCTCCGATAATCTCCCGGACATCATCGGCATGGAGGGCATATTTTTTGTCTTTTATGCGGATGATCATATACTTTTCCAGCCTGATGGTGATGGCTTCATCCTTGTTCTGACTGTCACTGCGGCTGTTTTCGATTCTTTTGAGAATCTCCTGATTGTTTTCTATTTTGCGGGGACTGCTCATATTTTCCTTCCCTATTCAAAAATGAAGTCACCCACCGTGGTGGATATTTTTTTCTGTCCGTCGCTGAAACCGATATGATCGACCAGTAAATTGACAACTTCCTCGAGATCCGAGGACGCTTTGTCGAAGAGAAGCCCCATGTAATAGAGATCGGGACTCTCGGCGGGCCGGATCCAGCGACAGCTTGCCTGTATGGTAAGGCTCTTCTCCCTGAATACCGCCAGTTTCGGAAGCTCCAGCCGGTACTCGCCGGTGACGCCCTTCTCCAGAGGGGTGTTCGACATGAGAAGCATTCCCTGACAGGTGATATCCACGATTTTGCCCACCTCCCGGGAGGCGGCGGTATCGATACAGTCGAGATAAATCATCAGGGTCCGGCGGATCTGGCCGCGGTGGGATTCTTTCAAGTCCGGTACCTCTTGGTTATGGGGATACCCCTCCGGGTGGGTCTTCCCGAGGGGAGTCAAGGTTAATTGTAGTAAACCCGGGGGGAAACTGCAATTTTTTGGCGGGAAAAGAGAAGCAAAGGGTGGGAAACCCCGACAGAGCCGGGCTGAAAAGAGGGGGCGGAACGGAGAAAGGCGGGACTTCGCTTAAGGCGGCGGACGGGGCCGCCGATACGCTCGCCCCGCCGCTCTCCGTTCCGTCCGTATAAGCAGTTCTCAATCGGTTTCAACCCTGTTTCGTCCTCCCGATTTGGCCCGGTATAGGGCGGCGTCCGCCCGGGAAACCAGTTCCTCCGGGTTTTCTTCCCGGCGCGGTTCAAGAGATACGCATCCCAGACTTGCGGTGACCATGGGGGATACCGACTGATTCGCCGCGGGGAGACCCAGGGTTTCCACCTTTTTCCGGATCGCCTGGGCCACCGCCAGGGCTCCCTCCATTTCCGTGTCGGGCAGTAAAACCGCAAATTCTTCACCCCCGTATCGGGCCGCCAGATCCGCCGGCCTGTGAATGCAGTTCCGGATCGCCGCGGAGACCAGTCTCAGGGCTTCGTCACCCCGGGGGTGCCCGTAGAGGTCGTTGAAGCTTTTAAAGAAGTCGATATCCAGCATGATCAGGGCTATCGGCTTCTCGGTTCTGCAGGCCTGCCTCCAGCTCTGATCCAGATATTCATCGAACCGGCGCCGGTTGGCCGCCCCGGTGAGGGAATCAAGGTAGGAGAGGTTCTGCAGAGTCAGGGCGGTGCCTTCGAGCTTGGTTTTTTCCATAAAAAGCTCTTCGACTTTAACGAAGGTGGCATCATACCGTTTTGCCAGAACCAGTGATTTGAGAAAAATGAAAACCAGAAAACCCATAGGGGCGATGTACCCCGTGGATGTCACCTGGTAATGAAACAGGATATCGTTGATGACACACGAAAAAAAGACCAGGTAGGCGGCCAGAAATAATACCGCTCCCTCCCGCTTTCGGAGGGTGGCGATGATGAGAACGTAGAGAAAGTAGAGGGCCCCCGCCACGATGATAATCTGGAAGGGCAGGATAAGGGAGGCAAAAACCATGGGTGGGGTAAGCACGATAAGGCCGCCGTAGAGCAGTCCCGCCCCGGAAAAAAATCTGGTGAACCCCCGGCTCATGTCTTGCCGGTAGAGGGAATCCAGGAATAAAGTGATGGCGGCGGAGGAGAGGGCGAAGGCCAGATAGGTTATTCTGATGTGAAGGTTCCAGGGAATGGCTGGAAGAAACAGCACCAGGGCCTGTTCGTTGATGACCAGGGCCCTCAGGGCCATGAGAAAGCTGAACAGGGCAAAGTACAGGTCGCTTTTTTCTTTCCGTCTCATCAGATAGATGGCGGCGTGATAGAGGGAGATCATGAAGAGGCTTCCGAAGGAAAAAAGCTTGCCGGCGATTCCCCTTTCCCGGGTTTCCCTGACGGCCTCGATCGTTCCAATCAGAGGCACCATGGCGGGTCCGCCCCGGGGATGATGGAAGTTGGAGATATGGACCACCAGTTCAAGGATCCCTTCCGGTGCTTTTACCGGGATAATCCGGGGAATCCAGGCGGGAACGGTGCCGGCCTTGTCGTGTCCCGGGATTCCCGTGGAAACCGTTTCCTCTTGATTCACAAAGAGGGTGTAGGCGGTTTCCCAGCCGGGGATGAGAAGAGTCAGATTCTCCGGGTTTCCCGGACCGGTGATAATGGTGAGCCGGTAGGTGGCAATGCCGGAGCCCCCCAGGGGGTTCCCCTTCCAGGTGGAGCCTTTCCAGGTACCTGGAACCTTGATCAAGGCCGTTTCCCCGGCCCGGACGGCCTCATCCCCCTCTTCGGGCGGAACATGGCTGCCGAAGAAAAACTCCCAGTCTCCTCCCAGGGGAAGGGGGCCGGTGCGGGACAGATCCGCCAGAGAAAGGTCGAGGATACCTTTTTCCGCCCGCAGATCCGGCACGGCCCTTCCTCGAGTATCCCCGGTGCAGCAGGCAGGGGCCGCGAGAAGAAACAAAAAGAGAAGGGCCGCCGCCACCCCTCCCGCCCGGATTATTCCGGCCGGGCAGGGGGGGAATGTTTTTTGCCTCTTGGACTTCGGTTTCGCCACTATTTCGGATCCTTCTGCCTGAGCA
>Ga0334882_1003038_pt1 | contig 15997 bp, 13 predicted proteins | sample GraSluR1_MG_5_FD_207226 | JGI IMG/M metagenome (GOLD analysis project Ga0334882, IMG submission 207226) | Sludge microbial communities from methane-producing bioreactor in Wageningen University, Netherlands - Granular Sludge_15_04-R1 | ecosystem: Engineered > Bioreactor > Anaerobic >... | reverse complement strand
GTGAGAGCGACATCGTCTACAAGCTATGAGTGCCCCACCTGTGCGTAGGTGGGCGGGTCATTCGTTGTGATGCGCGCTTTGTACAACCACGGGGTCGCCAGGTCGCACGCAGCCACCCCTCAAGATGCGGGCGAACATCCCTGCGTTCCGACGGGGCTGTCCATCTGCGTCGGTTGAGACGGCCTCGAGCAGGCGAGGGTGGCTGCCATTCAGCTGACCGCATGGATCGCGGACCTCGGTCAGCTCCACCAGCGCAGGACCGAACGCAACCTGGGTGCCGAGCGGTAGGGCCATCATCGAGATGCCCTCCACCACGATGTTTTCAGCCATCATGCCCGGCTCGAGGTCGATGCCGCGTCGCGCAAGGTCGGCGTAGATCGTGGTATCGGTGATCAGCACGTGGCGATGGTTCGGCTTGGTCGGGTCCAGTTTGGCTAGGTAGCGGTGGCGTACGAACTCGCCCGCGTGATAGTCCCCCGGAATGCCGAAGTCCTCGACGAACTCGACGGCATCCACGGCGTATTTCGGCACGCCCGGTTCGGCCTTCCGGCAGACCGCAACAACGGATCCGCGATTCTGTGATGGCTGCATAGGTATCTCCTCCGTCGGGCGGTAGATGACCTATCTCTAGGAGACGTACCACCCGATGCAATGTCTACGTTCGTGGGCAGGGTAGTCGGCGTGGTCTACATCCGAACGCTAGGTCGGAACTTGTAACCATAGACGATAGTGCCGTCCTCGCCGTGCGTGCGTAGGCGGCGGGTGACCATCTCGACGGGCATCCCGATCCTGACGTCATTGGGCGCGACATCCGTGAGCTGGGCCGTCACGACGGGCCCCTCCTCGAGTTTGACCAGCGCGACGGTGTAGGGCGTGTAGGGTTCAAAGCCCTCCGGTGCACTGTAGATCGTGCTGAAGGTGTAGACCTCGCCGCGTCCACTTAGGGGCACGGGTGTCTTCGCCGGCTTGTTGCAGGCAGGGCAGATGTCCCGCGGCGGGAAAATCGCGACGCCGCAGTGATCACAGACCTCACCCTCTAGTCGATATCGCTGTCCTCGCAACCGCCAATCGTTGGCGACCTTTGCTTCCATAGTCTATAAGCTCCTTTTTTGCTGCTACGTCATCCGTTCCAGGATGTGTGTGATAACGGTCGCGCCGCTGCCGCCGATGTTCTGGGTCATGCCGAGGCGCACATCGGGAATCTGATTGGGTCCGGCTAGGCCACGTAGTTGCAGGACCGACTCGACCACCTGGTAGATCCCGGTAGCGCCGACCGGATGCCCGCGTGCCTTGAGCCCCCCCATGGTGGCGATCGGGATCCGACCTTGGGGGGCGATCTCGCCGTCGAGCGCGAGCTGCACGCCCTTGCCGCGCTCAGCAAATCCTGCCGCCTCCAGGCTCAGTGCGGCCATGATCGTGAACGCATCGTGAAGTTCGAAGAAGTCGAGATCGTCGGGTCCGATCTCTGCCTGCCGGTAGGCTTTCCGGCTTGAGGCGATCGCGGCCTCGAGTCGGAGCGGGTCCTTACGGTCGTGGACCGCCAGCGGGGCCATGCCGATCGCCGAGGCCCGAATCTTGACCGGGGCGGGGTTCAGGGTGCGCGCGAATTCCGCCGGCGCCAGCACGACGGCGGCGGCCCCATCGCACACCGGCGACGCGTCAAGGAGCCCCACCGGCGTGGCGATCATCGGTGCGCGCGCGTAGGCCTCCGCCGAAATCGGCGACTGGAACATCGCGTGGGGGTTGTGTGCGCCATTGGCGTGTGCGATGACCGGAAACTGCGCGAAGTCCTCACGCTTCCAACCGAACTCATGCATATATCGCTGCATCAGCAGCGCATTCAGGGCGACGAACGAAATGCCCTGGCTGACCTCGTACTCGGCATCCGCCGCTGCTGCCAGCGCTGCCGTGGTCTCGCGCCCGGAAGTGTCGGTCATCTTTTCGACACCCAGCACCATAACTATATCGACCAGGCCGCTGCCGACCGCCATATAGCCGACGCGCAACGCCGCTGAACCCGAGGCGCAAGCGGCCTCCACTTTGAAGGCCTCGGCGCCGTTCAGCGCCATAAAATCGACGGCCAACGCGCCGAGATGTGACTGTCCCGCGATCTCACCGGAGAGCATATTGCCCACGTAGACCGCATCGACCGTTTCGATGTTCGCGTCGCGCAACGCGGCAAGCCCCGCTTCCAGCATCAGATGCCGGATGCCAACGGTCCAATGCTCATCCACCGGCGTTTGTCCGACACCGATAATCGCTACATCACGCATAGATACTCCTGTGATCTTCCGGCTCCCATACGTCCTGATCCCCTAATCACGCAGCTTGCCGCGATAACGAGTGTAGAGAGCGTAATCGATCTCAACACGGCGATGGATGTAGTCGGCGACGGTGGGAGCTTTGCCCTGTCGCGCCGTGATGTCTTCGGTGACCTGCCAGGCAAAGGCATCGGAACCGGCGCCGGAGCCAAAGCTGACCAACAAGATCCGATCGCCGGGATGGGCTATGTCCAGGACAGCTGAGAAGCCCGTCAGAGAGGCCCCGGCATAGGTATTGCCGATGAGGTTGCTGACCAGGCCCGGTTCGATCTGTGCCGTGGTAAATCCCAGGCGCCTAGCGGCACGACTGGGGAACTTGACGTTGGGTTGGTGGAAGATGGCGTAGGTGAAATCGCTTGCGGTCACGCCCAGCTCATCCATCAGCGCCGCTGCAGCAGCCTGCGTGTGATGGAAATAGGCGGGCTCTCCTGTGAAGCGCCCTCCGTGGCGCGGATAGTGCTCGTCGGAACGCCGCCAGAAGTCAGGCGTATCGGTGGCGTAGGAGAGTGATCCAAGGAAGGTCGCCACAGCCTCCTCTGCCGGGCCCACGATGAAGGCACTGCCGCCACTGGCTGCGGTGTACTCCAATTCGTCGCCGGGTCGTCCCTGCGCCGTGTCTGCGCCGATGGCTAGGGCATAGTCGCCCATTGCCGAGCCGACAAGGCCCAGCGCCGACTGCAGCGCCTCGCTGCCGGCTTTACATGCGAACTCGAAGTCCGCCGCTAGCAGGTAAGGCGTCGCCCCAAGTGCCTCGGCGACCAGGGTCGAGGCAGGTTTGACGGCATAGGGAGGCGACTCGCTGCCGATCCAGATCGCGCGCAGGGAACTCGGCGAGATCTCGGCGCGTGCAACCGCGTTGCGTGCTGCCTCAATAGCGATGGTCACCGTGTCTTCATCAAGGCCGGCAACCGCTTTCTCGCGGATCGGCCCCCGACCTCCACCGGACCAGACTCTGGCGACCTCGGTGCTGGGCAGACGGTACATAGGAATGTAGGAGCCGTAGCCCGCGATTCCCACCTCCCGTTGTGGCTTCATCAGACGAACGCTAGGCACACACCCCTCCTCTCATTGTCCCCGCCGTCGCTTGAGAAGCTCTCTGGCTGCGTCGATCCGGATGTTGCGCTTCGCGATCATCGCCCCGGCGATGTCGTTGATCTCAGGGCCCTGCGCGCCGGCAGCCATCGCCACCTGGCGGGCATGCAGGCTCATGTGTCCCCGTTGGATGCCTTCGGTGGCGAGTGCGCGCAGGGCAGCCAGGTTCTGAGCGAGCCCCACGCTCACGACGATCTCGGACAACGCATTGGCCTCCCGAACCCCTAGGATCTTGAGCGCTACCTGGGCTGTGGGGTGGACGCGGGTGGCACCACCGACCGTGCCTAAGGCCAGCGGGAGCGTCAGCTCGCCGGTCAGATGCCCTTGACCATCGCGCCGCCAGCTGCTCAGGCTGGTGTAGCGTCCCTCGCGGGCTGCGTAGGCATGAGCCCCCGCCTCCACGGCGCGCCAATCGTTGCCGGTCGCCAACACGACGGCATCGATGCCGTTCATAATGCCCTTGTTGTGCGTTGCAGCGCGGTAGGGATCAGCAGCAGCGAAGGCCCACGCCAGCTCAATACCCTCGGCAACTTCGGCGCCCTCAAATCCGTTGAAGGCGAGAGCCGTCTCCGGGATCGTGACCCTGGCGCGTGCCAATCGCTGATCGGCCAAGTTACTCAGGATGCGTAGATAGGGTCTACCTCCGGACAGAGCCGCCAGTTCGGGAGCCAGGCGCTCGCAGGCGGTGTTCACAGCATTGGCGCCCATAGCGTCACGGACGTCATAGAGCAGGTGCACGATCAACATAGGCCCCTGAGGCGTATCCATGATACGTGCCAGGAGGTCGCGCGCCCCACCGCCGAGGCCCACCAACACCGGATCGACCTCGTTGGCTCGCTTGAGCAACGTGGCCTTGTTGGCTAGGATCGCTTCGCGTCCGGCCTCGACGTCGACCACGTCGACGAGTTGAATCTGCCCGATCATCACCGGCGCGTCGGCCTCTGCTTGGAAGCCGCCACCGGTACGCGCTAGCTTGCCGGCCAATGAGGCACCGGCAACGACGGAGGGCTCCTCGATCACCATCGGGATAAGGACATCGCGACCGTTGATGGTGAAGTTCGTGGCGATGCCCAACGGAAGCGCGTAGAGGCCCACGGCGTTCTCGACCATATGGTCGGCCTGGTCGAGACGCAGTCCGAGCCCTGTGCTCAGAACGCGAGCCTCATCGTCCGAAAGGGAGATCTGGTCCCGGATGAGTTGGATGCGTTCCTCGATGGAGCGTTGGTAGAATCCGCTGAGCCGTGAGTTGATTTGTTCAGGTATGACAGGCATGGTCTCTCTTTCTAACAGGCCCATCATAACATGGACGCTCTCTCAAAAGCTATCAGAACGAGAATTCTAACCGTCGCCATACGCTCCGGCGCCATTGTAGAGGGGAGGTCCTGACGCTAACCTTGCTTTCTTTGGCGATTTGGGTTATTCTCGATGAAGATCTGTTCTATCATCGTGGGAGCCGGCGTCAACGTGTTGCGTGAACTGCACATTCAGGATTTTGCGATCATCGACGAGCTTCATCTTACTCTGGAGCCGGGCTTCAATATTCTGACGGGTGAGACCGGGGCGGGGAAGTCGATTCTCATCGATGCGGTGACCCTTGTACTGGGCGCGCGCGCCGACACCGGCATGTTGCGCCAAGGGGCAGAGAGCGGACGGGTCGAGGGGATGTTCCTGTTGTCCGCCCCCCTGCAGGCGACTGTGGCTCCGATTCTGGAGCGAGAGGGTCTGGAAGGGGATGTTCCGGACACGCTCTGGTTGGCCCGCGAGCTGCGCAGCTCCGGACGTACGGTCGCGCGGGTTAACGGTCGTGCGGTGTCGGTGGCGTTGCTGCGTGAGATCGCCGAGTTGCTGGTGGATGTCCACGGGCAGAGCGAGCACCTCAGCTTGCTCAGGGTCAGAGAACACCTCAGCCTCTTGGATCGTTTCGCTGGTTTGGAGCCGTTGGCGGTGCGTATGGCCGACCTGGCCCGCAGCCTCCGCGGCATTCGCCGCGAACTCAACCAATTGCTCAGTAACGAACGTGAGCGTATGCAACGGATGGACCTCCTCCATTTCCAGGTTGAGGAGATCCGCAACGCGGCCCTCAAACCCGGCGAGAAGGAGGCACTCGAAGCCGAGTTATTGCGGCTGACGAATGCCGAGCAGTTGGTCGCGCTGGCGTCGGGAATCGTGGTGCGCCTTGATGAGGGTGGTGAGCGTTCACCGGCTGTGTTGGATCTGTTGGGGCGCAGTCAGAAGGATATGGCGGCCCTCGTGCGCGTTGATCCCGGCTTGGAGCCGCATCTGCACACGCTGGATGAGGCGGTTTACCAACTCGAGGATCTAGCGCGGGTCTTGCGTGACTATACGGGTGAGATCGAGTTCAACCCACAGCGACAGGCATGGGTGGAGGAACGCTTGATCCTGCTGCGCCACCTCGAGCGCAAGTACGGTGGCGACATCGAGGAGATCCTGGCCTATGCGGATCGCAGTGCGAGAGAGCTAGAGGCGCTCGAACATAGCGATGAGCGGATCGCAGCGTTGCAGCAGGACGAGGCAGCGTCGTTGGAGAGCTGTAGTGAGCTTGCCGTCGAGCTGTCCCAGCGACGTCGTGAGGCTGCAGCGCACCTGGCTGCCGAGATCGAGCGTGAACTCAACGATCTGCGGATGGAAGGGGCGCGATTTGGCGTGGCGTTCGAGTGGGAGGCGGATGAGGCGGGCCTTTGGCTTGCCGACACGCTTGCCGTTGCCGTGGCGGTGACCAGCGATGGTGTCGAGGTCCTTGACGGGAGCGAGACAGGCCTCAGGCGGGTTGCCTTCGATGGCACCGGGATGGACCGTGTAGCCTTCCTCGTGGCGCCCAATGTGGGTGAGGGACTCAAGCCGCTGGTCAAGACGGCGTCCGGTGGCGAGACCTCGCGGCTGATGCTGGCGTTGAAGACGGTTCTGTCGCGGGCCGATCGCACGCCTACCCTCATCTTTGACGAGATCGATCAGGGGATCGGTGGTCGCGTCGGTACGGTGGTAGGCACGAAGCTATGGCGGTTGACTCAGACCGGGGACGACGCGGCCTCGGGTCATCAGGTGCTCTGCATTACGCATCTGCCGCAATTGGCCGGCTTCGGCGATGTTCACTTCAGGGTGGCCAAAGACATCGTGGGGCAACGCACCGTGACGCATGTCTCGCGTCTGGACGCCGAGGAAAGGATTACGGAGTTGGCTCAGATGCTGCTCGGAGATACCAGCGGTGCTGCGGCAGAACATGGTGCGCACGAGATCCTTGTACAAGCCGCGCGGGTCAAGGCTGACCTGCCGACCCGCCCTTGACGACGTGTTTGCTGATTGTTAGAAGACCATTATAATCTATGGGCAGTTGTCCGGGCTATGCCTGTCTCCTTGTGTAGATCAAGCTAAGGACGGTCGCGTATGGCACTAAAAGGTAAGCTTGAGGATTTTGGCATCACGCAGTTGCTGAATCTCATCAACTTGGCCCGAAAGAGCGGCACGCTCTATCTTGAGGGGTCGGATGAAGAGGCTTATCTTTGCTTTCGTGAGGGTAAACTGATCTATGCGGTGAAGGCGGGAGTCGATGATTCTCTGCCGGCGGTTCTGCAACGCGCAGGTGTATTTACCCCCGAGCAGGTCCGCATGATCAGGGATAATATGCCCGGGAAATCGGATCAGGACATCGCGAGAGTCCTGATCACCAGCGGGCGCCTCAAGCAGCAAGCCGTGCTACGCCACGTGCGCGAGCACATTCTGACCCTTGTCTATCAGGTCTTCTCATGGAATCGCGGGGGTTTCAGGTTTGAGCCCGCCGAGTTGCCTGTGCAGGGCAAGATCACGACGTCGATCGCGCTCGAGAATGTCATTATGGAGGGCAATCGGCGCCTCAAGGAATGGGAACTGCTTCGAGATGAGCTTCCGGATTTGAATATCGCGCTTAAGTTTGCCGAGAGGCCCACGACGCCGCTTCGTGATATCAACCTGAACGTGGAGGAGTGGCGTGTGATCTCATTTATCAACCCGCGTAACACCATCCTGCAGATCGCTCAGTACAACAATATGGATGAGCTGCAGATCCGCAAGATCGTCTACGGTCTGCTGCAGGCGGGATTGGTGGAGATGATCCGTCCGGCGCGTCCGACTGTGTCCGGCACGCCGACCTCGCGGGCAACCGCATCTGCGGAGGAGATGCCCGCGACTGCCCCTCAGATGCGTCGACCCGCCGTCAAACGAGGTATCATCCAGAAGCTCATTCGACGCATTCGGGAGCTCTAGCCTATGCTTCACCAGACGTCCGTGCAGACCGTCAAGATCGTCGTCACGGGGCCCTTCTCAGCCGGCAAGACGGAGTTCATCCAGACGATCAGTGAGATAGATGTGGTTGCTACGGAGCGTCGAATCACCCGGGCCTCGGAGCGCATCAAAGATCAGACGACGGTCGCGATGGACTTCGGGCGGATCACGATCGACGACGAACTGATCCTCTATCTCTTCGGAACGCCAGGACAGAAGCGGTTTGACTTCATGTGGGAGATCCTTTCTGAGGGGATGCTGGGATTTGTCGTGATGATCGACAGTACGCGACCGGAGACCTTTCGAGAGGCTCGGCGGATCCTGGATACCTTCCGCAGCTATTCGCCGGTGCCCTACATTGTTGCCGCCAATAAGCAGGACCTACCCGATGCCTGGCCTGCTGAGGATTTGCGCATTGTGCTACGGGTCGAGCCGGGCATCAAGGTCGTCTCGTGCGTAGCCAACGAGCGGGAATCGGTAAAAGAGGTCTTGTTGGAGTTGCTGTACTCGATTCTGGAACTGGTCGATGCAGAGCCGGTGTGATAGGGGAATCCGGCGTTAGGGCGCCGAAACGGCGAGGCTCATGAGCTCGATCGTCACCGACCGTGGGGTAGTTCACTATGAAGCCTTTGGCCGCGGCGAGCCCGTGGTGTTGTTGCACTGCTGGCTTGGGTCGTGGAACTATTGGCTCTCGACGATGGAGTATCTCGCCAAGCACCGGTACCGAACGTACGCCCTGGACTTCTGGGGGTTCGGCGAGTCGGCCAAACAGGGCTCTTTCTCCGTTCATGAATACGTTGAGATGGTGGATCAGTTCATGGAGCGTATGGGGCTTACCCGCGCGCGCGTGATGGGCCATTCGATGGGGGGCACCGTCTCTCTGTCATTGACGCTGGCACACCCTGCACGCGTTTCGAAGGTGGCGGTCGTCGGTTCGCCGATCGCGGGGACCGGCCTTAGTCCCTTGCTTAAGCTCTCCGGTCGCCTGCGCTTTGCCCAACTGCTTTACGCGATTCCGGGGTTGCTGCCGGCTGTTATCAAGATACTCTCCACGACCTATGCACGGGACTGGCGGACGCTGTGGGAGATGCTGTCGCGTGATCTATCCCGTACCACGGTTGAGTCCTTTTCACGCAGCATCGGTGACCTGCGCCGCACTGATCTGCGTCCTCACCTTCACGCATGTCACGTTCCCGCGATGGGTATCTACGGACGGCGCGATAACATCGTCAGTCCGAAACAGGGCGAGGTGCTGCGTGGAGGCGTTGCCGATGCGCAGGTCCACTATTTCGAGGCCTCTGGGCACTTTCCGATGCTGGATGAGACGGAGCGCTTTCACAAGACGATCCTGGGGTTCCTGGTTGAGCCGACGGCCCCGAAGCGGGACGGCGAGTTGACAGTGGCGTGACCTTGGCGTTTGCGCATCCCGATTCGGCCTTTCCGAATAAGATCTCGCGCATTCTGCTCCAGAGTGTCAGGGATGTTCTGGGGGTCAATGGCTATAGTGCGGTGCTGACCACCGCCAGGCTCACGCATCTGATCGAGGTGTTGCCGCCTTCGGATTTCGAGCCGGGTATGACGTTTGTCGAAGTCGGACGGCTCTTTGAGGCGCTTGAGAGCATCTACGGTGTCCAGGGATCGCACCGGCTAGCTCGCCGTGCGGGGCAGGAGAGCTTCAAGTATTGGGTCGAGGGCCTTAGCGGTGTTCTGGGTATCGCCGACGTCCTGTTCAGCGTTTTGCCTATAGGCTGGCGGGTCCGGATCGGGTTGGAGACCTTAGCCGAGATCTTCAACCGCTATTCGGGCCAGCGTGTGGTGCTGGGGGAGAGCCATCACGGCTATTTCCTGGCACTTGAACGCTGTGGTTTCTGTGAGGGGCGCCGCACGGAGTCACCGGCTTGTGCTTTCCCGATCGGCGTTTTGGATGAGACGCTCTTCTGGGTCAGCCGTGGACGCCGCTTCTCGATCGAGGAGACAGCTTGTATCGCCTGTGGTGATCCGGTCTGTTCTTTGTTGGTAGAGAAAACCCCCTTGGGGGCGACGGAAGGATAGGACGTGCGTAAGGTTATCCTCAGGGATCGGCGGAAGATTGCGCCGTTCAACGAGCCTGCACGCGACTTGAGCGTGTTGGGTAAGCCCCTGTGGCTGTACCAACGCGATCTCCTGGCGGGCTATACGACCGAAGAGCGCGAGGTCGTGTCACTCTCCGATTTGCCTGATGATCGCCAAGAAACACTCGTGTGTCGTGACAATCTCTATTTCGATGAGAACTTCATCCGGGAGTTCATTGAACGTGCCCGCGCCTCAGGCAAGGCCTGCCGGGTGGCGTTCGACCTCGATGATCCCGCGATCACCGGTCACGCGATCCATCTTCAGCGAGGTATTCGACAAGAGGGTACGCACTACGTCGCCGATCTATGGTACTATCCCTACGGGGTGGAGCCTGTCGTTCGCCCGCTTGTGATCCACACCGAACCTCGCGAGGTTGGGTTCTATCACGTCCCTACACATATGTCCAACCAGCATGGGGACTTGGTCTACGATCTTCCGACTAAGGCCTTCCTCTCCATCGAGCACTGGCTGCACGTTCTGCATGCCAACATCGACTTCGGCATCTTTGCCATTGGGGCCCGCTTTGAACAGCAGGCTGAGCGAGATGTCGGGCTGAACCTCAAGCTGTTGTGGCGCGGTATGTTAGAGCGCAAACAGGTCCTTACGTCGTCGTTGCTGGTGCGGGTGGGCAGGAACTGCAGTATCGATCCGACGGCGACGATCCAAGGCCCTGCCTTCATCGGCAACAACGTCTCGATCGGCCCCGGTGCGGTCATCGGCAACTGCTACATCGGCAATAACGTCACCATTGATCAGGGATGCCAGCTGATGCTCAGCGTCGTTGGCGATCGATCATTCTTGCCGTTTCGTGCTTCGCTCTACCGCAGCGTGTTGATGGAAGACTGTATTGTCGCTCAGAACTCGTGTCTCCAGATGTGTGTCGTCGGGCGCGGATCGTTTATCGGCGCGGCGAACACCTTTACGGATTTCAACCTGGTCGACAAGACGATCAGATCACACTTCGACGGTAAGCTTGAGGATACCGGGATGACGGCCCTGGGAGGCGCCGTGGGACACAACGTCCGCATCGGGTCGGGGATGACCATCTTCCCCGCGCGTATGATCGACTCGGACGTGATCCTCTTTGCCTCTCCCGAACGCCGTGTCATCCGCAAGAACGTCCTTTGGGAGGACAGTGATCATCTCAAGCTCAAGGATGGGGCGAATCTACACCCAAGGCTCTATCCACGTGACTAGTGCATTTTGTTTGCCTACACAGGAGGCCAGCAATGAGTGAAGGACGCATCCTCGTAGTCGAAGATGACGCAGATATCTCCGGCATGCTGCAACTCTACTTCAAGTCACAGGGCTATGAGGTCTATGTAGCGCCGTTTGGTGAAAAAGCGCTTGAGCTCACGCGACAGAAGATGCCCAATGTGATCGTGCTTGACATCATGCTGCCCGACATCGATGGTTATGAGGTCTGTCGACGGCTGCGGACAAATCTCCGTACCAGCCATATCCCCATCATCTTTCTCACCCAGAAGGATGAGCGCAGTGACAGGATTCACGGACTCGAGCTCGGTGCGGATGACTACATCACGAAGCCGTTCGACGTAGAGGAGCTCCGTTTGCGCGTGCGGAATACCATCAGGAGTGCCGAGGTTGCTAGCCTGACGAGCCCGAGTACGGGATTGGCGAGTGGGCGCCTGATCGAACAGCAGTTACGGGGCTTGATGCAGAAGGATGATTGGGGCATCCTCTACGTGGGGATCAGGCATTTGGAGGCCTTCAACGAGGCTTATGGCTTTGTCGCGGGTCAGGATGTGCTGCGTTTCACCGGGATGGTGCTGAACGATGCGGTGGACGTGTCCGGGACCTCAGATGACTTCATCGGGCACATCGGCGGTGACGATTATGTGGTGATCACGAAGGCCGCAAACGTCGAGGCGCTGCGCGAGGGTATGATCGAGCGCTTCAGCAAAGATGTCGGGACGCATTACGATTTTATGACGCGTATGCAGGGATACGTCGTCGTCGAGGATGAGCAGGGTAACGAGGTCCGGACGCCGTTGATGAGTCTCGCGGTCGGTGTGCTCACGGCTGAAGATGGTCCATTCACCGATATTCGAGAGATCACAGAAGCTGCCGCAGAGGCGCGGCGACGAGGCGTTAGTTAGTGGCTGTCGCAGACCTCAAGATGATCCGCCAGATGCAGGGCCTACGGCGTGTCACGGACGAGATCACGTCGACGCTTGACCTCGATCATATCCTGCGTGTCGTACTTGACGAGGCCTTAGCGGTTGCGCATGCGGACGCCGGACTCGTCATGCTCTTCTCCGACGGTGATGTGCGGATTCCGGTGTCGTACGGGTATGACGACGCGTGGGTGACCGCCCTTGAGGCGGAGGTGCCGCCTTGGCTGACCGGTGAGCAGACGCTCGTCGTGGGTGATCTGGATGAGCGGCTCGACATCCGGCTGCCCGCGGAAACTCACTCAGCTCTGATGGCCCCGGTCTGCTACGAACAGCAATTGGCTGCGGTGATCCTGCTTCAGTCGGCCTCGGCGGATGCCTTCGGTGTCGCTGTAGTCGCCTTTGTGGAGGCGCTGGCGGGCCAAGCCGCCATCGCGGTGGGCAACGTCCAACGGTATCGGGAGCAGTTGCGGCGGGGCGAGTTGATGCGACAGCGTGCAGAGCAGATGTCGCTCCTGCTGGAGGTCAGTCGCACGATGCGTTCGGACCGTCCGCTTGAGGAGATTCTGCTCGACGTCGCTTACGCCGTGCAAGAGGGGACGGGTTTTGAGTTGGTCCTCATCAGCGTATTGGAGGGTCACTACCTGCGCCGTGTTGCAGGCGCCGGCATTCCCTTGGCCGAGTTGGAGAAGCGCAAGCAGGTACGCCTCCGCTGGGAACGCGTCCGCCGCCTATGCCAAGAACGGTTCCAACTTGGACGGTGCTACTATATTCCGGAGCAGTTTCGTGACCTGACCGAGGATCTCGATGTTTTTGTTCCCGAGGGCGGGGAGTTAGGGGAAGGTGCGGGGCTGTGGCATAACGAGGACGCTTTCTTCGTGCCGCTGCGGGGCAGTGCCGACGACGTGTTGGGTATTATGTCGGTAGATCGGCCCCGGAACGGGTTAGCGCCCACCGCGATCACCGCCGAGGTCATTGAGCTCTTTGCCTCTCAGGTCGCGCAGATCATCGAGAACCACCGCTTGGTCGATGATCTGCGCCGCCAGGTGACTGCGCTCCAGCTTTTCAACGAGTTGAACCGCTCGATTACGACCAAGCTGGACCTGTCGCTGGTTCTCAACACCGTGGTGCAGTCGGTGACGAACCTGCTGGGCTATGACTTCTCCACGATCTTCCTTCGCGGGCGGCATGATCCGGGTTTTGTGCCGATGGCGTCCTCGGGCTATGCGCTGGAATATCTTGAGGATACGCCGATCGGTGCTGAGCCCGGCTTTATCCCTGAGGTGATCCGCACGGGTATGCCGATTGTGGTTGAGGACACCGGCGATGACGCTCGCTTTGCATCGATGCCGGTGCCTATCGGTTCCTCGATCGTGGTGCCCCTGGTGGCTGAAGGGCGTTCGGTAGGAGCGCTCACAGCGGATCGACGGCGGCGCGGTGAGTTCTCGCCGGCTGAGGTGGCGACGTTGACCGCCTTGGCCGATCAGGTCTCTGTGGCAGTGGAGAACGCGCGCCTCTTTGATGAGGTCAAGCGACTGAACGAGGAGTTGGAGGGGCGCGTAGCGGAGAGGACCCGGGAATTGGCTGAGGCGTTGGAACGGCTGCGACTTCAGCGGGATCGCTCTGAGGTGCTCTATCATATTGCTTCCGAGTTGGTGGCGAGTCTCGACATTGACCGCGTCCTCAACCAGGCGCTGCTGCTGTTGCAGCGAGCAGTTCGGGCGTCACGTAGCTCCGTGATTCTGCTGGATGATGGGGGGCAGCTGGTCTACCGCGCTGCGACGGGGCAGACGGAGCCGCTTTCCCTCCGGGGGCGGCCGGCGGAATTCGATCGAGATGCCGGCATGATCGGATGGGTATTCGAGAGGCGCACCTCGTTGGTGATCCCGGATGCACGCGAGGATGAACGCTGTTCCTTCGTCGAGATAGGGTTGGCGCGTTCGGTGATGGTGGTGCCGATCCTCAGTAGCGAAGGGTTGGTCATTGGCGTGCTTCTGTTCCTCTCGCCCGTGGTGAATGTATTCGATGAGACGCAGCTGCGCCTTGTCGAGGCGGCGGCGGTGCAGTTGGGCAACGCGCTGAGTAACGCCGAGCTGTACCGCCTGATCCGTGAGCAGGCTGAACGCCTCGGCGTGATGTTGCGCGACCAGCGCATCGAGGCGACGAAGAACCAGGCGATCCTGGAGGGCATCGCGGATGGCGTGATGGTTGCCGACACGGAAGGCCAGGTGATTCTCTTCAACGCTGCCGCGGAACGCATCCTCTCGATCAGCCGGCAACAGGCGTTAGGACAGAAGCTGGACGAGATCCTCGGGCTGTATGGCAGTGAAGTCTACGAGTGGCTGGCGCAGATCGCGGAGTGGCATGCCGACCCGGCCCGCTATGCTTCAGGCGCGTTGCTGGATCGTCGCCTGACCGTTGGACGGCGGTACGTCAGCGTGCATCTCTCTCCCGTCATCCATGCCGCGCGACAGCAGGGTGCAGCAGGGGAGTTTCTGGGCGTGGTGTCGGTCTTCCGAGACATCACCTCGGAGATCGAAGCCGATCGAGCCAAGAGCGATTTCGTCTCCACCGTCTCTCATGAGCTGCGCACCCCGATGACCTCCATTGTCGGCTATGTGGACCTGATGCTGCACGGCGCGGTGGGGGAACTGCCCGGTGCCCAGGTGGAGTTTCTCAAGCGGGTCAAGACCAACGCCGATCGCCTGACGAATCTGGTCGACGATCTGTTGGATATCTCCCGAATTGAGCAGGGGCATATTGAGCTTCTGTGTCGTCCTCTGGCTATGGAGGAGGTGATTGCGCAGGTGATCGAGGGCATGCAGGCTAAGATCGAGGAGAAAGAACAGACCCTCAGCCTCGTCGTACCCACCGATATGCCCGCCGTCCACGGTGATCCCGACCGGCTCGCTCAGATTCTGACCAATCTGCTCAGCAATGCGCACAAGTACACGCCGGTCGGTGGGCAGATCGCCATCTATGCCTACGTGCGCGATGCAATGATGCACGTGGCCGTAGCGGATAGCGGCATCGGGATAGCCCCCGAGAATCAGAAGCGCATCTTCGAGCGCTTCTATCGGGTCGAGAACGATCCGGCAGTCTACGAAGTGTCGGGAACGGGATTGGGCTTGGCCATCTCACTATCGCTGATCCAGATGCACGGTGGCAGCATCTGGCTCGAGAGCGAGGTGGGCAAGGGCAGCATGTTCACCTTCTCCCTTCCCTTAACCGAGGGCACTCCCACGGGGGATATCGGGGAGCTGCCGCCGCCTCTGGTGGCTCGAACGCCCCCTACGGTCCTGGTGGTGGAGGATGATATTGAGGTCCTGAAACTGCTATGTGTCGCGTTGGAGGCGGAAGGTATCCATGTGTTGACGGCTACATCGGGCGAGGTCGCGCTGCGTGTAGCCCGCGAGAAGCTGCCGGACTTCATCTCATTGGATCTGCGCCTGCCCGACCTGGACGGCCTCGAGGTGCTGCAACTGCTTAAGCGCGACCCTGAGACAGCCGATATTCCGGTCGTCATCGTCTCCGTGGTCTCGGATCGTGAAAGAGGGCAGGCGTTGGGCGCTCTGGATTATCTCATCAAGCCGGTAGATGGGCAGAGGCTGCTGGAGATGATCAAGCAGACCGTGCAGCGGCGTGATCTGGTGTTGCTGGCAGGGGCCTACGGTGAGACGCTGAACCGACTGCGATCAGCGCTGCAGTTGCAGGGCATTGCTGTCAGGACGACGATGCATGGTGACCGTGCGATACGCCTGGCACGCGATTTGCAGCCGGCGGTCGTGGTGCTTGATGTGGGGCAGATGAACGGTGATGGATACCAGTTGCTGCATCAACTGAAGCGCGATCGGCGGACGGCGGATGTGCCGGTCGTTGTGACCTTCGAGCCTCAAGCGGACCCGCGTGGCGAGCAGCCGGCATGGCAGGCCGGGCACGAGGTCCCAGTGGGTATACGCTTTGTGGCCAAGCCGTTTTCTATGGAACAATTGGTCGCTGATATCTCTGCTGTCGTCAACGCGCACAGTGTGGTCAAGGAGTTCTAGTATGGCGAAGATCCTG
>Ga0334882_1003037_pt1 | contig 16002 bp, 15 predicted proteins | sample GraSluR1_MG_5_FD_207226 | JGI IMG/M metagenome (GOLD analysis project Ga0334882, IMG submission 207226) | Sludge microbial communities from methane-producing bioreactor in Wageningen University, Netherlands - Granular Sludge_15_04-R1 | ecosystem: Engineered > Bioreactor > Anaerobic >... | reverse complement strand
CACGGCCAGCCGGACCGCCTCGGACTGGCCGAAGCCGTCCGGGTCGGGGGCGACCATGTCGTACGCGTCGGAGGTGACGCCGGCACCGGCGAAAGTGGCGTAGATGGTGGCCCCGCGGGCCAGCGCGTGCTCCAGCGACTCCAGCACCAGCACGGCGGCGCCCTCGCCGAGGACGAAACCGTCACGGCCCTTGTCCCACGGGCGGGAGGCCTTCTCCGGCTCGTTGTTGCGGCGGGAGAGGGCCTGCATCTGGCCGAAGGCGGCGACCGGCAGTGGGTGGATGACGCCCTCGGCGCCACCGGCGACGACCACATCGGCGCGGCCCAGCCGGATGATGTCCAGGCCCTGGGCGAGGGCCTCGTTGCCCGAGGCGCAGGCGGAGACCGGGGTGTGGATGCCGGCCCGGGCCCGCAGCCGCAGCCCGACGGTCGCGGCCGGGGCGTTGGCCATCAGCTTCGGGATGGTGAACGGGCTCATCCGGCGGAAGCCCTTGTCCCGCTGGATGTCCCACTGGCCGATCAGGGTGTGCAGGCCGCCGATGCCGGTGCCGATCGACACCGCCAGGCGGGTCGGATCGACGGTGTTCTCCTCGCCCAGTCCGAAGCCGGCGTGCTGCCAGCCGGCAAGGGCGGCGACGACGCCGAGCTGGGTGGAGCGGTCCATCTTGCGCGCCTCGACCCGGTCGATCAGCCCCGCCGGGTCGACGGCGGCCTCCGCGGCGATCCGGGTCGGCAGGTCCTGTGCCCAGTCGTACGACAGTGCGTGGACACCCGAGGTGCCCTTGACGACATTGGCCCACGTGGTGGCGGCGTCTCCGCCCAGAGGGGTCGTGGCACCGAACCCGGTGACGACAACGGTGGAGGACATGGTTCAGGGTCTCCTAGGATCGCGGGGAGTGTTCTGCTCGCGTGGGGCCGACCGGGGGCCGGCCCCACGCCAGGGGCGTACGAGAAGCACGCCAGGGCGTACCGGAAGCACGCCGGGGGCGTACGTCAGTTGGACGCGCGCTCGATGTAGGCGACGGCGTCACCGACCGTCTTGAGGTTCTTCGATTCCTCGTCCGGGATGGACACGCCGAACTTCTCCTCGGCGGCGTAGATGATCTCGACCATCGACAGCGAGTCGATGTCCAGGTCGTCGGTGAAGGACTTGTCGAGCTGGACGTCCTCGACCGGGATGCCCGCGACCTCGTTGACGATCTCGCCCATGGCAACGGTGATCTCTTCAGTGGTAGCCATATTTCTCTCCTTGTGGTGGGTGGCTTGGTCAGGTTGGAAGGTATCAGGGCAGGACGATGACCTGGCCCGAATAGACCAGCCCCGCGCCGAAGCCGATGATGAGACAGGTCTCACCCGAGTGCACCTGGCCGCCTTCGTAGAGGGCCTCGATCGCCATCGGGATGGACGCGGCCGACGAGTTGCCGGTGTTCTCGATGTTGTGCGACACCAGCACCGACTCGGGCAGCTTGAGGGTGCGGACCATCGCCTGGGTGATCCGGTCGTTGGCCTGGTGCGGGACGAAGACGTCGAGTTCCTCGGGGGCCAGGCCGGCCGCGGCGAGGGCCTGCTCGGCGTAGTGGCTGACGGTGAAGGCGGCCCACTTGAAGACCGGGTTGCCGTCCATCACCAGGACCGGCATCTCCCCCTTCGCGACCGCCTCCGGCCAGTGCGGCTCCTGCTGGATCAGGTGCCCGTTCTCCGGGTCGGAGCCCCACACCACCGGGCCGATCCCCGGCTGGTCGGACGGGCCGACCACCGCGGCGCCGGCGCCGTCACCGAAGATGAACGCGGTGGACCGGTCGCTCTTGTTGGTCAGGTCGGAGAGCCGCTCGACGCCGATCGCGAGGACGTAGCGGGCCGCGCCGGACCGGACCAGGGCGTCGGCCTGGGCGATGGCGTACGAGAAGCCGGCACAGGCGGCGGAGATGTCGTACGCGGCGGCGGTGCTGCCGAGGTCACCGGCGATGACGCAGGCCAGGCTCGGGGTCTGGGTGAACCACCCGACGGTGGACACGACGATCGCGCCGATCTCCTCGACCGGGACACCGGAGCGCTCGATCGCCTTCTTGGCCGCCTCGGCGGACATGTACTCGACGGTCTCCTCGCCGGTGGCCCAGTGCCGCCGCGAGATCCCGGAGCGGGTGCGGATCCACTCGTCGGAGGAGTCGATCCAGGTGATCACCTCGTCGTTGGTGACGACCCGTGAGGGGGTGTAGCCGGACATTCCGTAGATCCGGGAGAACGGTACGCCCTCGGATGCCTTGATCGGGTGGCGGGGGGAGAAGCTCATCGGGTCACCTCCGTGGCGTCGGTGCGGTCAGTGGTCTGGTCGGTGTGCTCGGCCTGGTCAGTGTGCTCGGCGACGAAGGCCCGGGCCGCGGGCAGCTCGTCGGGGGTGTTGAGGGCGAAGACCTCGACGCCCTTGAGGTTGCGCTTGGCGATGCCGGTGAGGGTACCCGCCGGTGGCAGTTCGAGCAGGCCGGTGACGCCGAGATCGCGCAGGGTGCTCATGCACAGGTCCCACCGGACCGGTGCCTCCACCTGACCGACCAGTCGCTGCAGCATCTCCTGACCGGACCGGACGAGATGGCCGTCGCGGTTCTGCAGCAGCCGGGTGCTCGGGTCGTGCGGGGTGATGGCCCGGGCCAGCCGCTCCAGTCGGGCGGTGGCCGGGGCCATGTGTCGGGTGTGGAAGGCGCCGGCGACGCTGAGCGGGATGATCCGGGTGCGCTGCGGGGCGTTCGCCTTGAGGGCCTCCAGCTCCTCGACGGTGCCGGCCGCGACGATCTGGCCGGAGCCGTTGTGGTTGGCCGGGGTGAGGCCGGCGGCCGCGATCGCCGCCAGCACCTCGTCCTCCTTGCCGCCGATCACCGCCGCCATCGAGGTGGGGCGGACGGCGGAGGCCTCGGCCATGCCCTTGCCGCGCTCCCGGACGAACACCATCGCCTGCTCGGCGGACAGCACGCCGACGGCGGCCGCGGCGGTGATCTCACCGACCGAGTGGCCGGCCACCGCGCCGATCCGCTCGACAGCATCGGGGGTGGGGAAGAGGACCGGCAGGGACACCAGACCCGCCGCCACCAGCAGCGGCTGGGCGACGGCGGTGTCCCGGATGGTGTCCTCGTCGGCTTCGGTCCCGTAGTACTCGAGGTCGAGGCCGGAGACCGCCGAGAGCCAGTTCAGCCGATCGGCGACGGCGGGGTCCGTCAGCCATGGTTGGAGGAATCCTGGTTTTTGAGCGCCTTGTCCGGGCGCGACGACTGCGAGCACGATCCCACTCTCGCGCCTCGGTCGGGCCGGCCGCCGGACGGGGCGCACGAAATCGGGCGTCCCAAGTTTGTCGGAATCCCACAAGTCACCGGCGTCCCGGGCCGCCCCGGTCAGGCGCTGTGCTCCCCCAGCAGCCGGCCGAGGGTGAGAGCCAGCCGCAACGTGTACGAGTCCCGGGGATCGGTGGGCGAGTAGCCGGTCACCTCGTGGATGCGTTTGAGCCGGTAGCGGACCGTGTTGGCATGGACGAACAGGGCCCGGGCCGAGGCCTCGATCGACAGCCCCTCGTCCAGGAAGCAGGTGAGGGTCTCCAACAGACCGCCGCCGGACTCGACCAGCGGACCGTACACGTCGCGGGCCAGCGCCCGCCGGGCGTGCCCGTCGCCGGACAGCGCCCGCTCCGGCAGCAGGTCGTCGGCGTGCACCGGTCGCGGGGCCGCCGGCCAGCCCGGGGCGGCCCGCAGGCCGGACATCGCGGCCCGGGCACTGCCACCGGCCTGGGACAGCCGGTCCACCAGCGGCCCCACCACCACCGGGCCCTCGCCGAACCGCTCGGCCAGCGGGGTGACGATCGGCAGCGGGTCGGTGTCGGCCGCCAGCGCCGGGCCGCCGAGGACCACGACGAGACGGTCACTGTGCACCGCGGCGAGACAGTCCAGATGACGGGTGCGGGCGATCCGCCGGGTGTCCTCGATCTTCGCCTCGGCCTCCGTGCCGGGGGCGGCACCGACCATCACCAGGGCTCCGGTGGTGGACCGCCAGCCGAGGGTGGCGACCCGCGACATCACCGTGTCGTCCACCTCGCCGCGCATCACCGCGTCGACGACGGTCGCCTCCTGGCGGACGTCCCAGGCCCCACGCACCTCCGCCGCGGCCGCGTACACCTCGGCGGCGGCGAAGGCGACGTCACGGCTGTACTCGTTCAGCGCGGCGTGCAGGTAGGGCCGGTCGGCCCGCGGCATCAGTTCGTCGATCTGGGCGTCGACGGTGTCGATGATGCTGCGGGTCAGGTCGACCGTCTGCTTGAGTGACACGTGCCGGGACAGCTCCCGCGGTGCCCGGTCGAAGATCTGCACCTGCCGGTCCGAGCCCCCCTCGCCGAACCAGTCGATGAACCCGTCGACGCCCGCACGGGCGACCAGGGTCACTGAGGCCCGGTGCTCCGGACTGAGCCGCCCGAACCACTCATAGCGCGCATCGACCGCGGCGATCGCCGCGGTGGTCATCTTCGCCGCCACCTGGCGCAGCCGGCGGGCGATCGAGGCACGGGAACGGGTCGAGGGGAGCTGGATCCAGGTCAGGGCCATGATCAGGCGCCGGCGCCTTCCTGGGCGACGTTCGCCACCGCGGTCGGGTCGTCGATCCGGTACCGGGCGAACGCCTCGGCCGCCGCCCCGGCGCGGTACGCCCCCTGGGACTCCAGCGCCTCCAGCGCCGCGACCACCATCGACCGGTCGTCGATCTGGAAGAACCGGCGGGCGGCGGCCCGGGTGTCGGCGAAGCCGAACCCGTCGGCCCCGAGCGAGGTGAACGGACCCGGGACGTACGGGCGGATCTGCTCCTGCACGGCACGCATGTAGTCGCTGACCGCGACCACCGGCCCGGTCGTCGTGGACAGCTTCTGGGTGACGTACGGGATCCGCCGCTCGGCCGCCGGGTGACCCAGGTTCCACTTGGCGCAGGTCAGCGCGTCGCGGTTGAGCTCGTTCCACGAGGTGACCGACCAGACGTCGGCGTCGACGTGCCACTCGTCGCGCAGGATCTGCTGGGCCGCCACGGCCTGGGGCACCGAGACGCCGGAGGCGAGCAGCCGTACCCGGGCGTAGCCGTGGTCCTCGGCCGGCCGGAACAGGTGCAGGCCACGGAGCACGCCCTCGACGTCGAGATCGGCCTCCGGGCCGGGCTGCTGCACCGGCTCGTTGTACATCGTCAGGTAGTAGATGACGTTCTCGCCGTTCGGGTGCTCCGGGTCGTCGTGGCCGTACATCCGCCGCAGGCCGTCCCGGACGATCAGTGCGATCTCGAAGCCGAAGGCCGGGTCGTAGTGCACCACCGCCGGGTTCGTCGACGCGAGCAGCGGGGAGTGCCCGTCGGCGTGCTGCAGACCCTCACCGGTCAGCGTCGTACGCCCCGCGGTGGCGCCGACCAGGAAGCCGCGCGCCATCTGGTCGCTGGCGGCCCAGATGAAGTCGCCGACCCGCTGGAAGCCGAACATCGAGTAGAAGATGAACACCGGGATCATCGGCTCGCCGTGGGTGGCGTACGCGCTGCCCGCCGCGGTGAACGACCCCAGGCCGCCGGCCTCGGAGATGCCCTCGTGCAGCAGCTGGCCCTCGGCCGAGGACTTCCAGGCCAGCAGCAGCTTGCGGTCGACCGACTCGTACGTCTGCCCGTGCGGGTCGTAGAGCTTGGCGGTGGGGAACATCGAGTCCATCCCGAAGGTGCGGAACTCGTCGGGGGCGATCGGCACGATCCGCCGGCCGATCTCGGGATCGCGCATCAGGTCCCGGAGCAGCCGGACGAAGGCCTGGGTGGTGGCGACCTTGGCCTTCGGGTTGCCGGGGGCCATCAGCTCCTTGTAGACCTCGTCGCCGGGCAGCTTGAGCGCCCGGGGGCGCACCCGGCGTTCGGGCACCGCACCGCCCAGGGCCGCCCGGCGCTCCCGCATGTACTGCATCGCCGGCGAGTCCTCGGCCGGCTTGAAGTACGGCGGGTGGTAGGCGTCCTCCAGGGCGGAGTCCGGGATCGGCAGGTGCAGCCGGTCGCGGAACGCCTTGAGGTCGGCCGAGGTGAGCTTCTTCATCTGGTGGGTGGCGTTCTTCGCCTCGAGGGCGTCGATCGTCCAGCCCTTCACGGTCTGCGCCAGGATCACCGTCGGCTGGCCGACGTGTTCCGTCGCGGCCTTGTAAGCGGCGTACACCTTGCGGTAGTCGTGGCCGCCGCGGCCGAGCCGCTGCAGCTGCTGGTCCGTGTAGCCCTCGACCATCCGCTTCAGGACGGGGGTGTCGAAGAACTTCTCCCGGATGTAGGAGCCGTCCGCGATCGAATAGGTCTGGAACTGGCCGTCCGGGGTGCTGTTCATCTTGTGCAGCAGCGAGCCGTCGTGGTCGGCCGCCAGCAGCGGATCCCAGTCGCGGGCCCAGAGGACCTTGATCACGTTCCAGCCGGCGCCGCGGAAGAAGGACTCCAGGTCCTGGACGACCTTGCCGTTGCCGTCCACCGGGCCGTCGAGCTGCTGCAGGTTGCAGTTGATCACGAAGGTGAGGTTGTCCAGCTCCTCCCGGGCGGCCCGACCGATCGCGCCGAGGGACTCCGGCTCGCCCATCTCGCCGTCACCGAGGAAGGCCCAGACGTGCTGCTGGCTGGTGTCCCTGATGCCGCGGTTCTGCAGGTAACGGTTGAACCGGGCCTGGTAGATCGCGTTCAGCGGGCCGATGCCCATCGACACCGTCGGGAACTCCCAGAACTCCGGCATCAGCCGCGGGTGCGGATAGGAGGACAGGCCGTTGTGCGGGCCACGGGACACCTCCTGGCGGAACCCGTCCAGGTCGTACTCGGTGAGCCGGCCCTCGAGGAACGCCCGGGCGTACATGCCGGGAGAGGCATGTCCCTGGAAGTAGATCTGGTCGCCGCCGCCCGGGTGGTCCTTGCCGCGGAAGAAGTGGTTGAAGCCGACCTCGTACAGGCTCGCGGCGCTCTGGTAGGTGGCGATGTGCCCGCCCACCTCGAGGCCCTTGCGGTTCGCCTTGGACACCATCACCGCGGCGTTCCAGCGCAGCGCCCGGCGGATCTCCCGCTCGGTCGCCTCGTCGCCGGGGAAGAGCGGCTCGTCGGCCGTGCTGATCGTGTTGATGTAGTCCGTGGAGCGCAGGGACGGCAGACCGACCTGGCGCTGGCGGGCACGGGCGAGGAGCTCGAGCATGATGTAGCGAGCTCGGTGGGGGCCCTTCTCCTCGAGGAGCCCGTCGAAGGAGGAGATCCATTCCTCGGTCTCGTCGGGGTCCACGTCGGGCAACTGGTTCGGGAGGCCCTGGGCGCTCAGCGCCGGGCGGTCACCGCGATTGGCCATGCATCGTCCTATCCGTTCGTGCCGACCTTGGTCGTCGTCGTTGTGTGATCAGGCAAAGACTAAGGAGGTTTCGCAGGCCATACCAGCCTACTGGTCCACGCCCGGCGGCGTGCGGGCCGGGTGGACGCCCCGACGGTGCGGGGACGTGACGTCGGGCCCGGGGTCTGGCAATGTGGTGTCCACACTTCTTCGTGTACCTGTTGACGCACCACCGAAAGGGGACACCTCCGTGGCCAGCGACGCCGCAGGCCGTTTGGGCCTTGCCGCCGGCCAGCTCGTCCAGGAGCTGGGCTGGGATGAGGACGTGGACGACACGTTGCGCATCACCATCGAGGACGCCGTGGACGGCGAACTCGTGGAGGATGCCGTCGAGGCGGTCGATGTCGTGTTGTTGTGGTGGCGGGAGAACGACGGCGACATCGCCGACGGCCTCGTCGATGCACTCACGGACCTCAAGAACGACGGCGTGATCTGGTTGCTGACACCGAAGGTCGGCCGGGAAGGGCACGTGGATCCCGCCGACATCGCCGAGGCGGCGATCACCTCCGGGCTGGCCCAGACCTCCACCACGAGCAGCGTCTCGGGCGACTGGAGCGCGAGCAAACTCGTCCGCCCCCGGGGCGGCCGGCGCTGATGGAGCAGCAGGTCCCCGTCGTCGGACGGACGGTCCCGGACTTCCGCAGCCGCGACCAGCACGGCCGCGACTTCGACCTGCAGGCATGGCGCGGGGGACCCGTGCTGCTGTTCTTCTTCGCCTTCTCCTTCAGCTCCGTCTGTCGTGACGAGCTGGAGAACCTGCGCGACATGGCGTACCTGTTCGACGCCGCCCGGTGCCGGCTGGTCGCGGTGTCGACCGACACCACGTTCGTGCTGCGCGAGGTGGACCGCCAGTTCGGCCTGGACTTCACCCTGGTCTCCGACCACTGGCCGCACGGGGCGATCGGCCGGGCGTACGGAGCCTTCGACGACAAGATCGGCTGCGACCGTCGGCACTCCTACCTGATCGGACCCGACGGCGTCCTGGCCTGGTCCAAGCAGGTCGACCTGCCGACGGCGCGGGATGTCGGCGAGCACCTCGCGGCGGTGCACTACCACTTCCCGCTATAGTGGTCGCCTGCCCTGAGGGCGCATAGCTCAGTTGGTAGAGCGCTTGCCTTACAAGCAAGATGTCATCGGTTCGAGCCCGGTTGTGCCCACCATAGATCGGATGTTCAAACCCGCGATGTCAGCGGGCTTTACCTCCTCTCCCGCACGCAGCCTGGCCTCGTAGGCCAGCGCTGTGTCGTGGAGTGACGGATCGAGCAGTGTGTCGAACGGCTTGCCAGGGTCAGCACCCACGATGTCATCGCCGTCTAGATGTACTGACCGGACAGGTTGGTCTAGTCGGTGTGACGTGGCGATCTGACCGGATCGTGTGTGGAGGGAGTGCCTTCCGCGGTTGAGCGGAACTGCTCAAGGTATCCGCTCACCAGGAAGGCCCTCCTGTGTCCCACGCTAACGCAGCCCTGGCTCCCAGGCACCGTCTCCTCGTCGCCTAGCTCGTCGTCGACCAGGGCGTGCCGATCAGCGAGGTCGCCGCCCGGTTCCAGTGCGCCTGGACCACCGTGAAGCGTTGGGCCGACCGATACCGGGCCGGCGAACCGATGACGGACCGCTCCTCGCGGCCCCACTCGAGCCCGAACAAGACCCCGCTGAAGGTGGCCAAGAGGCTGGTCAGCCTGCGGCTGCGACTGCAGGAAGGGCCCGTCCAGCTCGCCGCCAGGGTCGGCGTCGCGCCCTCGACGGTCCACCAGGTCCTGGATCCGTTGTCGGCTGAATCGTCTGGCCTATGTCGACCGGGCCACCGGGGAGCCGGTCCGCCGCTACGAACACCCCTATCCGGGGTCCCTGATTCACGTCGACGTGAAGCGTGAAGAAGGTCGGCAATATCCCCGATGGTGGTGGCTGGCGCTTCGTCGGGCGCCCGCAAGGCAAGCGGAACCGACTCACGACTCCCGACAAACCCAGGAATCAGCACCACGATCCGAAGATGGGATACGCGCTCATCCACACCGTGATCGATGACTACTCCCGCGTCGGCTACGCCGAGATCCACGACGACGAGGCCGCCACCACCGCCGTCGGGGTCCTGCGTCGGGCGGTCGCCTGGTTCACCGCCCGCGGCGTGGCAGTGGAGCGGGTCCCCCAGGCGTATCGCTGACCGCGATCGGCGTGATGGGGTGGAGAAGCCTCGTCCTCAGCTCCGGTCCGCAGCGAGCCATTGGTTGCGCGATCTGCGGGCTCACTGTAAGTCTCGGCCGACTGAGATCGATCCGGGGGCGAGCTTGATCGCGCCCGGTCCGGACGCGTCATCGACGACTGGGTCACGCAGGTCGCCGACCGTCACGCCGCGCTCGAATAGCGGATGCAGCCCCGACTTCTAAGTCGGTTTCAGCCATCACCCGATGGCGTCCCATACGCGGGATTCCGACGGGTCGGCGATGCCCCGTCCTCGTGAAGACTCGCGAGTTGCGTGAACACGTACCCCGGCTATCGCTCCGGGTCCCGAGAACGGCCTCTCGCGAATCGGCTGAGTCCGGCGAGGAGCCTCTTGCCTTCCGAACGCTTCCAGAACGGTCACGCCTCTTGCAGGTCGAGGGCGAGCCCGCCTCCGGCAGGCTGCTGCTCACCTCGTGAGCGAGCGGAGAGGGGCAGGCGAGGTGACGGTCTCGATGCGCGTGATGAGCGCGGACGATGGGTACAAGTACCTGCTGCGCACGGTCGTCGCCGGCGACGGCGACAGACAGGTTGCTCTCTACGCCGTTGACCCGGTACTACACCGAGGCGGGCACCCCGTAGGGAGCAAACGTAGCTGCGTCAGGGTGTGCGTACTTGCGCGGGGTAGTCTATCGGCGTTTGTACTGGTCATGTTTCCGCAACGTGGCCGTCGACACCGACTGAACAGCCACCAACACGCGAGTCATCAACGGTTGACGCTGCGGCATTGTCAGGTGGAAGGTGAGTTGCGCTCGATCGGTCTTCCGGCGCCCAGGACCATGAACCGGTAGGCAGCATCCGGAGTTGGCGGCCGGGTCGGCTGCTCATCCAGCAGACTGATCGTGGTCGGAACGGTGCTTCCGCGCGGCGTCCGAGAAGTCCGCGACCTCCTCACCGTGCTCTCTGGCCCAGGCCGTGAGCGTCTCGATGGGGCCGGTGAGAGTACGGCCGAGATCGGTGAGACGGTACTCGATCCGCCGTGACTTGTAAGCACGGCGTTCGACCAGGCCATAGCCTTGCAGCCGTCGCAACGTCTGGGTGAGCACTTTGCGGGAGATACCGCCGATCAGCTCGACGAGTTCGCCGTGCCGACGCGGCCGACGGCTGAGGGCATGGAGCACAAGGACTGTCCATCGGCCGGAGACGACCTCGATCGCCAGTCGGGCATGGCAGTCGGCGAGGAAGAACGGTACTGTCGTGTCCTGCATGACTCAAGGTACCCGAAGGTACCTAACGGGTGCCTAGCGTGGTGAGTAGGTCAGAGAACCGACCCGAGACGCGGAGGAATCATCATGCCCAGAGTCGTGGTCTTCGACGAGTTCGGTGGACCGGAAGCCCTACATCTGGTCACCGATCCCGTGATCGAACCCGCCACCGGTGAGGTCAGGGTCAGGATCGAGGCGTTCGCCGTCAATCCCCTGGACGCGATGATGCGATCCGGCCGGTCACCGGCTCCCGTGCCTCTGCCGCACGCGCGCCTGGGCATCGAGGCGACGGGCGTCATCGACGTGGTCGGCCCCGAGGTCGCCGGCCTGAAGCCCGGCGACCCGATCATCATCGCCGCCATCCCCGACCCGAGCATCCGAGGCACCTACGCCGACTACACCACGATCCCCGCGAGCGCGGTCATCCCGAGGCCGGTCGGCCTCGACATCGTGCAGGCGGCGGCGATCTGGGTCGCTTTCTCCACAGCGTACGGCGCGCTCGTCGAGGACGCGAGGATGAGTCCCGGCGACCGCGTCCTGATCTCAGGTGCTTCCGGAAGCGTCGGACGGGCGGCGATGCAGATCGCCCGCCAGATCGGCGCCACCCCGATCGCCGTCACGAGACGCACCGCGAATACTGCCGAACTGCTCGCCGCCGGTGCCTTTGCGGTCATCGCCACCGATCACGAGCCCGTCGCCGAAGCGGTCCGCCGCCATTCCGGGGGGATCGGGGCGGACATCACCCTCGACCTGGTCCGCGGTCCCGGCCAGCAGGACCTGATCGAGGCAACCCGTCCGGGCGGGATTCTGGTCGCCGCGGGCTTCCTCGACCCGCGTCCCGCACCGGATCCGGGAGATGCGCCCGTAACAATCGTGAACTATCGAGGATTCGATCGCCTCGCCGATCCGCTGGTGGTGAGGCGCATGGCGGCCTTCCTGGTCGCCGGGGTCCGCGCGGGGGCGCTCCGCCCCGCCATCGACGAGGTGTTTTCCCTCGACGACATCGTCCAGGCGCATCACCGCTTCGACCGGGGGCTCCACGAAGGCAGGAAGATCATCGTCACGCCATAACCATGCTGCTCTTCCGCCTCCGCAAACGGTGTCCACATGGCTCCATCGCGGCATCACAGCCCTTCACCGGGCTTCTGACCGCGCCCGCGCTACTCTTCCTCGACGGTGGAGCGAACGAACTAGAGGCTCAGTCCGATGCCCCGTTCCGCTCCAGGGCGGCGCGGATCGCTTGGCCGGGTCAGGCTTTGCCCGAGTTGCTGGGCGCGTGCTTCGGCGGCCTTCCTGTCCTGTTCTGCGGCGAGGCGCTCCGCTTCGACATGGAGGGCGCGTTCGCGGACGAGCTTTGCGTCCTCGGGCAGGGGGAGGGCTTCGAGTCGTTCGAGGGTCTGGCTGTCCTGCGCCTGTCTGTGGAGCTGGGCGACGCGACGGACGACGGTGCTCGGGGTGGTGTTGCCGAAGGCCCGCTGGGACAGGGCGATGCTCTCCTGGCTGTGGCGGCGGGTGAGCTCGCGCAACTCGTCGCGTGCTTGCTCCGCCATCGTGCGGGCCTCGATCACCGCGGGGTCTGTCTCGGCGGTGTGCTGGGCGGCGGCCTGCGCCCACGCGGGGACGCCTGCTTCGGTCTGCGGGATGGTACCACATCGGCCCCGCACGGTGCGTTCGGTCGCGTCGTGGTTGCTGCGTGCCTCGTTGCGCTCGATCCGGTCGCGCAGCCGGGCGCGCTCGGCGTCCACGAGCGCGGCGGGGCCGTCCGCCACGAGCCCGGCGACCTCCTGCCGGGCTCGTGGCGGCAGCCAGGCCTCGGTCGGCGCGGTCGCGGGCGAGTGCGTCGGTGAACTGCTGCCGGGCGTCGTTCAGGTCCGTGGCGACAACGTGGAGGGTGTTGGTGTGGCGGCCTCGGGTCATGCCGACGTAGACCCCGGCCGCGTCCAGCCCGTCAGACAGGACGATGTGCGACTGGTCGACGGTGGCGCCTTGGACGCCGTAGGCGGTGACCGCGCAGGCCAGGTGAGCGTTCTCGCCCACATACTCCGCCGGGAGCCGCACCGTGGGCTGCCACTTGCGGCCAGTGCCGGCCTCCCGCACGAACACGTCGCCGTCGTCGGTGACGCGCTGCACAGTCCAGGTCTGCCGGTTGGCGACCCCAACCTCGGCATCGTTCTGACGGGTCTGGATCACGTCGCCGACCCCGATGGGCAGTCCGTCGCTGCCGGTGGTGGTGCGGGCGTCGTCGACCTGCCCGCGCTCGACCCGTTCGGCACGGATGCGCTCGTTCAGCATCCGGGCCTCGTCGTTGCTCGCCGCCGTGACCGCATCCCCAGTCTTGGCGTCGCGGGCGATCACGCCGCGCAGGTCTTCCTCGGTCTCGTGCAGGGCCACGAGCCCGAGAGCGTGGAGCCGGTCGAACAGGGCAGCAGGGTTCTCGCCCCTGCGGAGCTGGAGGGTGAGGTCGGCGTAGCTGGGGTCTCTGAAGCGGTGCAGGGTGCTCATGTCGTGCAGGGACGGGGCGAGCTGGGCAGCGAGGTCGAGGACCCCGCCGCGGCCGACCGCGGGGAGCTGTGCCGGTCCCCGACGAGCGCGAGGGTTGCGCCGTGCTCGTCCGCGACGGTCAGCAGCGCCAGGGCGATGTCCTGATCCAGCATCCCCGCCTCATCGATGACAACCCGTTCGCCGGGCGCGAGGCGTGACTGCTCGGCCGGACCGCGGTAGCTCATGCCAGTGTCGGGGTCGGTGTCGCCGGGTGCGAGGCGGGCCCAGACGCCATCGGAGTTCCACCGGAACCCGTGCGCGTACACGACCGCGGCGACGGAATCGGCGGGGATGCCGAGTTCCTGGCGGGCGACGTCGGCGGCCTTCCTCGTCGGCGTCACCACCCGCTGCACGCCCCTCAGCGTGGGCGGCGTCGATGGCGACGGCGAGCATGGTCGTCTTCCCGCTGCCTGCTGCGCCTTCCACGACCACGAGCGGGTCGGTGGAGGTGACCGCAGCAGCCGCGCGCTCCTGGGCCGCATCCAGCCCACGCGCCCGCGCCAGCGCGTGCACGTCCGGCGCGCCCTGGGCGACTCGAACGGGGCAGACGACGCACTGTGAGACGTCGGGGAAGGCGATCTACGGCTTCGGCATCGCCTTCGGCGACCTCGGCGGCAGCCAGGCCGAGTACGTCCGCGTGCCGTTGGCCGACGGTCACCTCGAGCACGTGCCGGACGGCATCGACGATGAGTCGGCGCTGTTCCTGTCCTGCAACCTGCCCGGTGCGGTGACCGCTGTCGACTCCGCGGACATCAGGCCGACCGACATCGTCGCCATGATCGGTTGTGGCCCGACCGGCCAGTTGGCGTTGCAACTGGCTCGCACCCGGACCGGCTGTACGATCCTCGCCCTGGACCGTGTTCCCGGCCGCTTGGCCACCGCTCGGCGGCTCGGTGCGCGACCGGTCGACGTGGACAACGACGACATCGCCGCGGTCGTGGCGGATGCCACCGACGGGCGTGGCGTCGACAAGGTCATCGAGTTCGCCGGCCGAGGCGATGCCTTCAACCAGGCCGTCTCGATCGCCCGGCCCGGTGGCGTGATCAGCGGGGGCGGCGTCTACCTGGAGCAGGACTTCCCCGTGTCCCTGTTCGACATGCACTTCAAGAACCTCCAGATCCGGCTCAACGGCTTCGCCAATGCCGCCACCGCGATGTGGGAGGCCGGCAGGCTGATCACCGCCGGCGTCATCGACCCGCGCACGGTGGTCTCCCACCGGGTCTCGCTGGCGGAGGTCCCCGCCGCGGCAACGGCCTTTGCCGCTCGACAGGACGGCTTCAACAAAATGGTGATCAGCCTCTGAGGCCGCACACTCTGACGGGTTCGTCGGCCTGGTAGGTCTCGGCGGCAGGGTCGGCGTTCTCAGCGGAACGGGCGCCCCGATCCGGTGCGCGATCATGGACGCCATGACCACCGAATGGCCTGACATCGCCCCGATCCGCACCGCCGTCGCCCCACGGGCCGAGGGGCCGGACGGCCGCCCACTCCTGCTCCTGCTGCACGGCTTCGGATCCGACCAGAACGACCTGCCGGGGATCGTGACCCGGCTGGGGGACGGCTGGGACTGGGCGTCCCTGCGCGGCCCGTACGACATTCCCGGGGGTGGGGCGGCCTGGTTCCCGATCAGCGTCCCCGGCCATCCGGCCCGCGGGCCGGTGGAGGCGGCCGTGGCGGGGCTGCTGGCGTGGCTCGACGCCACGACCGACGGCCAGCCGGTGGTCCCGGTCGGCTTCTCCCAGGGCGGGATGATGGTCACCGAGCTGTTGCGGCACCGCCCGGACACGTTCGCCGCCGGTGTGGTGCTGTCCGGCTTCGTGGCCCCGGAGCCATCGGCCGGTGACGAGCGGCTGGCGGCGCGTCGCCCGCCGCTGTTCTTCGGGCGCGGGGAGCTGGACGCCTCGATGATCCCGGCGGCGGCGTTCGACCGTACGGTCGCCTGGGCGCAGGCCCACACCGCCGCGACGATCCGTCGTTACCCCGGGCTCGGCCACGCGATCTCCGCCGCGGAACTGGCGGATGTGGCGGCGTTCCTGGCCGGTCTCCGGCTGGTCGGCTGACCGGCGACCCGTGTGGCGACGACGGACGGCCGGCGGCGGAGCGTCGTCACCCCGGCCACCGGCCGTCCGTCGTTTCCCGGGAGGGTCAGAGCACGCGCATCCGCTCGGCGTTGATGTAGACCCCGGAGGAGGTCGGTTCCTCGGTCCCCTCCACGCGGTAGACCTTGGCCTCGGTGTCCTCGGCGAGGAAGGCCTTCGGCTTGCCGTCGACCCAGTGGATCGCCGCACCGTCGTCGACGCCGTAGCCGCTGGGCAGGGTGCCTTCGCCGATCGCCTCGGCGAAGATCGGGGCCCGCTCACCCTCCGAGTGGTAGTGCGAGCAGAACGACCCCGGCAGCACGCCGAGACCGCCCTTCCAGGCCATGATCGGGCCGAAGGAGTCGGTGGTGGATCCCTCGTAGAACGCCCCGCCGCCGGCGGCGTAGCCGGCGATGACGACATCACGGCCCGACGCGATGATCCGCCGCAGCCGGGCCGACACCCCGTGCGCATCCCACAGGGCGATCAGGTTCACTGTCAGGCCGCCGCCCACCACGAGCACGTCGGCCTCGTCCAGCCGGGACACCGACCGTGCGGCGTCGTGCCAGAGCGTGGCCACGATCGGC
>Ga0334882_1003036_pt1 | contig 16002 bp, 19 predicted proteins | sample GraSluR1_MG_5_FD_207226 | JGI IMG/M metagenome (GOLD analysis project Ga0334882, IMG submission 207226) | Sludge microbial communities from methane-producing bioreactor in Wageningen University, Netherlands - Granular Sludge_15_04-R1 | ecosystem: Engineered > Bioreactor > Anaerobic >... | reverse complement strand
CTTGGTCCTGCCTTTTTTTGAGGAGCATTCTTCAAGAAATTTTTCGATTGAAGTAATGCCCGCCTCGTTTAGCTTCTGTTCGTAAGAACCACCTATGCCTTCGATCACGCTTAACTTAGCCAATACAGACCACCTCCAATAATAATACGGAAAATTACATTATTTCATAACGTTATTATATCATCTTATTTTTATAATAAATTGATATATATATATCTTAGAAAACTTGATCCAGTCTGATCAGTCTCATAATACGTTATCCCTGAGAGGATCAAACTGGATCAGTCACTTGTTATTCTTGGATCTTATTACTGCAAGCTGCCCTGATAGATTTTTGATTGTAAATTTCATACATTCTTTTCGACTGTCCTGCTTCGAGAATTCAAGGATTTGGGCACTTTCTCGAGCTTGTTGCCTGTTACTCTGTCTATCAATGCTATACATTTCAATGTTTGTTCAAATACGGTTGTAAGTGCTTCTTCGTTTTCCTTCATTTCATCTTTTATTTGTTTATATAATGTATTCTCACTCATGGCCAATACCCCATTGTTTTGACCTACTGTTTGCGAGTCTCAAGAAAAAGGATCCCGCTCCCAAGTGCTATCATGCCTATCCCTGCCCACATTGGGACATTAACAGTCTTTTTTTCTTCTACTGATATTTGAAGCGGACCGATTTTCGCTGACTCAGTATCCTTTGTGTAGGTGAATCCGTTGTTTGCCAATGAAAATATCCCACCCAATATCAGAACAATTGCTGCAATTTTTATAAAACTCATTTGTTGATCTCTCCTTTCGATCATATGGCCTGCCGTAAGCCAGAATGACCTGATGCTTTCAATGCTGAGAATGATCGGGCACTGATCGATCTTTTCCTACAGGACACGTCGTCCCTGAATTAAACGGATCAACAGTACGACCACTGCTATTACAAACAGGATATGAACAAAACCACCCATTGTGTTTGATGTTACTATTCCCAAGAGCCACAAAATTAGCATTATTATCGCTACTGTGCTTAGCATTTAAATTCACCCCTTACTATCTTGATGTTTTGCCCGAAGCAAAACATCACAACTTCTTCAATATCCATTTAGTCTGTTGACTTGAGTGACAGTTTGTTGAGGGCAGCCAGTAACGGTTTGACAGAATTGCTGGTGGCACGTTTCTTCAGGATAGTTCTGGAATTATATTTTGAACCCCAAAATGAATTGTTTGCTTCCACGTCCGTGCTCATTACAGAACCTCCGAGAGATAGGCCCGCAAAGAGCCCCTTGCTGATCGAATAACTGTATATGGAAGCTTTAAGGTTAACATCAGTAGCTGCTCCTGCGCTTCGTCCTACTGGTCCGGCGGCAACATCAACATTAGCGCCGAGTTTTACGGTATCTCCGTAAAAATGCTTCATCCCTGCTTCATTTGTAATGACCAGTAACAGAGCTGTCGACTGGACACCGATCTGAAGTCCGTATGAAGCTCCTGTAATATTCATGAAACTAGGTCCGTACCAACGGTTAGTAGCAGGATTATGCCTGAGGACAAGCCCCTCTCCGTATGAACCTCCTACTCCTATTGCTGCCTTGTAAAAATTAGGGATTATTACCACTCCATAAGATTTTTTTACAAGGTATGCCATTGTTTCCACGTCTTCCTGATTAGATATTTCCTGAACTGCATTAGTTGAAGATGTGATCCGTTCCTGCGGTGTCAACGCAAAAGCTGCAGAAGGAACTGAGATCATGACTGCTATTATTAACGCCGCTATTGAACTGAAAAATGTATTTTTCATACTATCGTGCTCCTTTTAATGTTTCTCTATTTTTAATGTCATATAAATTTGCTGGATGTTTCTTAGTGTGTAAAGTCTGATGATAAACAAATCCGCTGTGCTCATTTGGATTGGCTAAAGCACCATATTTTTTCTGACTTATGAATAGATCGGCCAAATCCTAAGTTGTCAAATGTTACAATTTCAAAGATTTGTATCAGTCGATATCAAATGGCTGATACAAATCGAACAGCTAATAAACACAGGAAGTTTATAAAAGTCTTGTCCTTACTCAGCCCATCTCGCGCTTACTGCAGTGAAGGACCCGCTGCCTGATACGTCTTCCCTTTGCCATCGACCGAATATTCGGCTCATCCAGTCAATATGTCCGGCAAATCGCAATGTTCCGTCAGTTGACGTAAACTGCAAGGTCCCGTCAGGCTGACATGTGCCTCTGTACTCAAGATATATGTCTCGCGCAGTAGATCTTCCGTTACCTGAAATATATCCGTCAGGCTGAATATTCAAAGCAAACCATCCATAATCAAACTCGCCTAAAAATGTCCCGTTGTAGTCTCCCGAATATTTAGTTTCAGCCTGTGCTACAGCAGAGAACATACAGACAGCCAACAAAACAACGCAAGTAAGAACGATCTTTATTCCTGGTCTTTTATTAAGTACCATAATTATTCCTCCATTCAATAGGGAACAAAAACTCCTTTTGTTTCTCAAAAAACCTATAACCCAGAAAATTGGTTACTTAAAAGTAAGCGCACTGATGACGTAATTAATTAGAATTTACCGAATATTTTCCATTACGTATCATTTTGTCTTTGGAATTAATATCTTAGTCTGATTACGCATTCTGATTTTAAAAAATCAATTATTATAATAATAAGGATTGATTTGTTAGTTCAGAAGACTAAACCAAATTAGCAGACTTTCCAAAACAGGATTTTCTCCTCTGTGTGAATTATACCACATTTCTGAAAATTCTGAATATTATTATTGTTAAATAAATATTTTTTAGATTTTGTGTTACAATATAAACATTGGTTAGCTAGGCTTTTAAAGCGTTAACTGAATGAAAGGTCAGGTGGATATATAATGAACGAAGATATTCTCAAAGGAAAATGGCACGAGATCAAGGGCGATGTCAAAAAGACATGGGGAAAACTTACTGATGACGACATGATGGTGATCAACGGAGAAAGCGAAAAACTCCTTGGTTTCCTTCAGACAAAGTATGGCTACGAAAAAGATAAGGCTCAAACAGAGTACGATGATTTCATCAACAGTCACAAGTAGCATTAACATCCTTTAGTTCTTCAGGCATATGCATTAAGAATTGGACCACACAACACAAAGGATCCCAGGTGTGAAAGGCAGCATCTGGGGTTTATTCTTGGATTTCATCTCAATTTTGCTGCTGATAATTTTTATACTTGCAACTTTTGGTAATATGTTTTTTTCGATATAAACCGACCGTTTTTTGTGCTATTCTTACTCTCAGAACAAAACTTTACAGCTGGAGGTATTAAATATGCCGGTGATAAAAGTAGAATGCTCCGCAATGGACATCGATACAAAAGAAAAGCTGATCAAATCTTTGACTCAGACAGCCAGCAGCATAATGGGGATCCCAGAGGCAGCTTATGTGGTTCTCCTCAACGAAATGAGCAAGGACAATATCGGAGTCGGCGGAGAGATGCTTTCAAAGAAGCAGCACTGATCAAGGCCTGTATTCCAAAATAAGAAATTACTTTAATTTTTGGACATCCTCGATCTTTAGGATGTCCATTTTTTTTTCGTAAAAGGCTTGCCACAAAAAATTTTGTACAAACATTTTTTACGCTTTGCATTAATAAAGATCACAATCTGAGCATAATTTTATTTTTAGCTGACTTTATGTTATACTTACTAAGATATTCACCAATTTCAAAGGGAGATGAGAACGTTAATTAAAGGAGGAAAAAGATAAATGGCCAGTTCTAATATTAAACCATTCAAATTTATGGAGTCTGCAGTATTGCCCCTTGCCACGGGCATAAGGGCACAGAATCTTCGTGAACTTCACGCAGGCGTCACGCAGGTCCCGGACAGCGCGATCTACTTCCATTTCTGGGGGCGCATGGTAAGGCCCCACATTTCTGAGTCCGAATTCAACAATGACTTCGCATCATGGGTAAACAGCAGCCTCAGAGATTTCATGCTGGCTGAGGCATTGGGCGGCATTAACCCTGTCAAATTCCAAAATTTTGACAATATAAGAGAGGTTATTTTGAATATTTTAGAAAAACGGCTCGAAAATGAAGATTTCCTCAGTTGGAAAAAGTCAGACCGTGACTTTCACTTCATTGCCTGCAAGAAACTCATGTTTGAAACAGGAAGGGAGACATCTGAGTTAGACGCTTTCCCTGCAGCTGTCAAACATACCAGCAGGGAAAGCTTTTTTTACCACTTTATCGACGGAAGAAGAAGATCACCTGACTGCAAGGATGATTTCACTATTTGGCTTGAGCAGTTTTCCGACGAAACAGCAGGTTTAAGAAAGAAATTAAAGAATGTCGATTCATACCTCTTCTCACTCACTGAACTCCAGCGACAGGTATTTTCGATCTTTGACGACTGGCAGAACAGTAAAGGAGGTAAATGTTCATGTCCGAAATAATTAATAGATACGCAGAAATTATTGGTCAGGCTGCGATGGACAGCCTCGTGAATATAGCTAAGAGGCTAAAAGGAAAAAAAATAGTGCATGTCAATTCTACCCGTGCAGGCGGGGGAGTCGCCGAGATCCTTTCATCGATGGTCCCGCTTTCACAGGAACTTGAACTTGACGTATCGTGGGAAGTTATAGAAGGAGACGAGTCATTCTTCAACTGCACCAAGATGCTGCATAACACACTGCAGGGAATGCCCGGCACGCTTTCTGAGCAACAGATGGATATTTATGCAAAAACAAACGCAAGAAACGCAGAAAGGCTTAAAAACGTCCTTCAGGATGCAGATTACGTATTTATACATGATCCGCAGCCGGCTGCACTTATCAACAGCTTCCCTCAGAGGAAGGGTAAGTGGGTATGGAGATGCCATATCGATGTCAGCTCTCCCAACAAAAGCGTCTGGCAGTTTGTAAAAAAACAGGTCTCAGGATACGATGCTTCCATTTTCTCACTACCGGATTTCGCACAGAAACTCCCTCATCCGCAATTTCTGATAACGCCAAGCATCGATCCATTGGCAGAGAAAAACATCCCTCTTGACAGGTCAGAAGTGGAAAAAACTTATAAGGACCTTGGCGTTCCGATGGATAAGCCGATAATCCTGCAAGTCTCCAGATTTGACAAATTTAAAGATCCCCTTGGTGTGATCGAGAGTTACAGAATAATAAAGGAACATGTGGATGTCAGGCTCGTACTGGCAGGCGGCGAAGCTGACGATGATCCGGAGGCTTCAGAGATCTTGAATGAGGTCAGGGCAGCCGTTGAAGGTGACGAGGATATTTCTGTACTCCTTCTCCCTTCAGATTCTCATCGTAAGATAAATGCCCTCCAGACCGGAGCGGATGTCGTTATGCAGAAATCTCTAAAGGAAGGCTTTGGCCTGACCGTTACAGAAGCGATGTGGAAGAGAAAAGCAGTAATAGGCGGCAATGTTGGCGGGATAAGGCTACAGGTGATCAACCGATTCAACGGATTTAGGGTAAGGACTCCTGAGGGAGCAGCAATAAGGACACGTTACCTGCTCTCCCATCCATGGAAAATGGAAAAAATGGGAAGAAACGCCAGGGAATACGTTCTTGAAAACTTCCTTATCACCGGACATTTGAGAAGATACATGATAATGCTGATTTCGCTTGATGAGCAGGGAGAAACATGGGAAAAATGGGTTTAGCTCCTACCCGGTTGGAACCGGATAAATACAGTTCCTTTTTTTCCTCATATAAGAAAGCTTCGCCCCTGCTTGTTACAGATTATGACGGTACTCTGGCCCCTTTTGTAAAGGATAGGGAGAAGGCCTTCCTGCCACCAAAAACAAAAATTCTTATGGGGTCAATACTTGAAGCAGGGGGAGAAGTAATTATTGTCTCCGGCAGAAGACCTGAAGAAATATTAGATTTTGTGGGACTTCCTTTAGAAATATGGGGCTGTCACGGAATGGAAAAAATAGATAAAAACGGCAGGTATTCAAGGGGAACAGTTCCAGAAGAGGAATTAAAAAAACTGGATGGCTTTGCATCACAACTTGCTTACTTCCCCCGTGGTACAGTTGAAAAAAAACCTTCCGGCATAGCGCTTCATTGGAGAGAGAAGCCCCAAGTTTTCAACATTTACACAGAGGTCTGCGAAAAACTGATCTCCGAAGCCAGAGAACACTCTCTGAAAGTTGTGCCCTTTAACGGAGGCATGGAATTTATCCTGCCATATTTCACAAAGGGATCAGCTATTAATGAGATCAGCGCAATAAATCCCGTATCATCCCCGATATGCTATCTCGGGGATGATACCACAGATGAAGATGCTTTCGAAGAAATTCAAAAGTTAAAATCAGGAGTGGGGATACTCATCTCTGATGTCCCAAAAGTGAGCGCTGCAAACGTCTATTTTTCCATTAACAATGTCGATCTCTTCCTGGATTTCTGGCTTAATGAAATGACACCGAGAGGAGAGGGTGATAATGTCAGAAGATAAAGGCCGATTTCTGGTCGTATCCAACAGACTTCCGGTGACACTTAGCTTCAATGAAAAAAAGTGGAAAGCAAAATCTTCTTCCGGAGGCCTTGTCAAAGCACTCAATCCTGTTCTCAAAAACAGGGGCGGCTTCTGGATAGGATGGCCGGGAACATTTGAAAACCTTAAAATACCTGCTATGAAGGAGATCCTGGGGCCGCTCTCTAAAAAATCAGGCTATAGGTTCCTCCCTGTTGTTTTGACAGAAGAGGACATAGAGCAGTTTTACTATGGTTTTTCAAACTCAGTGCTTTGGCCGCTTTTCCATGATTTTCAGACAAGGTGCAACTTTTCGCCGGAGTATTGGGAAGGATACATAAGAACAAATGAAAAATTTGCAAAAGTTGTTCTTGGGCACTCTTCTGATAAGGATTTTATATGGGTAAATGATTACCAGCTTATCCCGCTTGGATCAATGCTGCTGGAGAAGAATCCAAAATTGAATTCCTCTTTCTTCCTGCACATACCTTTCCCAAGCGTGGATGTTTTTATGAAACTGCCTTGGCGAAAAGAAATACTTCACCAGCTTACATGCTATTCTCTCGTCTGTTTTCAGACCCTTAGGGACAGAAGGAATTTTATGGACTGCATTAAGACCTTTTATCCCAAAGCTGTAGTGTACGGCAGGGGACATGTAATAAAGGTCAATGTCGGCGACAGAACATTTCTTGCGGGCAGTTTGCCAATAAGCATAGACTACAAACATTACTCATCACTTAGTAGTTCTTCAAACGTTGCAAAAAGGGCGAAGCAAATCAGAGAAGAGATCCATGGAGAAAAGATCATTCTTGGAGTAGACCGTCTTGACTACTCAAAAGGTATTCCGGAAAAACTGAAAGGGTTTCAAAGGTGTCTCGAATCACATCCTGAGATCAGAGAAAAAATTACACTTTTTCAGCTAGTAATACCAAGCAGGGACACCATCTCAGAATACCAGGATCTTCGTAAAGAGATCGAGCTTCTGATAAGTGAGATCAACGGCAGATATTCCACAACGAGGTGGACCCCGATAATATGGCGCCACGGCACACTCCCTGAATCAGAGCTTTACTCAGTATACAGAGCATCTGACATTGCAATGGTCACGTCTCTTAAGGACGGAATGAACCTTGTGTGCAAAGAGTACTGCGCAAGCAAGGGAAAAGAGAGCGGCGTCCTTATCCTGAGTGAGTTCGCTGGAGCTGCGTTGCAGCTTTCCAGGGGAGCACTGCTGGTCAATCCTTACGATATCAACGACCTTTCTGAGACGATCTATCAGGCTTACACGATGGATGAACAAGAAAAGAAAATCAGGATGAGGTCAATGAGAGAATCTATAAGAAGGCAGGATGTCTTCTGGTGGGTCGAAAACTTCCTGAGAGCAGCCACAGGGAAAAAACTTGAAGATTATCCGGAGCAGGAGATCCCTTCTCTCTGGCCGGGACTTTTCGCGATCAGAAAAAAATACTATAAAGGCGCGGTCTGAAAAGACCACGCCAGTTTTTTAAATGCCGGATGCTGTATTAAATTTTCTCAGCCCAGGTTTACAAGCTTTGCATTGACACCTGAAACAGCGTTCAGCTTCTTGTTAAGCTCTTCTGCAACATTCTCTCCGCAGGCCAGTTGAAGGATAAGAATGCCTGAAGGTGAGCAGGTGTTGTCGTCAGTCTGGTCATGAAGACCAAGCCTTGTCCTGATGGAGCAGCCATATTCAGTAAGTATCTTCTGAACTTCCACCGCTGTCTTGTCTCTCTGTTCAACTCTAACAGCCATTATCTGGAAACAATTCACCGTTATTACCTCCTGATGTGCCAATATTTTTCTATTGCGGGGGTACACGGTTTATAATATCAGAAACAAGGCAACTCTGTCTGTGAGTAAAAAATACCAAAAAGGGAAATTATCGCTCAAATCCCATCTAATGTGAATTTTCGTTTCTGCAGTGGGATCAAACGACATTTTTACAGAGCTCAAATGACTTGACAGCGCCGGTGTATTAGTTATAATGTCTCTCGTGCTTCGGCAGAGGCAGTGTCGGGCGTGCGTCTGTAGCTCAGCTGGATAGAGCAACTGCCTTCTAAGCAGTAGGCCGGGGGTTCGAGTCCCTTCAGACGCGCCATTACTTGAAAAAACTATATCGTTTTCATGGTGAGCATAGCTCAATTGGTTAGAGCACTGGACTGTGGCTCCAGAGGTTGCGGGTTCAATTCCCGTTGCTCACCCCACTTTTTTGCTTTGGATCGTTAGCTCAACTGGCAGAGCACCTGACTCTTAATCAGGGGGTTACAGGTTCGATTCCTGTACGATCCACCATTTTTTTGTCTTTTGACAGTCCGATATACCGCATTTTTAGTGTGGATCGTTAGCTCAACTGGCAGAGCACCTGACTCTTAATCAGGGGGTTACAGGTTCGATTCCTGTACGATCCACCAAATCATATTAAAAACTTTCAATTTCTCCTATTTGCACTAACCTAATGAGCAGGATTTCCCATGTATAATAATTTTAATGTTCCTTTACACCATTTAGATTGCTTGTTATTCTGAAGTAAGCAGTAATATTTGATATGTTGCTTCAGGGGGGAGGTATTGTCTTGGTCGATATTAAAGAGGGCGACAACAGGTTTTACATAGGTGAGAGCGATAAAGATCCGCTTGCTGAAATAGTTTTTTCCTATAAAAAAAGTGACATAATGGTAATCGAACGCACCTTTGTTTCTGAAGAGCTAAGAGGTCAGAGCATTGCTGCCAAACTGTTGGAAAAAGCTGTCTTAAAGGCCCGCACCGAGGGATCAAAGATAATTCCGGAATGTTCTTATGCCGAAAAGGTTATGAACAGAGGAGAGCATTACAAAGACGTCCTTTTCAAAGATAACGGGCAGAATTAGCGTCAACTTTTTTGCAGGAGAAAGATCTGATTTTTTATGGTCCTTTGAAAAAAGCTCTTTCTTGCACTTTAAATAAAAGCAGGGTAAAATCTACCCTGTTCTGATCTCAGGCGAATGCGAGAGTGGCGGAATTGGTAGACGCGCGGGACTTAGGATCCCGTGTCCCAGACGTAGGGGTTCAAATCCCCTCTCTCGCACCATCTCATATTTCCCTCCAAACAGCCTCTCCCTTATAATTAAGGCATTCAACTTTTCCACCTCTTGCTACTAATGAATTCAAAACCTCTGTTTTTCGTCTTCTCTGTATCTTATTTAGCAGAGAACTAGTGACTCTAAAATATTGAAGTCACTGGATTCCCGCTCAAAAACACGCGGGAAAGACGGTGGGAAAAGTTGAATTAAGGCATAGTTTTTTCGATCAAAAGGACGATCCAGGAGACCGGAGGAGTAAAGCATGGTGGACAAAAATGAGCGTCTGGCGTATGCCGCAGCTATAGGCCACACCTTTATAACCGGCCTCTCCTTTATGTTCTCAAAGATAGGCCTGGGTTACAGCACTCCGTGGGATCTTCTGGCATTCAGGTTTACCGCATCCTTCATCGCCATAATGATACCGGTAGTCTTTAAATGGATAAGCTTTGACTTCAGCAGGGATAAGATCAAAAAGATAATCCCGCTTGCCCTTTTCTACCCTTTATCCTTCTTTGCCTTACAGACCTTTGGACTTCAGTATCTGAGTTCTTCCGAGGCAAGTATTCTTCTTGCTTCAATGCCGGTGTTCACATTGCTGCTTGCCGCTTACTTCTTAAAGGAGCAAACTTCGCTTCTGCAAAAAATATCTGTTATGGTTTCTGTTGCCGGAGTCATCTTCATCACGGTGAGCAAGGGTGCCAGTCTTGATTTTTCAAATATCAAAGGCATAACGATGATACTTTTGTCTGCTCTCTCTTTCTCCGTATACAGCATACTGGTCAAAAAACTTGCAGGAAAATTTACCATCCTCGAAATGAGCTATGTCATGATCATAATTAGCTTTATCTTTTTCAACACGATGTCCCTCGGAAGACACCTTCTAAATGGGACGGCAGGGAGCTTTTTCTCACCGCTTAGCGAACCCGGGTTCATCGCAGCCTTCGTCTATCTGGGAGTCCTCTCTTCTCTTGTCACTTCACTGCTTACCAACTTTGCCCTCTCAAAGATAGACGCCTCCAGGATGTGCGTATTCACCAACCTCAGTACAGTAATTTCAATAATCGCCGGAGTGGTCTTCCTTAAGGAGAATATCTACTTTTATCATTTGATCGGCTCTTTGATGATAATCGGAGGGGTGATAGGGACCAACTGTTTTTGTAAAAGGAATGTCAATGACTGCGGCAATAATTGAATATATGACCCCTCTTTTTCTTTTATTAAAACTTCAAAATCAAACCGAGTGCAGAATATTAGCCTTACATTAATCACAACATAGCATATAAAAAGAATATAATTCTTGACAAATAATTCACATAGGATTATTTTATCAGGCGTTGTGAGTGAAATAATAATTTTCAGGAGGATGTCTCATGGATACTTTTATGACCGATCTGCTAACTTCATTTGCCGTTGTCATCAACGGCATACCACAGGGCCTTCTTGCGTTAAGTTTTGGATTTGCAGCCTTCCCGACGAGCATTGCCTTCTTTATCGGAGCAGCCGGATCGGTCGCGTTCAATTCAGTGGCCACTATTTCTTTCCAGGCAGAAACGATTACCCTGGCGGGAAAAATGGGGCGGAATATCAAAGAAAGGCTAAGTATTGTTTTCTGGGGCGCCTTGTTTTTGCTTGTCCCCTCAGTACTGGGTCTGAATGAGACAATAGTCGCATATATCGGCCCTACGATCGTCAATTCTATGATGGCAGGCGTCGGCATCATGCTGGCCTATGTCGCCATGGAGCTTTTCAGCTCCGAAAAGATCTCGGGAACTATTTCCATGATCACCGGTATTGCAGTATGGTTCATGACTCTCGATCTTGCAAAAACCATTATCATCTCTGTCCTTATTTCCACGATCGTCTACAACATACTGATGAAAATGGGAAAAGTCGAACCTCACAGCCTTGTTATGGATATAAACAGAGAGAAGTTTACTTTCGGCAACATTCAGTGGAAGATATGGGAAAACCCGATGCTGATCGTTCACGCACTTGCACTGGCATGCTTGAACATAGGTGCCAACATCAGTTTTGGAAAGATCACCGGCGGCATAGCGGGAGTCGATTCAAACATTGACCACCTCGCAATTTACTCATCCCTTGCCGATATGGGATCTTCCTTCTTTGGAGGCGGTCCGGTAGAGGCAATAATTTCAGGAACTGCAACAGCGCCAAACCCGCTGAGGTCTTCAGTTATAATGATGCTCATAATGGCAGCCATACTGCTTTTCAAACTGCTTCCGACGATCGGCAAATATGTCCACAGCGCATCGATAGCAGGATTCTTATTTGTCCTTGGAACATTTGTGACTTTTGCTTCCAACATACAGGGGGCAATAGCTACTGTTCCCGCAGCAAACGGCCCATTTGGATTTTCTCCATGGGGCATGGTCATAGGTGCCACAGTACTTGTCTCGGCCAAGTGGAACCCTTTCTTTGGACTTCTTGCCGGAGTCCTGATCAAAATGATATTCTCACTTTAGGAGAGAGCTATGAACGAACATTACGAACTAAATATCTGTGGTCTTAGAAGAAGACTGAAAAAAGTTCAGGTAGCCCCAAACCTTGTAATAGCTTCATTTGTGATGCTGGGTGATACACAAATGATAGAAAAATGCGCTGATGCACTTATCGAAAAGATGAAGGTGATAAGCGGGATAGATATGCTTGTATGTCCGGAAGCAAAAGGCATCCCGCTAACACACGCCCTTGCTGTACGTCTTGGAGTTGACTACGTGGTAGCAAGAAAATCTGTAAAAGGTTACATGGAAAATCCGATCACATCAGAGGTCAAATCGATAACAACAACAGAGAAACAGATCATCGTCATCGACGAGATCGACGCAGCCAAGCTGGAAGGAAAAAGTGTCTGTGTAGTGGATGACGTTGTATCGACAGGAGGCTCGCTCCGCTCAGTGGAGGATGTCCTGTCAAAAACAGGATGCACTGTAATCAGCAAGGTTGCCGTGCTGCTTGAAGAGGGAGGTTACAGCGGAGAGGACCTGATCTATCTTCAGAAGCTCCCTGTATTTCCCGTTTAAATTTATTATTTAACTGACAATAAGAGGCACCGCTTTGGTCGAAGCGGTGCCTTTTTATGTTTGCGCCTTTTTCCGTGATGTTTGTTATGTTATTATTAAACATGCAACTACAATGCGGAGGACATATTAAAAATGAAAAAGTTTTTAAGCGTGCTGACACTGGCCTTACTTACGGCGCTGCTCTCTATCCAGAGCGCCCATGCAATGACCACTGTCGAATTTTACAGGCTCGCGAGAAAACAGAAGCACATACAGCCTTTCGCTGCAACTGTTCAAAGTGCGTGTGAAACAGGTCACTGGACCAGTTACCTTTGGAAACACGGTTATAACGGTGCCGGGATAAAGGTCTCATCTGAATGGCTAAACGCAGGAAAACCATTTATAACCAAGGACAGTCTTGAGAGTACAAACGGAGTTTATGGAAAAGAAACTTCCAGATTCAGAAAATACAGATCCCCCGGTGATTTTCTGAAGGATTATGAAAAAAAGATCCGAAAGGATTATCCAAGATGCGCCAGAAACCACGACAATATATGGGGATATTTCGCAGGGCTTTATGACGGAAGAATTGGTAAATGGGCGACTGACCACAAATATTATGAAAAACTGACTGCTAAGGCAATAAAACTTGCACCTGAAATCTACAGCTCTAAATGGAAACACAAACTTATAAAAGATTTTAAAGTCGCTGCAAGAAGAAATTCTCTTGAGAACTGGCAGAAGGACATTATTCGCAGCGAGCTAAAAAAAGCCGACGTACTTTAGAAAGACTTTTCCCCGGATACTGTTATCAAAATCTGAAATAAATAAAGCAGGTGTATAAGATGATACGCGGGATTGGAATAGACGTATGTGATATCTCCCGAATGCGTAAAGCTGTTTCCAAAGAAGGATTTTGCAAGCGTATCTTTTCCAAAGAGGAGATAGCTTATGCGGAATCAAACGCGGATCCGGCTGCTCATTACGCCTCAGCATTCGCTGCGCGCGAGGCTTTATCCAAAGCAACCGGATGGGGAATAGCCGGACTTGGCATTAATTCCTGTTCAATCGAACGAACTGCGTCCGGACCAAGGTTTATATTTGACGAAAACACACTTTCAAAGTTTTCAAATGAGGGTATAGACAATATTTTCCTTTCGATCTCGCATGAAGCGGGGATCGCTGTTGCAGTAGTTATCCTGGAGAAAAACCAATGATGAGGTACTATTTTCCTGAAGACATCAGACAGGCAGATACTCTTGCAATAGAAAATTATGGCAAGGCTTCGCTCGAACTTATGGAAAACGCAGGAACTAACGCTGCCCGTGAGATATTAAAGAGGTATCCGGATTCACAAAGTTTCCTTATTTTTGCAGGTCCGGGAAACAACGGCGGTGACGGCTTCGTAGCAGCAAGGTTTTTTTTGAAAAAAGGACTGAAGGTGACAATGATATTGTCGTCTGACTTAGAAACATACAAGGGCGATGCCAAAATAAACCTTGAGGCCCTTATCAATTTAAATGACCCGAACTGCACGATAAAATACTCCCAAAATCTTACAGACAGAGAAATCAGCAAAGAGGCAAACGATGCTGACTGCCTGATCGATTCACTTCTCGGAACTGGATCCAAAGGCGCTCCCAGGGGAGAAGTTGAACGCCTTATAAGACACTCTGACAACAACAGGGCAGTTGTAGCCCTTGATATTCCGAGTGGTATAGACCCTTTATCTGGCAATGTTTATGATCCTTGCGTCAAGGCAGATCTGACTGTCACCTTCCTTGCAGCAAAAAAAGGGATGTGTTTTTCCCCAGCGTATGATATGTGCGGAACAATTGTAATCGCAGACATCGGTATATCTCCTGACAAGGTCCTTAATGACAAAGAAAGCATTATCTCATTTTGCAGTGAAGACATACCAAAATTACTGCCTGCTATCCCAAGAGACGTACATAAGGGTAAAAAGGGAGGATTGCTGGTAGTCGGAGGAAGCGTCAACTACAGGGGAGCTCCTTTGCTCGCCGGTCTTGGTGCCTTGCGTTCTGGTGCAGGTCTGGTTGTTATTGCTATACCTGATTTCATGGTAGACAGTGCATCTTTCTTCCTGCCCGAAGCCATTTTCGTACCGCTGAGGACAAGGGGTGATGCTGTATTGCCTGAGAGCCTTGCAGAAGCTATAGAGCCATGGAAAAAGAGATGCGACGCGGTCATTGTTGGTCCGGGGCTTGGAAGAAACGAAGGTTCTGAGCTCACAATAGACTGGTTTTGGAAAAAATGGAAAAAACCACTGCTTGTGGACGGAGACGGCCTCCATTTTCTTTCTTTTGATAAATACAGACCTGCTTTCAGAGCCAATGCTGTTATAACTCCTCACGTCGGTGAAGCTGCAAATTTGCTTGGAGTAACACCGGAAGATATAAATAAAGACAGGATCGGGGCTGCGGTTTCAATGTCGTGTGCAGCTGGAACGGTACTGCTGAAGGGTATTGATACTGTTGTATATTCAAAAGGAAAGAGCGTAACAATTATTAAGGAAGGCTCTCCATCTCTTGCTGTACCGGGTTCAGGAGATGTGCTTAGCGGTTCTGTGGGCGCATTGATGGCATGCGGGATGCCGATATTCGATGCTGTGAGAACAGGAGCTGCCGCACATGCTGCTGCAGGGTCATTTATAGAAAAAAGATCAGGTGTCCGCGGAACACTGGCGAGAGAGATAGCAGATGCGCTGCCTTTCACACTCAACTAGAAGACTGCAAATAGTTACCTTTTCTGAAGATGAAACATGCTCCCTTGGAATGTCAATAGGAAAACATTCTTTCCCCGGGCTTACCATACTTTTGCATGGCGGACTTGGCATGGGAAAGACCCTTCTTACACAGGGAATAGGCAAAGCTCTGGGCTGCAGGAAGATAAAGAGCCCTACTTTCATACTCATCGCGGAACATGAAGGGGAGATCCCGCTGATACACGCTGACCTCTACAGGCTGGATTCACATGTTGAGGCAGATACGCTTGATTTCGAAAATTACATCGATAACGGCTGCGTTCTTGTGGTGGAGTGGGCTGAAAGATGGCACACACCACCATTAAAAGATACGCTTGACATTGTGATAAACCAATACGGCGAAGATTATAATTCAAGGCTCATCACGGTAAGAGCTTTGGGGGAAAATGCCGAAGTTCTGCTGATGGGTCTTTCGGACGATATCCTGGAATCGACATGCGAAAATGAGGGGAATTATGAAGGTACTGGGAATAGACTGCACAACTAAATTCACAAACATCGGAATTGCCTCCGAAGGAGCTGTCCTTTCCGAAATAAGCCTGGAGCTCGGACGCCAGCAATCCTCGCGCCTTCCACTTCTTGTAGATGAGATGCTTTCTGATCTTTCAATTGATATTTCAGAGCTGAATCTTATTGCCG
>Ga0334882_1003035_pt1 | contig 16004 bp, 10 predicted proteins | sample GraSluR1_MG_5_FD_207226 | JGI IMG/M metagenome (GOLD analysis project Ga0334882, IMG submission 207226) | Sludge microbial communities from methane-producing bioreactor in Wageningen University, Netherlands - Granular Sludge_15_04-R1 | ecosystem: Engineered > Bioreactor > Anaerobic >... | reverse complement strand
GGAGGCTGCGCCAAAAAAAGCGTGAGGCGGGTGGTCCCTGACACTGCCGGTGGTCTGCCCGCAGCATTACAACCGACCGCCGTGTGCCTGCAGGGCCTGCCCGCTCCCGACGCCGTCGAGTTCGCCCTTCCCGACGGTCACGTCTGCCTGGTGGTCGCTGACCGTTCGGATACCTCCGCGGCCCTTGTCGAGCGTCTGCGCGGCTCCGAGTGGCAGACGGTGAAGCTTGTCACCGGGGAGACGGGGGAGCTAGAGGGGTTCGACGTACCTCTCGCCGGCTTCGATGAGGAGGCTGTACGAGCTGCCCTGGCAGAGGTACGGGCCCGGCACGGACCGGTGGGCTTCTGCATCTACCTGCATCCCCAGAGCTCCAAGGCGATAGAGGATGCCGTCCTCACTGCGTCCGGCCGGGCACGGCTCACGCTGCCCTTCTTACTCGCCAAGCACCTTCAACCCGGTCTGGTCGACGCCGCCGGCCTTGGGCGCGCCGGCTTCGTGACGGTGACGGCGCTCGATGGGATGCTCGGACTGAGCGGGGCCGCGGATGCTGATCCCGTAGCAGGTGGCGTAGCGGGATTGACGAAGACGCTGCGGCTGGAGTGGCCCGAGGTCTACTGCCGTGCCGTCGACCTCGATCCGCAGATGGGCGCGGACGAGGGCGCTGCGGCGATCGTCGCCGAGCTGCACGATCCGAATCGCCTGTTGGCTGAGGTAGGCTACGGGGAGCAGGGTCGGGTGACCCTGGTCGCCGGTGAGGCGCTGCGATGATGATGACTCAAGCACAGAGTACGTCAGCAGTGACATCCGCCGAGCCCCGGCACGGGCCGACGCAGGAGACCGTCTTCCTGGTCAGCGGTGGCGGGCGGGGCATCACCGCCGCCTGCGTGATCGCCATTGCGCGGCGGTACCGGAGTCGTTTTGTCCTCATCGGTCGATCGCCCTATGAGCCGGATGCGGAGCCGGCGTGGGCCGCCGGACACGCGGGTGAAGCCGAGCTGAAGCGCGCAGCGATGGCCTACTTGACGGAGACGGGCGAACGTCCTACGCCCCGGCGCGTGCAGGGCTTGGTCAACGAGGTAAGCGCCCGCCGTGAGATCGCCGCGACGTTGGCGTCGGTGGAGGCCGCCGGCGGACAAGCGTGCTACGTTGCCGCCGACGTGACCGACGGCCAAGGCCTGGCCGCGGCGGTGACCGAGGGCTTGGGCGTGCTCGGAGTGAACGACGGCGCGCCGCTGGGGATCCTCCATGGGGCCGGCGTGCTCGCCGACAGCCTGGTCCAGCACAAACGTGTCGCCGACTTCGAGCGTGTGCTGTCCGTCAAAGTCGATGGCCTGACCAACCTCCTCGCGGCGGTGGCGCCGCGCCATCCGGACGTCCTCGTCCTCTTCTCGTCCGTTGCCGGCTTCTTCGGCAACGCGGGGCAGGCCGACTACGCCGTCGCCAATGAGGTGCTCAACAAGACGGCGCATTGGGTCCACGCGCATGAGCCCGGCTGTCATGTCCTCGCCGTGAATTGGGGACCGTGGGACGGTGGTATGGTGACGCCGGGACTCAAGGCGCAGCTTGAGCTGCGTCACATCGAGGTCATTCCGGTTGAGGCAGGTGCGGAGCTGCTGGCGGATCTGCTGCATCCGAGTGCCGCGCCTCACCCACAGCTGGTCGTCGGTCGTGCGATGGCGCCTCCGCGTCGGGATCTCCCCATCAAGGAGAGAAGCCATCGTATCCATCGCACCCTGCGCCTCACTGACAATCCCTTCCTGGTCGATCACGTGATCGGCGGACGCGCTGTGCTGCCCACGGTCTGTGCCGTCGCCTGGATGGTCAACGCCTGCGAGCAGCTTTATCCCGGCGCCACCTTCCGGCGCGTGGACGACTATCGCGCGCTCAAGGGTATCGTCTTCGATGAGGAGGCAGCCGATGATTACATCCTCGACCTCACCGCGAGTGCCTCCGCGCCGCACAATCAGGGGCCCGCGACGCTCGGCGTGGAGGCCCTGATCTGGAGCCAGACCTCCGGTGGTCTGCCGCGCTACCATTACCGCGCACACGTGACGTTGGGAGCTGCCGACACCACGGCGGGGATGGGCCTTGACGAAGGGCCCGCCGTCGGCCATAGGGTGGGTGGCGGAAACGGGTCGGTGGCGAAGATCGCGGGGGCGACACTCTATCGAGATCGCGTGCTCTTCCACGGTCCCAGCTTCCGGGGGATTCAGGAGGTCCTGACGCTCGACGAGCGTGGTCTGACGATGGTCTGCTCGCTGCCGGCGCTGCCGGTTGATGTGCAGGGGCAATTCCCGGTGCAGACGTTCAACCCCTACGTGGTCGATGTGCAGCTGCAGAGCCTGCTGGTCTGGGCGCACCACGTCATCGGCTACGGGGGGCTGCCGCTGCGGATCGGATGCGGCGTTCAGCACCGACCGCTGCGCTTCGATGAGGTCACGATGACGTCGATGACGGTTCTGTCAAGCAGCTCGCGACACCTGGTTGCGGATGTTGAGGTGCGCGATGCGGCGGGCGAGCTGTGTATGGAGGTGCGCGAGGCCGAGATCACGCTCTCTGAGCGACTCAATACGCTGTTCCTGGATAATCGGCTGGAGCGCGTGCCGTCTGAGGAAGCGGGGTCGATGGTGCAAGGGATGGGGGATCAGGCGTGAACGAGCGCATCGCCATTGTCGAACTGACCTGTTCACTGCGCCGCGGGGGAGATTTGGCGTCGTGGGCACAGGCGCTGTATACCGGCACGCCGGTCGAGGTTGAGCGCGCCATTCCGACGGGCGCGTTGCGCTGCCGGGGTTGGCGCGATGATGTTGCCGTGAAAGAGGCGGCGTTCCAAACCTTAAGCGAGGCGATCGAGGCCGCTCAGATGTGGCTGGCAGCTCGGGACGTGGACACCGTCGCGGTACGCGCAGATGACGCCTTGGGGGCTATCGGTCTCTCGCTGGCGCGGGCATCGGAGGTGGCGGCGGATCGGGTCTATGCCCTCCTCGCGGGTTTGGAGGTCGGCGCTGCTGCTGATGGGGAGGCGGCATGTCGTCGTGGCCTGGTTGCAGCAGGCGTGACGCCCAGCGAGGTCGGCTATCTTGATCTGTCCGGTGGCGTGGACCTCGTCGATATTGCGCACGCCTATCGCACCGGTGATGCAGGGCTCACGTGCGCGGTGGGTGGGACGGCGCCCCTTACGACAGCGTCGCCTCTGTGGGCCGTGGCGCGGGCCGCGCTGATGTTACGACGGCGCACCCTCTATCGAACGCTGCCGGCAATGGCTCAGGAGATCGAGGCCGCCGGCTCGCCTCTGGAGGGCACGCCGTTCTACGCAGCACCGGATACGCGACCATGGTTCACCGAGGGCGCGCGGCACAGACGGGTCGCCACGCTCGTGTACGCTGACGGTGAGCGGATCGAGAACCTCGTCCTCGTCGAGCCCGCGAGGATGCGTGCACCGCGCCCCACGGAGGCGCATGCCGTCATCCGGCCCGAGGCAACAGGCGAGCTACGCTACCTGATCCCGCTGACCGGTGAGACCCCGGAGGAGATCCTGGACCGGCTGGCTGCGCTGCATCGGCGCGTCGCGAGCGGTGCCGCACCGGCAGCGGTGGCAGAGAAGGCCTGCGCTGCCTATGCAAGCGAGGCTGATGCGCCCCTAGCATTGGCGCTGGTGGGCTCCTCGACCGAGGAGCTGCTCAACGAGGTAGCCTACGCCGCGGAAGGGGTGGTGCGTGCTGCTCGTGAGGCAACCACGGGATATCTCTGGCAGAGCCCCGGCGGCAGCTGCTTCACGGCAGCGCCCCTGGGTTCGGCGGGCGTGGCCTTCGTCTACCCCGGCGCCTTCAACTCCTATCTGGGCCTGGGACGGGACCTCTTTCAGCACTTTCCCGACCTGCACGATCTCCTTGCGCCGTGGGTCTCGGATCTGGAGCGAGCGACGGCGGCGCAGCACCTCTATCCTCGCAGCCGCTCGCGACTGACCGAGGATGAGCGGGCGGCGCGCCAGGCTGAGCTATGGGCCGATCCACCGTCGCTGATTGGGTCGGGGACAATCTTCGCGATCGCACACACCTTGATCGTCCGCGGTATTTTCGGCGTCGTGCCGCAGGCGGCACTCGGCTACAGCCTGGGGGAGACGAGTATGCTGTGGGCGGCGGGTGTGTGGCAGGAAGGCGACCGTGGCGCTGCCGCGATGCGAGCGTCGCCTCTCTTCAGGGATCGGATTGTCGGTCCGAAGGCGGCGGTGAGGGCCTATTGGGGTCTCGCGCCGGATGAGAAGGTCGCGTGGTCGACCTACTTGCTGAAGCTGCGTGATGGCGGCGCCGGCGGGCACGAGGTCCTACAGCGCCTCCTTGACCGCGAGCCAAGGGTCGACTTGACGCTCATCAACCAGCCGGGTGAGGTGGTCATCTCGGGAGATGAGGGTGCCTGCCGCCGGGTCATCGAGGCGCTCGATTGCCACGCGCTGCCGGTGCCCTATGACGTGGTGATCCATAGTCCGGCGGTGGCCTCCGAGGTTGATGCCTTCGCCGAGCTCTACAGCCATCCGGTGGTCCAACGTCCCGCAACACGCTTCTACTCGGCGGCGGCCCCTAAACCTTTGATGCTTGAGCGCGCCGCCCTTGCCGACACGATGGCGCGGATGACGTGTGAGCCGGTCGATTTCCCGGAGCTTGTGCAGCGGGTCTACGATGACGGCGCACGGGTTTTCGTCGAGTTGGGGCCCCTGGGCACATGCACCCGGCGGATCCAGCGCATCCTGCGCGACCAGGCGCACAGTGCGGTGGCGATCAACCCGCGTCCGGGCGGCGACTACGCCGGCGTCATCAGTGTACTGGCGCACCTCGTGACCCAACGGGTGTCGGTGGATCTTGCCGCACTGACCGGTGCATCGGGTCGTCGGCCCACCCCGGAGCGGCGGCTCCCCGAGCCGCGGGTCATGGGTTTTGACGCTGAGGGTGGGATCGTGCGGGATCTGCTGGCGTACCGCCGTGACGTGGCGGGGGCGCACGCGGCGTTCCTGGATGCGCGGCACACGGCACAGGTGAAGGCACGTGACGTGATCGCGTTGCAGGTGGCTGCGGGTCAGGGGATGCTGGGGTCCCCCACGCGCCGGCCGGCTGAACCGTCCCCTGCGGCTGTGGTGACGCCTCAGTCAAGGGTGAGTCGGAAGGCTTCACATTCACTCTCACGGAGGGTCGTCTACGATGAGGCGGCGCTGCGCGAGTTCGCCGAAGGCGATGCGGAGCGTTGCTTTGGGCCGGACTTCGCCGTCTACCGTGGGCGACGGCTCCCCAGGATCCCCAATGGAGATCTGTTGCTGATGAGCCGCGTCGTTGAGATCGCTGAGGACGATCACGTGCTGGTCAGTGAGCTCGACGTCGCGGATGGGGCCTGGTTCTATGATGAAGGCCACTACCCCGATCTACCGCCCTACGCCGTACTCATGGAGATGGGACTTCAGCCGTGCGGTGTTCTTTCGGCGCATCGGCGGACCTCGCTGCTGCAGCCGGAGGCCGATCTCTACTTCAGGAACCTAGATGGTGTCGGCGAGCTCCTCGCTGCGCCTGATCTGAGGGGGCAGAGCGTGCAGAACACGGTGCGGCTCCTCTCGTCGGTCCAGGCGCAGGGCGCGATCGTGCAGCGCTACACCTTCGCCCTGTCCTGCCGTGGTCGGCGCTTCTACGAGGGCGAGGCGACTTTCGGCTACTTTCGACGTGAAGCGTTGGGGCGCCAGAACGGTGAAGCGGGCGATGGGCTCGCGGAGCGCTGGCCACCCGGAGAGATCGACGCCGGTAGGGTCACCATCCCGGCAGATACCGGCGTTCAGGGAGTGTGGGGAGGGCTGGAACGGACGGGAAGGCTGCAGCTCCTGGACGAGATAGTGGCGCTGCCGCGCGGCGGCGACCACGGTCAGGGCCATCTGCGGGCGCAGGGACGACTGTCGCCCTCCGACTGGTTCTTCCGGGCTCACTTTCACCAGGACCCGGTGATGCCGGGGTCGTTGGGTGTCGAGGCAGCCCTGCAGGCGATGGCGCGCTACGCGCGATGGCGGTATCCCCACCTCGCGCTCGGGGCCACCTCCTATCCGACCGGCAGCCGTGCCACGTGGCGCTATCGTGGTCAGCTCACGCCCGCTGACCGCGATTGGGCGGTCGAGGTCCACCTCGCCGGTGTGCACGAGACTGCGGATAGGGGGGTGACGCTGGTCGGAGATGCTGAGATTTGGAAGCGCAACGCCGCGCCGGCGCCCGATGGGGGGCGGCGCATCTACAGGGTGGACGGCCTTGCGATCCGCTTGATCGCCCCGCCGGCGTCGGGCTTGGCTGATGACCGTCGCGGAGCATAACCACGGAAGGTGAGATGATGACGTATTCGGGAACAGGGGGGTCAGGTCAGGTAGGAGACGAGGTGAGCCGGCTGCCGGCATGGCAGGGTCCTGCGGCATCGGTTGCCTACGATGAGGCGGGCATGGCGACAGTCGTGCGCACCCTGGGGAGACCGTGCTACGTCGTGCGCAACGGGCGCGGTATCGGGGTCACCAACGAGGGCGAGATCGCCGGCACCGGTGAGGGCGGCCACGAGGCGCTCTTTGTTGCACCGGCGATGTCACATCGTTCCCTGGGGGATCCTGCCTTCCTCGACACCTACGGCCTTGACTGCGCCTATATGGCCGGATCGATGGCCAACGCCATCTCCGGGGAGGAGATGGTGATCGCATTAGGGCGTGCCGGTATGCTCGGCGCTTTCGGCTCAGGCGGGCTGTCGCCGGCACGGCTCGAAGCGTCGATCCGTCGCGTTCAGGAAGCACTGCCTGAGGGGCCGTACGCGTTCAACCTGATTCATAGCCCGAATGAGGCCCTGCTCGAACAGCGTGCCGTGGAGCTCTTCCTCGCGCATGGTGTGTCCACGGTCGAGGCCTCCGCCTTCCTGGCCCTTACGCCGCACGTCGTGCGCTATCGTGTCGCCGGGTTGGCCCAGGGCCCCGACGGAGAGGTCGTCATCGGTCACCGCCTCATCGCCAAGGTGTCGCGGCGCGAGGTCGCGGCGCACTTTCTGAATCCGGCGCCGGAGAAGCTGCTGCGTCCGCTGGTTGAGCGGGGGCATATCACACCGCAACAGGCGGCGCTCGCTGCACGCGTGCCGATGGCCGATGACATCACCCTGGAGGCGGACTCCGGCGGGCACACGGACAACCGCCCGTTGGTCTGCCTGCTCCCCTCGATCATCGCCCAACGTGACGAGGTCCAGGCCGAGCGCCGGTACGCGACGCCGGTGCGCATAGGGGCTGCCGGGGGCCTGAGCACCCCGATCTCGATCCTGGGGGCCTTCATGATGGGCGCCGCCTACGTCGTCACCGGCTCGATCAACCACAGCTGTGTCGAGGCTGGGACCTCCGAGCAGGTCAAGGCGCTGCTGGCGCAGGCAGGGATGGCCGATGTGATGATGGCCCCTGCAGCCGATATGTTCGAGATGGGCGTCAACCTGCAGGTGCTCAAGCGCGGGACGATGTTCCCGCTGCGGGCGCGCAGGCTCTACGAGCTGTATCAGGCCTATGACGGGCTCGACGCCCTGCCGGCGACCGAACGAGCGAAGTTGGAGACGCAGATCCTGCAGCGATCGGTGGACGAGGTGTGGGAGGCCTGCGTTGCCTTCTTCAACGAGCGCGATCCGCGGCAAATCGAGCGGGCCCTGGCACATCCGAAGCGCAAGATGGCCCTGGTCTTCCGTTGGTATCTCGGCCTGGCGACACGTTGGGCCATCGCCGGGGAGCCGGGGCGTGAGCTGGACTATCAGATCTGGTGTGGTCCGGCGATGGGAGCGTTCAACGACTGGGCGCGTGGCTCGCGTTTTGAGTTGCCTGCCGGGCGCCGGGTAGCGGAAGTGGGACGGGCGCTGATGGATGGTGCCGCGCTCCTCTACCGTCTGGAGCTGCTCAGGCTCGGGGGCTTGAGGCTGTCGACCGGATCGATGTTGTCAAAGGGGGTAGGATGATGACGAAGAAGAGGTGTCCCAGCTGCGGATCCACGCGGATCATCCCGAATGCGGATGCCGTCGAGCAAACGGATCTCTCGATCCGCATCTATGAGCAACCGGGACTGGCGCTCCGACGTGAGCGCCATTACCCTCTGAAGGCCTGGGTCTGTACAGGATGCGGCTACACCCAGCTCTACGTCAGCCGGCCCGCAGAGCTGGCGGCGAGTTACGAGCGCTTCCTGGGTCGAGAGCTCTGAGCGCCGCCCCGCGGCTCCGCGTCACCAGGCGATGGGCACCGTCTTGATCCGGTACTGCCGATCGTAGTAGCGGATGAAGCGGTGCTGTCTGCCGAACTCGTAGACGCGATAGGTGACCTCGACATCCTGCCGGCAGTAGTCGAAGAGCTCGGCGATGCGGCCCTCGCGCCACCACTGGACGGCCTGCAGGCCATCGGCGCTCTTACCGACCTGTAGGGTCGCCGATGCCACCGCATCGAGCCCGATCCGGAAGCCGATACGCTTCTGGATCTCGACCATCATGTCGAGGGTGGGGAGCTTGGCCAGCTCGACGGCTTGGGTGTACTGCTGGAGCACGGGGTAGTCGAAGCCGAGGAGGTTGTAACCGATCACGAGGTCGGCCTCGCTGAGGTCAAGGGCCAGCTGCGCCGCGTCGGCCTCCGCATAACGCCGATAGGTCTGGTCGGCGGTGTTGTAGGTGACGGCGACCGAGATCTGCAGGCGCTCGGGGTAGTGGCCCCCGACCTCCTGGAAGGTGTTCTGTGTTTCGATATCGAAGACGATATGGGTTGGCATAGTCAGCCTTTCCGATGGCTTAGGTGGGATGGTGCTCTGCGGTTTGGATCATGCCTCCGCCGAGGCAGACCTCGTCGTAGGAGCCTCCGCCGAGGCAGACCTCGTCGGATGTGTCGCACGGTCCGTAGAGGACCAGGGATTGACCGGGCGCCACGCCGGTCTGGGGCGTGGCGAAGGTGATGTGCGCTGTGGCGCCCTCGCGTAGGGTGACGGTCACCGGCACGAGCGGGGCCCGGTAGCGGATGCGTCCGCGCGCTGTGAAGACCGGTGCCGGTGGTTCCCCAAGCGTGAAGGTGATTTCGGCCAAGGTGCAGCTCGTGCGGGCTAGGTCTGTCCGCGGACCGGCGATGAGGGCGTTGCGCTCGGAGTCGAGCGCCAGAACGTAGCGCCGCTCAGCCGGCGGGGCGCCGGGACGGTGCGTCAGCCCGCCGATGCGCTGTCCGACGGTGTATTGCGCCAGGCCCGTGTGTTCGCCCAAGCGCTGCCCGGAGAGATCGAGGATCGGCCCAGGCTCGAGAGCCTCGGGCCGCAAGGAGGCGAGAAGGTCGGCATAGCCGCCCTCGGCGACGAAACAGAGGTCCTGGCTCTCGGCGGCGTCGGATACGGGGAGCTGCAGATGGTTCGCGATCGCTCGGACTTCGTCCTTGGTCTCGACGTTGCCCAACGGCAAGAGCAGACGTCTCAGCTGCGGTTGGGTCAGGCGATAGAGTGCGTAGCTCTGGTCCTTCTGGGCTGCGCGGGCGATCCGCAGCCGGCTTGTGCCACGGTCGTGGTCCACGCGGGCGTAGTGACCGGTCGCGATCCACGTCGCGCCCTGGTCGTCGGCCTCTTCCACAAGGGTCGCGAACTTGAGTGTTGGGTTGCAGAGCACACAGGGGTTGGGTGTGCGGCCCGCCGCGTAGGTGTCCGCGAAGGGCCGGATGACGCGATCGTAGAACGCCTGTCTGACGTCGCGCCGCACCAGGGGTATCCCCAGGTGATCGGCAACGGCTTGGGCGCGATCCGTCGCTGACGGGACAGGCGCCGTGCTCTGGGCGTGCCACGTCTCGAGCGTCACGCCGATGACGTCGTAGCCCTGACGCTGGAGCAAGGCTGCAGCGACGGCGCTGTCGACGCCGCCGCTGAGACCGACGATGACGGCGCCGCCGCCGCGCCGTGGTGTGCCTGCAGGATCCGGTTTTACCATCGGGCGCATTATAGCGCAGGATGGGAAGTTGCGGATGCTGGAGTGCTTGACATTTGCCTGTATAGCTTCTACAATAACAGGTGAAGTTTGGATCGTGTCGCGCTTGTCTGACGTCTACCAACCATCAAAGGAGAAAGTGCTATGACCGTCGAGAACCCACAACCCCTCACTGAACTGACCGACGATGACAAACTCTGGGCCTTGCTGTCTTGGATCTTCTCGCCCTTTGTTCCGGTGATCGTGCTGTTACTTGAGGACAAGAAGCAGCGTGCGTTCATCAAGTACAATGCGATTCAGGCGCTTGCGCTGAGCATCGTGGGCTATGTGATCTCGGCGGTGTTGTCCGCCGTGGTGATCGGCTGCTTCACGGGTCTGGCGCTTCTCGTCTACATCATCTACCTGGCGATCCAGTCGTACCAGGGTAAGTGGGTCACCGTCCCGGTGGTCACGGACTTCTGCGTCAACCAGGGCTGGATCGAGCGCGCGCCCTAACCATTACGCGAGCGACACGTCTGCTGAAGGGGGCGTTGTCCTGCATCAACAGGCCTTTGACGTCTCTGCGATGTGCTTGGCGTTGACGGAGAAGGGCCCGCTGCCAGAAGGTGACAGGTCCAGGTAACTCCGGTCAAGACTGGATGAGAGCGGCTTCCTGTCATGGGAGCCGCTCTTTCACATGGTCCGGGCCTGGTGCTTCGAGAGCTAGATGGGAGAAGGATGGATAGATCCGAGAGCAAACGGTGGCAGGTGGCGGTGCCGGTGCCCGACGACTTTGTACGGGCCCTGCATCCCCTGCATCCCCTGGTCGCACAGGTTATCTACAATCGAGGGCTGAGCACTCCACGCGCCGCGCAGAGGTTCCTGGACGGCACGCGGCCCCTTAGCGATCCGCTTGCCCTGGCGGGCGTCGAGGAGGCCGTTGACCTGATCCGGCGGGCGGTGCGGGACGATGCTCTGATCGTGATCTACGGCGACTACGATGTCGACGGCATCACGGCTTGTGCGGTGCTTGTGCAGACGCTGCGCGCGCAGGGCGCCAAGGTCAAACCCTATATCCCACGTCGTGAGGACGAGGGATATGGCCTGAATCCTGATGCGATTCGCGCGTTGGCCCAGGAAGGGGTGGGCCTATTGATCACGGTGGATTGCGGGATGCGGGCGGTCGACGATGTGCAGCTGGCTCGGGACCTCGGACTGACGACGATTGTGACCGATCATCATCAGGCCGAACCCGGCGCGCGCGACGGCGGCACGGTAGGCGTGGCCGATGTGGTGATCAACCCGAAGTGCTCTCTTAGCGCCGGCGAGGTAGATGATGATGAACTGATCCACCTCGCCGGTGTGGGTGTGGCCTTCAAGCTGGCCCAGGCGCTCCTCTTGGCTAACCGATGCACGCCTCTCCCGACGACCGTGCGCGAGATGGAAGAGGAGGAGTTGCTCGATCTGGTGGCACTGGGTACTGTCGCTGATATGGTGCATCTTGTGGGTGAGAATCACACGTTGGTGGCGCGCGGCCTGGCCCATCTCAACGCAGCGCACCGTCCGGGGCTCCACGCGCTCATGGCCGAATCGGGCGTCGATCCGGGGAACGTCACCACCAAGACCATTGGCTTCGTATTGGCACCGCGGATCAACGCTGCCGGACGTCTCGACGAGGCCATGACGGCCCTGGAGTTGCTGTTGGCGCCCGACATGGCGTCGGCCTGGCCTCTGGCGCAACGTCTCGAGGAGCTAAACCGCCGGCGTCGGGAGATCACGCTCGCCGTACGCGAGAGGGCGCGGGAGCTGCTGCGCTTTGAGGATGGCCTACCGTCTCTGATCTTTGCCGCCTCGCCCGATTTCCCCCACGGCGTGGTGGGGCTGGCAGCCAGCCGGTTGCTCGATGACTACTACCGTCCGGCTGTGGTGGTCTCCGTTGAGGATGAGATCAGCAAAGGCTCGGCTCGCTCGATTCCTGAGTTTCATATCACCGAGGCGCTCGACGCGGTGAGCGATCTGCTTGAGCGACATGGAGGCCATGCGGCGGCGGCGGGCTTCACCGTGCAGACGTCACGGCTCGACGAGCTGGCGGCACGGCTTGGGGCGCTGGCCGACGTGCAGCTCGGCGATCGCCTCCTGTTGCCCACGCTGGAGGTGGACGCTGAGACGTCCTTGAGCGACCTCTCGTGGGATCTCTATCGGGGGCTGGAGCAGTTACAACCCTTCGGCCTGGGCAACCCGGTTCCGGTCTTCGTCAGCCGTGGAGTGCCCGTCGAGCAGGGCCGCGCGGTGGGTAGTGACCGGCGGCATCTCAAGCTGACGGTTGCCGACGAGCGGCGGCAGTTGTGGGACGCGATTGCCTTCGGACAGGGCCACTGGGCGGATCACCTGCCGGCCCGGGTGGACCTGGCGTATCGGCTTGAACGCAACGAGTGGAACGGCAGGGTGTCCCTGCAGCTCAACGTTGAGGATCTGAGGCCCTACCAGGGCGGGAGTGGGTGGGACTGCGATCCACCTGAAGGGGGGAGGTAGCGTATGCGAGTGTTGGTTACCGGCGCCGCCGGTTTCATCGGGAGCAATCTCGCCGAGGCCTTGTTGCGGCGCGGGGACGAGGTCGTGGGGCTGGACAACTTCAATGACTACTACAGCCAGGCGGTCAAACGCGCCAACGCAGCCGCGCTGGCGGCGTATCCACATTTCGCGCTTGCCGAGGTCGACCTGCGCGATGCCGAGGGCGTCGCTTCAGTCCTGGCGGACGGGCACTACGACGCCGTCGCGCACCTGGCGGCGATGGCCAACGTGCGTTACTCGATCACCCGCGCGCCGCTCTACACCGACGTCAACATCCGGGGAACGGTGAACGTGCTGGAGGGAATGCGGGCTGCCGGTGTGCCGCACGCGGTCTTTGCCTCGACGTCGTCGGTCTACGGCAAGACGGAGCAGCTTCCCTTTCGCGAAGACGACCCTCTCGGTAAGCCGCTGGCCCCCTATCCCGCCACGAAGATCGCCGGCGAGCTGCTCGGCTACACCTACCATAATCTCTTCGACCTCACCTTCACGGCGGTCCGTTTCTTCAGCGTCTACGGCGAGCGGGGTCGCCCGGACATGATGCCCTACATCATCACCGACAGCATCGTGAAGCAGACGCCGTTCAAGCTCTTCAACGCCGGTGAGATGTACCGGGACTGGACCTATGTGGGTGACATTGTCCTAGGCCTGATCTCCGCGCTGGAACGGCCCTTGGGCTATGAGAGGATCAACCTCGGTCGCGGGCAGCCGGTGCGCATGGCGGATTTCGTTGAGCTGGTGGAGAGACTGGTGGGGCGTCCCGCGCGGATGGAGACGCCGCCGGCGCCGGCAAGCGAGCCTGAGATCACCTACGCCGATATCGCCAAGGCGCAGCGTCTGCTCGACTATGCGCCGACCGTGACCGTCGACGAGGGCATGGCACGCTTCTGGGCCTGGTATCAGACGACGGTCGGTGGGTAACCCGGCAGGGGACGTGACGTGATGCGAGCGCTGGTCACGGGGGCGACCGGATGCGTGGGGGCGAACATCGTCGAGGCCCTGCTGGACGGTGGCTACGACGTGCGCGCGCTACACCGTCCGACATCCCGGCTCGATGCGTTGGCAGGGCTTGCGCCTGAGCTGGTGGTGGGCGACGTGCTCGACGAGAGCTCCCTGCGCGAGGCCATGGCGGGCTGTGGTGTGGTGTTCCACGCTGCCGCCATGGCCCAGTATTGGCGGCAATCGCCGAGCCTGCTCTACGCCGTGAACATCGTGGGGACGCGGAACGTGCTGCGAGTCGCCGTGATGAGTGGGGTGGAGCGGGTGGTCTTGACCAGTTCGGTCGCCGCGCTGGGGGTGCCTGAGCGAGATGGACGTCCCCGTGACGAGTCCTCTCCTTTCAACTGGGCTCCGGCGCGCTTTCACTACGGGCATAGCAAGCTGCTGGCGGAGGCCGAGGCGCGGCGTGCGATCGCCGAAGGGCTCGATGTGGTCTGTGTCAACCCCGCCACCGTTCTCGGGCGACGGGACATCAACTTCGTCGGCGGTGAGATCCTCCGCGCCGTACATCGTGGCTATGCCGTGGTCGCTCCACCCGGTGGCATGGGTGTGGTCGCCGCTGAGGTGGTGGGCGCGGGCCACGTGCTGGCGGCGGAGTCCGGACGTACCGGAGAGCGCTACATCCTGAACGGGGAGAACATCACGCATCGGGATCTCTTGACCCTAGTTGCCGCCGAGTTAGGGCGACGCCCTCCATGGTTGACGGTACCGCGGGGTGTGACGCGCCTCGCTGCGCGTCTGGGGCGGGCGGCGTTGCAGGCGGTTCGATTGCCCCCGCCACCCTTGCTGGTGCAGCTCGATCTCTGCGCCCGGGATATGTACTTCGACGGGCGCAAGGCAGAGCGGGAGCTGGGCCTGCCGCGTATCGGAGCTCGCGTGGCGGTGAAGGATGCGTGGCACTGGTACCGTGAGCATGGGCTGCTGTAGAGCGTGCGTCGGACAGCCCCGTGCGTGGTTGGGTGGGTGAGACTACGTGTATCTGAAGTCTGAGCGTGAGTTGTTCAGCGGGCGGCGTCCCTTCTGGTGGGCGCGCCTGGTGATGGTCGCGGCTCTCCTTGCCGGGGGAGGTTACGCCGTCTACCGCGGCTACCAGCGCTTCGCCGAGCCCCTGGCTGCCGGTGCTACACCGACGCCGATGCCGACGCCGACCCCCTCTGCCGCTGTCTTTGCTGCACAGGGGGAGGAGGCCTATTGGGGAGGCAGTACGGCCGACGCCATCGCCGCCTACCAGGCTGCCTTGGATCTGGAGCCGCATCAGACCGAGCTCTATCTCGAGCTGGCGCGGCTGCTGACCTTCGAGGGGCGTCCGGAACGTGGGCTGGAGATGGCGCGTCAAGCGCTCTCCCGCCAGCCGGAGAACGCACTGGGTTGGGCTCTGCTCGGACAGGCCTACGACTGGTTGGGCATGACGCGCCAAGCGGTGACCTACTGCCAGCGCGCTGTGGACCTCGATCCGACGCTGGCTGAGGCCTATGCCTATCTGGCCGAGGCGCTCGTCGATGCCGGTCAGTGGTTTGACGCCACCCAGGCCATCGAGACGGCGATGCAGCTGGATCCGACCAACGCCGTGGTGATGCGCAACCGGGCCTATGTGCAGGAGAACCAGGGCAATTACTACGGTGCGATTCAGGCCTACCGCCAGGCAGCCGAGGCCCATCCCCATCTCGTCCATCTCCATTTAGCCGTCGGGCGCAACGCCTTGGCCGTGGCCGATTTGGCGACGGCGAGGGCTGCCTACGAGGCGGCGGTCGAAATCGACCCGGATCACGCGTTGTCCCTGGCCATGCTCGGATGGACCCAGCTATTGGCGGGTGACTATGCCGCGGCGAGACCTAACCTGACCGGTGCGGTCGAACGTGACCCCTATCTCTCAGACGCCTACGGTTATCTGGGCACGCTCTACTTCCACCAGCGCAACTACGAGGACGCCATCATCGCCTTTCGTCCCGCGATCGAGTACGCCGAGGCGCGAGCGCGGCGCCGCACCGCGCTCTTCGTGATCACCGAGGAGGCGATCGACGGGCTCGGCACGACGCCACAGGGGCCCGACGTCGCGGTGGCGGAGTTCGTGCACCCGCACGATCCGCACGCGCCGCTGCGGGGTGTCTTCAGGGCCGCGGAGCGCGTCGCCGGCGGCGAACTGAAGATGGGCGTGGGGGGACGGATCCGATTGGATGTGCTGTCCGGACGCTATACCCTGTCCATGACCGGCATTCCGCCGGTGCCATCGGGCAAGGTCTATGTCGGCTGGTTTCGGAATCTGAACACGCCCGAAGGCGAGTTGGTGCGCACCGAGCCCATCTTCCCGGCCCCTGATGGTCGGGTTGAGATCAGTGCGGCGACCGGGCGGGTCCGCGGGGCGTCGGTCCTGATGATCAACAACTACGCGCTCTCCCACTACTTGTTGAGCCAGTGTGAGGAGGCGCTCCCCCTGATCGAGCTGGCGCTGCGCATCAACCCGGGGGACGAGCAGGCGCTCGGCACGCTGAGCTTGTGTCGGT